>Ga0137403_10000968_pt1 | contig 14571 bp, 19 predicted proteins | sample CZOMad2_1_16fung_FD_122057 | JGI IMG/M metagenome (GOLD analysis project Ga0137403, IMG submission 122057) | Vadose zone soil fungal communities from Angelo Coast Range Reserve, California, USA - CZOMad2_1_16fungal (Hybrid Assembly) | ecosystem: Environmental > Terrestrial > Soil > Vadose zone... | reverse complement strand
GTCGTCAGCCGGCGGTTGCCCCAGCGGAAGCCCGTCGGATCGACGGCGACGTCCATCGTCCCGAACGGCAGCTCGTAGCGCCCGGCGCGCAGCTCGACCTCGCGCCCGTCCTTCGTCTCGAAGGCGGAGGTCACCGCGCGGTTGTACAGGTCGGCCGCGAGCCGGAGACGCGGGTCGTAAGGCTCGGGCGGCTTGCCGCCCCCGTCGGGGAAGAGGAACGCCCAGGCATACGTCGCCGCCGCCAGGTCGTAGGGGCGGCCGCCGCCGTGCTGCGCGTGGTGGAACGAGAGCTCGGCGAGCGCGAAGAGCTCGTCCGGCCCGGCGCTGCCCGCGACCACCTCCTGCTGGAGGACGGCGAGCGCGCCCTTCGGGTCGTCGCGGAAGCGCTTCATGAGGCCGCGGCGCTGGAGAACGATCCGGCTCGGTACGCTCGGCTTCCCGGTCGAGAGCTCGCTGCTCGTGAGCTGCTCGTGGACGAGGCGCGGATCCATGTGCCGCACCCCGATGGGTGGACTGCAGGCCGCTGCGAGCACGACGAGGAGCGCCACCGCCCGGTGCGATCCCTCGGGAATCCTGGTCAGCAGCTGTCCAACGATCTCCAAGCCTCAGCGCCTCGGCCTCCAGCTCACGTCGGGCCCCGGGCCGCACGCAACTCCGCCAGCCGCGCGCGGACCCGCTCCGACCAGTAGTCGAAGGCGCCCTGCACGTCGTCCCAGGTGTTCGTGACGCCCTGGAGGCGCTTCTGTCCCACCCGTCGATCGACGGCCGCGGCGAGCCGCTGATTCGTGATCGAGTCCTCGATCTCACCCTCGATGCCGGCCTTCCCGACGAACGCCGCCGTGCCGGTCGCGATCCGCTTCACGGCAGAGAGCGCGCGCATCTGCGGAATGACGGTGGACACGAGGTCGAGCGGCACCGACGAGCCCTCCGCCTCCGTGATCGCGACGCGGAGCCGGAGCGTTCCCGGGCCCGCCTTGTCGACCAGCTTGTAGTCTTTCGAGAGCGAGTTCCGGAGCGAGGCGTCCAGGTAGTCGGCCAGCACCTGGGCCTCGTCCTTGGGGACGGACTGGAGAAGGCCCCCCTTCACGTCGCCCCAGACCGTGACCGGCTCGAGCCAGATCTTGTCGTACTTCGTCCACTCCACGCCCGGCCGGACGTAGACGAGGAGCGCCTCACCTTCCTTGCCGGGGCGGAGCTGCGAGTAGTCGCCGAGGAAGCCCGAGGGCTTCACGCTCCGGGCCTGGTACGTCGCGGGGCAGCCGATCGCGCCGAGCGCCACCGCGAGCATCCCCATCAGCACTGTCGCACGATTCATGTCCGTCCTCCTCGCCGTCATCGGACCGTGTAGCCGCGGCCTTCCATGCAGGCGGCGAAGGCGCGGTCGTAGGCGTTGCCCATCGCCGCCTGCTGCTCCTGCTGGGCGGCCATGGAGCGCCGGCGCCCGCGCACGCCCCCGACGACGGCACCCGCGGCCGCTCCCTTGCCCGCGTCGCCGGCGATCGCCCCGACCGCCGCTCCCATGGCGGCGCCGCGCGCGGCGCCACCGACCGTCCCACGGGCGTGCTGGCCGGGCTGCGCGGGCGGCGGAGGCTGCCCGGGATCGACGCCGCTCTGGGCCTTCGCCCAGTTGTAGCACTCGTAGGAGTCTCGGTTCTGCTGGTCCGGCGACTGACCCCTCTGGGGGTACACGAAGACGCCGGCCGCGATCGCCCTCCCGGCCAGCGCGGCCGTGAGCGTCCCGACGACGAGCCACTGCGTGACGGTTCTCATGTGTGGTCGGACCTCCTCGTGCGATGAAATCAGAAGGACGTGGCACCGGTATATTGGACTTTCGGCCAATGCCGGGCGGCTGCCGGCGAAGCAGCGAGCGTCAGAGGTAGTACTTCGAGGCGAGCGCGCCCTCCAACACGGCGACCGCCTCGGCCCTGTGCTCTACGGTTGCCGTTCCTTGCTCTTCGCCCAGTCCTCGAGCCACGCGAGCGCGTGATCCGCCGTCCTGGCGCCGGGCGATCCCGGATCATGAAGAGCGGTGGCTCGTCCTCGGTCCGGTCCCGGTGACGGTCAGGACTGGCAGCTCCCCAGGCACTGCTGGTAGAGGCCCTGGCAGCTGCTCACGCACTGGTCGAAGTTCTGGGCGTCGGCGCAATCCTGCTTGCACTCCTGGAGCATTAGATCGCATTGACCGCGACAGTCGCTTTGCGCGTGCACGAGGGACCAGCCGAGCACGAGCGTCAAGCCGGTGACGATCACGATCAACGTTCTCATGGTCATCCTCCGCAGTCTCGATTGAACGCCAGACCGATCGCCAAGGCCGACGACAGTAGGGTTCTCGTCATGGTCCTCCTCGTTCCATCGGTTGAGGGCGCGTGGCGCAGGCTACCGCTCCGGTCTGGCGCTCCATACCTTCACCCGAGCCGGGTCGCGTGCGACGCATGCGCGCACGTTAGTCGTCTCGCCGGCGAGGGTCTTGCCATTTGGCGCCACCGGGCTTGCGTCTCGCTCGCCTGGAACGTTCGCGACCGCCGGGAACGCGACGTCGGGCGGTGGCGAGCGGCGCCGGGCCCGGCTCGGAGGCTTGCGCGATCCGAGGGGTCGCGCGGGTCAGCCGATGCCGCCGGCGTAGAGCGGCGATCGCTTGTAGCGGCCCATGGCCGAGCGGACGAGCACGCCGATCACGGCGCACGCCGGGACCGCGAGCAGCACGCCGACGAATCCGAAGAGGGCACCCCCCGCCAGCACGCCGAACATCACCCATAGCGGATGCAGGCCGACCTGCTGGCCGATCAGGCGCGGTGCCAGAAGGTAGTCCTGCACGATCTCGCCGGTGAGGCAGACGCCGGCGACCACGGCGATGCGCGGCCAATGCGGCCAGAACTGGTACAGGGCGACGCCGACCGACGAGACGAGGCAGAAGATCACGCCGAGGTAGGGCACGAACGAGAGCGCGCCGGCCGTCAGGCCGATGATCAGGCCGAACTGGAGCCCCACGGCGGTCAGCCCGATGGCGTAGAACGCGCCCAGCATCACGCATACGATCGCCGAGCCGCGTGCAAAGCCGGCGAGCACGAGGTCGATCTTGCGGACCTCCTCGCGGATCCTGTCGGCGTGCTGCCGCGGCAGCCAGCCGTCGACCTCCGCGATCATCCTCGGCCAGTCGCGCAGGAGGTAGAAGGCGACGAGCGGCGTGAGACAGAGGAGGGACAGCAGGTTCACCAGCGCCAGGGCGTCCGCGAGCAGTCGCTTCAGGAGGTCGCCGGCGATGGTTGCCGCCCGCTGGAGGATCTCCACCGTCGGCGGCGCTTGCAGCGCGGTGCTCGGCGCGCCGACGCGCTCCATCAGCCGGTTCGCCACCGGGAGGAGCGCCTGATACCCCCACGTCACGAGAGCGGGGAGACGCTCGGCGAGATTGGTCACCTGAGCGAGCAGCACCGGCGCGACCAGCAGGAGGCCGAGGGTCGAGACCCCGAAGACGGTGACGATGATGCCCGCGCTCACCACCGCACGCGAGGGCCCGAGGCGCTCGAGACGCCCCACGAGCGGATCGACGAAGTAGGCGATCGCCATCCCGAGGACGAACGGCGCGAGGATCGAGGACAGGAGCCACACGGCGACGCCGAGCCCGGCGAGGAGCGCGACCCAGAAGAGCATCGCTCGTGGCGCCGCGATCGCCGGGGCGCTCGTCCCGGAGACCTCGGGCGCCTCGGTCACCCGCTCCCTCACCGGGTGGCCCCGGCCTCCGCCCGGATCGCCGCGGCGAGGTCGGCGCTCACCCGGGCGAGCGCGCGGCTGTGCGCTGCCGCGAGCCCGTCGAAGTCCTCGCCCTGCACGGCCTCGCGCGCGGTGGTGGTGCGGCCGGAGCGGGTCTCCCCACTCGCCGACCGTTGCACGGCCCAGATCGCATCGACGAGCACCGCGTCACCCGGGATCGAATCGAAGCGCTGGACGTCGATCGTCACGCGGTATGCGGGAGCGAAGTTCGCGAGCGACGCGGAGGCGACCCGCGGCGTCCCGAGCAGCACGGCGAGGTTCCCGGCCACGGCGCGCGCGACGTTCTCGGATCGATTCATCACCTCGTCGACCCCGGCGGGACATCGTCGTCCCGTCACCGGCGGCCGATGCTCCCAATTGGACTTCGCTCCCTACCAGCTCGGGGCGCTGACTGTCTTGCCATTTTGCGCCACCACACGAACGGACACCCGGTGTCCGGCGATCGGCGCGCTGTCGATCGCCTGCCCGTGCGATAGTGCCGCTGAGCTTCGTGCTGACGATCGCGAGCTACACGCCGCGCTGCTGGTCGAGATGACGGGCTCTACGCCCTCGTGCTGCCGCTCGTGACCGCGAGCCTCGCGGCCCATGCGGTCGCCGAGGCGACCGGCGGGAAGCCGATCTACGGGTTGCTGCTCGACTGCGAGCTCGAGCGACGGCGAGGCCTTCCCCCGACCGCGCTCGAGGACGCTACCCCCGGACCAGAGGATCTCGCCGGCGGCAAGTTCTCCCGCTCAATCCTGCGGAACGCTCGGCAGCGCCGGCTGTCTCACCCCGGTATCCCCGACGCCGGGCTGTGGGACCGTGGGGGCCGCGCGGCTCGGATCGACGTCGAGCCCCGCCTGGTCGTGGTCGGCCTTCGTGTCGGCGCACTCGAGACCGCTTGGCTGCCAGGAGCCCGCGGCACAGCGGTACTGCTTGCCGTCCTGGCAGCTCACGCTGCCGGGCGAGAAGAACTGGTTCGCGTACATGCACTGGTTGCCCTGACCCGGAGCCCGACTCGCCCCGAGCGCCAGCACGAGAAGCAGCATAGCGAGCACCCGCATCACGTCCTCCTTCGGACCGCGTGCCGTCTGCCGCACCGTCCGACTCCGCGAAGATCCCACGCCGGCCGTAGAAGTCAAGGGAAAGCCGAGCACTTCGTACGCCCCGAGTACGCGGGCGCGCCTGCACTATCGCAGCTCGCCAGGCACTGCTGGCGCAAGATCCGACAGTTGCTGATGCACTGATCCGCGTCGTCTGCACCGACGCAGCTCTGCTGGCACTGCCGGAACATGGCGTCGCACTCGCTCCGACAGCCGGGCTGCGCGTCAACGAGCGACGGGACGAGCGCCACCGCAAGCGCCAGCGCAGCCGCCATGATGCTCGTCATCGCGACTGCGGCGGCACGGCGGCCGCCATGCGCACCTGGACCTTCAGGTCTTCCCAGCGCGGCAGAGCGCGGACGGAGTCGAAGTCGGCGTTGTCATCGAGGAGCCTCCGAACAGTGTGCAGCAGAATTCATAATACTTCGGTCACCGTGGCCGGCTGGGTGTAGGTCGCGTTGGTGAGCGCCCCCGACGCGAGGGAGTCGCTGATCAGCGGGTCGACCCGAGTGTTGACCTTGTATCGCGTCCCGTTCGAGTCCGTGAGCTCGACCGGCAGTGCACCGGCGAGGGACGGGAGCGCGAGCAGGACACCGATCATCAAACCGCGGAACGTCGTCTTCGTCATCGCGTGCCTGCCTTTCTCCTCTGCCGCCGTCGTCACGGCGTGGACGTTCCCGACGTCCGGGAGGCCGGCGTGGTCGCGGAGCGCGTCGCCCAGTCGTTGATGGCGTTCTCGGCGTCCCCCCCACTGCCACTGGGCCGCGGTCTGGGGCGACCCGCCACCGATCTGCCGGTCCACCCACTCCCCGAGGACCTGCCCCGTACGGGCGTCCGTCAGCTTCGCCTCGACCTGCATCCCGCCGACGAAGGGATAGCTCATGAACTCCCGTGATCACTCCTCCACAACCGGGATCGTGGCCGCGAGGTCGTAGCGCACGACGGCGTCCATTTTGTTCTCGATTTGATAGAAGCGCGCGACCTTGCGTCCGGGGATCGTCTTCGCGAACTCCGCGAGATGGTCTCGGCGCACCTTCGCGCGATCCGCCTCCGCGGCGAGGTAGTCCTCGACGAGCTTCATGGCCTTCTCGTCCGAGAGATTGCGGAAGCTCGCCGTGTAGTCGTCGATCACCTTGACGAGGCGATCCTGCACGCCGGCGAGATCCTGCTGGTAGCGGTCGTAGACGGGCCAGAAGCGCGCGGCTTCCTCGTCCGTGAGCCGTAGGTTGACGGCGACCAACGCCTTCTTGTTGGCGCGGATGGTGTCGCTGAGTATCTCTCGATTCGCCTTCGCCGCTTCTCCGGCGCGTCCGGGCGCGGCGAAGATCGCGAACACGAGGATCGACGCGAACAGCATGCGAATGAGTGACATCGTGAGCCTCCTTCTACTTGTCGATCTTGGTGATCTTCGAGCCCTGGATGCCGGCCCCCGCCATCAGGCCCCTCTGGTCGAAGATGAAGGCGTAGACGTCGCTCGCGAGCGTCGAGCTGGTGATCGATCTGGCGATACCCTGGTCGACGATCACGATGCTTGGACCGACGCCGATCTCGAAACCCCCGCTCGCGTCGAGATAGTTCAGCGCCGGGTCGGTCATGAAGAAGAGCGCGTAGCCGAACGTCTGCAGGCCGGCCTGGAATCCGTAGGACGCGGCGACGGAATTGTAGTAGGCGACCGTCCTGCCCCGCTTGCGGAGCGCGCCTTCGCCGATCTGCCCGCCGAACATGAATCCGGCCTTGACCATGGTGGGGAAGACGAGAATCGCCTTCGCCCGCTCGGAGAGCATCTTCGCAACCGGCTGGCTCGCGTAGAGGTTCTGCAGCGCCACGGCGGATTCGCGGTCGAGCTCGCGCGCGGAGGCCGCGAAGACGGGGTGCACGATCGGCGGAGCCACGACTACCGTCAGCGCGACGAGCGCCGCCATCCATATGCGAATTAGTCGTATCATATCGGTTCTCATCCTTTCCCGGGTGTCGGCGATCATTTCTTCGGAAACAAGAATATGAAAGCAAACCGAATGCCCCAATCGGGCGCGCCCGTCGGACCGGTGACGTAGGGCTTGGGACCGACCTGCAGGCTGATCGGCTGGCCTGCCACCTTCAGGATCTGGCTCACCTACAGGTGCTTCTTGATCTTCGCCCACAGCGACTCCCTGGGCGCCTGCTTGCACTCCTCGTAGATCACCGCGACGTCGCGCTCGAGGTCGACCTCGCCGAGCTCGTCCGCCTTCACCTTCTTCGCCTTGTCGTAGCCCTCGGCCCAGTAGACGGCCTCGGGCCGCACCGTCTGATCGAGGTCGACGAACTCCTGGCACGTCATCTTCGTCGGCTTGACCTTCCGCTTGCCGCCGGGGAGGTGGTCGCGGATCTTGTCCCACAGCGTCTTCTTCGGCTCCTGCTTGCAGGCGACGACGAGCACGGCGACCTCGCGATCGACGTCGACCTCGCCGATGTTCTCTTCCTCGAGCTTCCCGGCCTTCGAGTAGCCGTCCAGATACGCGACCGCAGCGGGCTTCACGCTGTCGCCGAGGGCCAGGAACTCCTCGCACGTCATCTTCGTCGGCTTCACCGTCTTCGCGTCGGCCGGCGGGACCCTGGCGACGGCGGCGATTACCAGGAATGCGGGCAGCAGGGATGCTCTGCTCATGATCCTCCTCCTTCCTTCCGGGGGGGACGGGTCATCCGTCTCCGGCGAGCCTTCTACTCGCATCCGCGGCGCCGTGTCTTGCCATTCGACGCCACGCGCCGGCACATCGAGACCCCCGGGGCGCCCGGGGCTAGCACGAATTGCCGAGCCGTGAGTCGGGAATCCGGCCAACGACCGGCACGTCGCCGACAGCGTCGTCGTTCAGCTTCCGCTCGTGGCCGTGTGGTGATCGGCACGGCCGCGCCTGATCGCCGTCGCTCCTCGAGGCCGAGCGGCGGTCAGGGCACGCCGGTCCGGGCCTCCAGCCGCGCGCACGCCCGATCCGCCCAGAACGCAAACGCGCGATCGACCTCTGCCCACGTCTCGAGCGGCGGCGCTCCTCGCCGGCGCCGGTCGACCCCCTCGGCGAGCAGCGCGTTGGTCTGGGCGTCGCGGATCTCGCCCTCGATCACGGCCGATTCGAGGAACCGCCGCGTCTCGGCGTGGAGAGGTCCGGTGCCGGCCGGGTGGGGCCGCCCCGTGCCCTGCGAGGCTCTCAAGACGTCGAGCACCGGGTCGGCGGCGCGCGCGTCGGTGATCGCGAGGCGGAGGCGCATGACCCCCGGGCCCGGCTGCTCGACGAAAGGGAAGCCCTCGCCCAGCGCCGTGCGGACCGCGCCCTGGAAGTCGGTGACGAGGCGGAGGAGGTCCTCCTGGGGCACGGGGTCGAGCGATTTGCGCCCGCTGCGCCAGAGTGTCACCGGCTCGAGGAGCACGGCGCGGTACGCGTGCCAGTCCACCTTCGGGTTGCGATACACGCGCCAGAGCTCGTTCGGGCCGCCGTCCCGCAGCAGCGTGTAATCGTCCAGGAAGCCGGACATCTCCGTCGGGGGCGAGGCGCGCCGATGGGTGCAGCCGGCCGAGAGCAGCACGAAGAAGGCGGCGACGAGGGCCCTCACGTCGGGCGCACCTATACACGGAGGGCCAGGCGGCGGACAACGGGCGGGCGTAGGAGATCATCGCCACGGGCGCGATCTTCGTGCTATAGCGCGACCCATGGCCCTCCCGGCACGCTTGGCGATACTCGCCGCGGTCCTCCTCGGATCCGCCGTGGTGACCCGAGCGTCCGAGTACCCCGGCTGGGGCGATACGGGATGGGTCTACGCGAGCAAGCGTGACTGCTGCAACGGCGCGATCGGGATCGCATCTCAATACAGCGAGCAAGCGTGCACGACCGCGGGCGGGCGGCCGAGTCCGTTCGAGGGGGGCGGCCAGCGCGGCTCCTGCAGCGCGCAGTGGGCGCAGGACGGCGAGGGCAACCTCCTGTACCGCTGCTACGGCGAAGCCTCCGTCTGGTGCGACTGACGCAGGACGGCCGCTCCGCCTACGGCTTCCTGTCGGCCTCGGCTCGGATCGCGGTGGCGATGTCGGCGCTCACCTTCGCGAGCGCGCGGCTGTGCGCGGCGGCAAGGGCGTCGAAACCGGCGCCCGCGACCGTCTCGCGCGCGATCGTGCGGCCCGAGCGCGCGTCCCGGCCCGCCGGCTTCCGCACGGCCCACACCGCGTCCACCAGCACCGTCTCACCCGGAACCGACTCGAAGCGCTGGACGTCGATCGCGACCCGGTAAGCGGGGCCGAGGTTCGGCACGAGCGGTCCGGCGGCCACGCGCGGCGTTCCGAGGAGGATGGCGAGGTTGCCGGCGACCGCGCGGGCGATGTTGTCGTCCAGCGGCGCGGCCCAGCGGTTGAACTCCTCGAGCGCGATCCGGTTCGGCGCGACCTGGACCACGAACTGCGGCCGGTCGACGATGGGAGGAACGGAGACCGGACCGACGGCGACGGCGTAGCTCGCCGGCGGCGCGCCCTCCGCCGTCGCCGTCGAGTCGAGGGTATAGAACCGCGCCGGCGCCGAGGCGCGACAGCCGGCGCCAGCGGCCGCCACGAGCGCGAGCGACAGGACGTGCGCGATGCGGCGTGCCATCACTTCGCCTCCCCCGTCTTGCCGCGGACGAGCGCCTCCGGATGGCGCTCGAGGTAGTCGGCGAGCACGCGCAGACCGCGGGCCGCCCGGCTGAGCTCCTGCAGCGTGGTGTTGAGCTCGGTGTCCAGGGTCGAGTCCGGCGCCACGAGCCGGGTGGCGCTGTCGAACGTCCCGCGCGCGCTCACGAGCGTCTCGTCGAGGTGAACGATCGCCTTCTTCAGGTCGTCGCCGATCGCCTGGATCGGCACCGTGTCGAGCTTCTTCACGATCTTGGTGATGCTCGCCTCGATTCCCTCGAGCTCCCCGGGAACCGTCGGGAACTCGACCGGCTTCCGTGACCAGTCCATCGTCACCGCGGACGCGTCGGGGAAGAAGTCGATCGCCACGTACATCGCCCCGGTGAGGAGGCTCCCCGACCGCAGCTGTGCGCGGGCCCCGTGCGCCACGAAATTCTCGAGCAGCTTCCGGCGCACGGTCGCCATGTCGGCACCGGGCTCCAGCTCGACGACCTTGACGCCGAACCTCGTCGCATCCACGATGACGGTCACCGGCACGGAGAACTCGAAGGTCTTCACGTCCACCTGGGCGTCGAGCGCCACCACGTGACCGATGGGAATGCCGTGGAACTCGACCGGCGCACCGACCGTGAGCCCCCGCACCGACTGCTTGAAGACGAGCTGGAACGTCTGCGGATCACGGGCGGGCAGCTGGAAAGCCTCTTTGCGATCGCCGTACAGCGTGAACACCGTGTCCGCCGCGGCCGCCGGCAGGACCGGGCCGGTCGCGGGCGTCTCGAAGGCGATGCCGCCGATCAGGATGGAGACGAGCGACTGGGTCTGCACGCTGAGGCCGCTCGCGGTGAGCGACAGATCGATCCCGCTCGCGTGCCAGAAGCGCGTGTTCGGCGTGACGTACTGGTCGTAGGGCGCCTTCACGAACACCTTGACGGTGAGCCCCTGGCCGTCGTCATCGAGCAGGTACGACGCGACCTCTCCGACCTGCAGCCGCCGGAAGTAAATGGGCGTGCCGTACTCGAGCGAGCCCAGGGTCGACGTCTTCAGCATGAAGAAGCGACCCGGGACGTCACCCGTCACCACCGGCGGTTCGGCGAGCGCCACGAAGTCGCGCCTCTTCTCCTTCGCCTGGCCGATCTCCATGCCGATGTAGGCCCCGGAGAGGAGAGTACCGAGACCCGATACGGTCCCGCCGGCGATGCGCGGAGTCACGACCCAGAACTTCGTGTCGTCGACGAGGAAGCTCTCGGTCTTCGGGGCCATCTGCGCGGTCGCGATGACGCGCTGGTGATCGTCCGAGAGGCGGATGGCCGTGAGCGTGCCGACGTCGACCCCGTTGTAGTGAATCTTGGTCTTTCCGGCCTCGAGCCCCTCGGCCGACCGGAAGACGATGGTGATCTTCGGCCCCTCGGCGAGGATCCTCGTGACCGCGACCCAGACGCCGGCGATCGCCGCCACGATCGGGACGATCCAGACGAGGGAGAGCCGGGTCCGCTTCCGGGGCACGTTCCTCGACTCGGGGACGTACGGCGCTTGGTTCTCAGGCACGTTGCACCTCCGCCCCGCTGGCTGCATCCCAGATGAGCCGGGGGTCGAACGATTCGACCGCGAGCATCGTCAGCACCACGACGGCCGCGAAGAAGAGCAGCCCGGGCCCCGGCTCGACCGACATGAGAGGCTGAAGCTGCACGAGTGCCGCGGTGAAAGTGTCGACGAACACGTCGACCATCGACCAGCGTCCGATGAGCTCGACCATCCGGTAGAGACGGACGCGCTGTACGTTGCTCTCGACCGAGCCCCGCTGCACGGTGACGAGAAGGTAGACGAGCGCCGCGATCTTCGCGCTCGGGATCATGATGCTCGCGACGAGGACGATGAGCGAGAGCGGCCAGCCGGTGGGCGACCAGAGGAGGACGACGCCCTGCAGGATCGTGTCGGAGTCGCGGCCCGACGCCGTGACCGTCGTGAGCACCGGGAGGACGTTGGCCGGGACGTAGCAGACCGCCGCGGCGATGAGGAACGCCCAGGTGCGCTGGATGCTCGCCGACTTGCGGAAGGAGAGCTCGTCGCCGCAGCGCGGGCAGCTCCCCTCGTCCGCACCGGGCACGGGACGCGAGACGAGCCCGCAGGCGTGGCAGCCCTGGAGACCCAGTGTCATCGCCGTCGCCGCCGGGGTGCTCATGTCCGGTCGACCGCCTCCGCCCACTCGATCCTGTCCCAGACCTCTCGCGGATCGAAGCTCGCCTGCATCGCCGCCAGCACGAAGACGAGCGCGCCGAGCGCGAACAGCGCCAGCCCCGGGATCACCTTCGCGTAATCCGCGATCTTGATGAGCGCGACCAGCACGCCGAGCATCATGACCTCGATCATGCTCCACGTGGCGGTGGTGGGGTGATGGCGGAGAAGCGTCGCGACCCATCCCGGCGGTCGTTCGCGGTGCGCTCCGAGTACGATCGCCAGCATGAAGCCGATCTGGAGCGCCGGCGCGACGACGGCGGTCAAGAGGACGAGCCCGGCGACGGTCTCCCGCCCGTCGCGCCAGAGCTGCTCGGCCCCCCCGAAGACCGTCGTGAACGCCTCGCGTCCGACGGCGCTCAGCCCGAGCATGGGCACCAAGTTCGCGACTACGCAGAGCACCGCCGCGGCGAGCGCCAGCGCGAGCGTCCGCTCGAGCGAGTCCTCGCGCCGGCGCCACAGCTCCTTGTCGCAGCGCGGACAGCGCGCCGATGCGCCCGGGACGAGCTCCGGGAGGCGCTGCAACAGGTCGCAGTGCGGGCAGGCGACGAGCGCGGCGTCGGAGAGAGGCTGGTTGTACACGGCGAGGTTACTGTCCGAGATGAAACATCGTATCCGACCCTTCGCGGCGCGGTCTTGCCTTTTCGCGCCAACCGTTCCGGCTGCAGCGTGTTCAGAGCATTCCGTGGCGCGGAAAGGCAAGCAGCGGACGCGGCCCACCACCGCCAGCAGCGCGGCAACTGAGCCCGATCGGCGTGCTCGAGCTGCAGACGGCGGTCAGCGAGGGCCGCGGCTTACGCGTCTCGGCAGAGACCGTCGGCTCGGCGGGAACCGACCTCGGGGGGCGCCGCGACGAACGGTGGCCGCTGGACGCCTCGCGGCTGTCGACGCGGGGTCACGACCGTGAGCCGGCACGCCGCCGCCCCGAGGTCGACGTTGCACTCGGGGTTCTCCTCGGCGAACGCGGGCGTCGTCTCAAAATACGAAGCCCCCGCCGGCGAGCGGGCCGCGAAACTGCAGGTTGATGTTGCCCAGGCTGTTCGAGCGGTCGAAGTCGGTCACGCGGTAGCCCACGTCGAGGTACGGGTGGAGCGACGCCACCGGCGTCCAGGGAACCCAGAGCCGCAGGGTGCCGAGGAGGCCCCAGATCAGGTTCGAGCTCGCCCCGAAGCCGCCGATGTCGCCGCGGAAGTTGAACGAGAGCAGGTCGAGCAGCGGCGCCGACCAGCGGACCCCGATCAACGGATCGGCCCACGCGAAGCTCTCGTTGACGTTGGCGCTGAACTGCTTCCCGTGGACCACCCCGGCCGTCGCGCTGAGCTTGTTCCCGAAGTACATGTAGCGCGTCCCCGCATACACGCCGAGGGTGAGGGGCCGGCGCCGGTCCGGAAGGGACCACTCCCCGAGCCGATAGCCGAGCGCGAAGTCCGCCAGAGCGAACCTTATCTTGTCTCTCGCCCTGAGCGACAGGGTGCAGAACTTGGTCGGGATCGTCTCCGTGACGCTCTCCTCCGCGTAGCCGCCCATCGAATCCGCGAAGACGCTGAAGCGATCGTAGCTCACCGAAAAGTAACCGGCGGCTGCGAACGCGTTGCCGTCCTCCAGCAGACCGTACAGGTCGCTCAGCGTGACCGCGAGGTGAGCGGTGCGCCCCTTCACCGTCACCGAGCCGAAGTTCCCGGGAGCCCATCCGTACGGCTCGACCTCGAACTCCCACTTCGACTTCTCGTCCGCCGCGCCGACACCCGATGCCCCGATCGCCAGCAGGACGAGGCTGATCTGCACCAGGCGCGTCATCCAGCTCATGTCCGCCCACCCATCGTCTCCTTGCTTCCTTTCCCCGCGGTCTCTACGCGGCCGGACAGGCCTTGACGCACCCGACATACTGCCGCGTACAGGCGGCGATGCCGGGCCCGGCGGCCTCGAGCGCGGCTTCGCGGCAGGCGAACGCGTTCGCCTGCGCGGTGGTGAGGCACTGATCGAGGGCCGAGCCGCCGCCCGGGTTCGCCTGCACGCAGGCCGCCGCGGCCGCCTTCTCCTGCGCCGTGCACGCCATCATTGCGGCGGCGAGCATCGACTGTGTCGGGGCGCTGCACGCATCGCGGGCATCGCCGCATCCCTGGACGCACGTGACGTCCTTGTTGATGCATCCACTCGCCGTCACCTGGTACGTGGCCTTGCAGCTCGCCAGGTCTGCCCGCAGCGCGGCCTTCGCGTCCGCCTTGCACGTGGCGACGCCGCCCGGCGGCCCGCCCGGGACGCACGCGTTCGCGCACTGACCGAACGCCGAACGGCAGTCGCGCAGCGCCCGCCGGAGATCCCGGAGGACGCCCCGGCGACACCGGAAGCCCGCGATCTGCGCTCGGTCGATGCAGATCTGCTGCCTCCTCGACCCGAGCGGAAACTCGTTCCGACACCGGTCCTTCGCCGCCTTCAGCTCGACCTGGCACGCGAAGAGATCGGCGCCCGCCCCGGTGCTGTCGCGGCACTCCCCCAGTTGGAACCGGCACGCGTCGATGCATTCCTGATCGCGTTCGAGACACGCATCGAACGCGTCCGTGAACGCGCCGGAAGCGCTCGACACGCACTCCGCTCGTGCGTCCCTCGCCGCCTGCAAGCACGGGTCGCTGCACTGGTGGGCAGGAGGGGTTGGCGCAGCGATGCCCGCGGACGCGCCCAGAACGGCGACGAAGAGCGCGAGGACCGGCCACCCTGCGTTCATACGTCCCTCATGGGGTCGCTGCGTCATATCGTCCTCATGCATCGCCGCCTTGCCCTCTCGTCACCCACGCCCGTCCGAAGTGAGCCGGACCGTTATGCAAAAATTCTCGCAAATTTCAAGCGATCTTCCCCTCTCCCACTTCGGGA
>Ga0137403_10005569_pt1 | contig 14573 bp, 14 predicted proteins | sample CZOMad2_1_16fung_FD_122057 | JGI IMG/M metagenome (GOLD analysis project Ga0137403, IMG submission 122057) | Vadose zone soil fungal communities from Angelo Coast Range Reserve, California, USA - CZOMad2_1_16fungal (Hybrid Assembly) | ecosystem: Environmental > Terrestrial > Soil > Vadose zone... | reverse complement strand
GAGAGCTGTTTTGGAAATGTGCCGCGGAAATCCGTTAACCCCGTGCGGCGCAAGGCGTCCGCGACCACCGCACGGCGCGCAGCGGCGGCAAGGCTGGTATGCTGCAGCGGGAATTCGACATTCTCCCCCACCGTGCACCAGGGCAACAGCGCAAAGTCCTGGAACACGAAGGTCAGCGGATTGAGGCTCTCGGGCGGTGGCGCGCCGCGCAATTCCGCCGCGCCCGCGCTCGGCTGCAGCAAGCCACCCAGGATCGACAGCAGCGTGCTCTTGCCGCAGCCGGACGGCCCGACGATGGCGACCACCTCGCCCGAGCCGACCGTGAATGACACGTCGTCGAGCACCTCGAGCGTGCCGAAGCGGTGGCTGATATGGTCGGCGATCAGGTCCATCTATCCGGTTCCGAAGTCCGTTTTAGCCTGTCATGCCCGGGCTTGTCCCGGGCATCCACGTCTTCGCCGCAGAGCCAAGAAAGACGTGGATGGCCGGGACAAGCCCGGCCATGACGAAAGAGATGGCCGAATCTTCGGCCTCATGGTTCGAGACGCGCGTTCCGCGCTCCTCACCATGAGGTTCTGAGACCTCATCCTGAGGAGCGGCCGCTTGGCCGCGTCTCGAAGGATGAAGCCCCGAACTGGAGAGCACTCAATCCGCCTTCACAAAATCCCTGGCCAGGATCGCCTCGACCGTAAACCCCTTGTCGACAAAACCCTGCCCTTGCAGCCATTCGATCTGGTTGGCGACATTGTTCACATCGAGCTTGCCGTCGGGATCGATATAGGCGCAGTTGCCGACCACCTGTTCAAGCGGAAGGTTGGTATATTTGGCGATGATCTCCAATAGCGGCCTTGTCATGTCGTTGACCGGCGCCTTGCCGTCGGTGACGGCCGCAAGAATCACATCGTGATATTCGCGGTCGGCCCGAACCAGCGCGGCCAGCAGCTTCGTCACCAGCGGTTTGTTGGCGAGTGTCTTTGGCGACGCGAACACCGCGCCAAGCTGCCACGGCGTCTCGTCACCGACGAAGCCCAATAGTTTCGCCCCGCCGTCGTCCATCAGCCTGCGCGCGGTCGAGACCGGCAGCAGCGCCGCATCGACGGTTTCGCCCTTCAACGCGGCCGCGGCGTTCGACAGCGACTGCAATGGCAGCACTTTCATATCACCAAGCTTGAAGCCGTATTTGTCGGCGAGCAGGCCGAGCGAATAGTGAAAACTGGAGCCTATTTGCGTCACCGCGATGCGTTTGCCCGCGAGATCCCTGGGCGTCTTGAGGCCACTCGCGTAGGCGTTATTGCTGGCGAAATAACCGATCAGGGGATAGCCCGCCTTCTCGCGGCTCATGCCGCCGATCACCTTCAGCGTGCCCTTGCCGGCGAGATTATAAAGTCCCGCGGTGAAGGCGGTGACGCCGAAATCGACATCGCCCGACGTGGTCGCAACCGCGATCGGCTGGGCGGCGTCGAAGAATTTCAATTCGATGGCGAGACCAGCGTCGCGGAAATAGCCCTTGTCCTGCGCAATGAACACCGGCGCCGAGGGCGACAGCCGGAGCACCCCGACTTTTGCTCTCAACGCTTCGTCAGCCCACGCGCCTCCCGCCGCTGCCAGCGCGAGCTGCGCTGCGAGGAGGAGCCGCGAGAATCCCACCATCAAGTTTCTTCCGTCTTTGTATTCCAAGGCCCACCCGAGTCGTCCCGGCGAACGCCGGGGCCCAAAACCACCGTCGGGTATCATGAAAGAAGGTCTCTGCCATCCTGCCCCAAGATAGAGCGCGGCGCTTGGGTCCGCGCGGGTTCTTCGATGGTTTTGGGAGGCAAGGTGGGATTCCCGAATGGTGAGTGGCCATGATGTCCCCGGCGGAGAATTTTTGCTATCGAATATCTCTGTAAACGCGAGGGATAGATCCTCTATACCCAATTTGAACCTCGGAAGAGAAGCAAGCATGGTTGCCGCCAAACAGGATGCCGCTTATGCACGTCATTAAAAGGGTTTTCGTGATGACGGGAGCGGTGAGCTTTCTGGCGTGTGCCGTGCTCGCGCTCCCCCTCGACGCTGCTCCCGCTTTTGCCGTGGAGCAATGCCGGTTCATCCAGGCCAAGCCCGAACGGGAGGCGTGTTATCAGCGTCAGGCCGCGGAACTCGCCGCGAAGTGGAAACCCGAGCCGCCTCGTGCATCAGAGACGATGCAATCGCTGGAGCAGATGAAGCACGAGGACGAGGCGCTGAACCGGCAGCTCCGCAGCATCTGCCGGGGATGCTGACTTACATCATTCCGTCATGGCCGGGATCGCAGACAAGTTTACGCAGTCTGCGCAGGGCAGACTGCTACGCCCGGCCATGACGAGGCTTACTAGATCGTGTCTACCCAACCGGCGAACGCGTCCAGAACTTCGCGCAGAACCTCGCCGTCATGGCGTCCGGACCGCGCCAGCACGTGGAAGGAATGGTCGGCGCCATCGACGAGATGCAATGTCGCCAAGGGGCCAAGGCGCTCGACCACGGGCTTGAGCAGCGCTACCTCCGCAAGGCTATCGCGGGTGCCCTGCAGAAACAGCATCGGCACGTGCACATCGGCCAAGTGCTCGGCCCGGTCGCTCGATGGCTTGCCCGCCGGATGCAGCGGAAAGCCCAGGAACGCAAGGCCGCGGAGGCCGGCGAGCGGCGTTGCCGCCTGCACCTGCGAGGTCATGCGGCCGCCAAACGATTTGCCGCCCGCGACCAAGGGCAGGCCCGGACAGCAGAGCCCGGCTTCCGCGACCGCGGCGCGCACGGCGGCGTGCGCGATTCCGGGTGGATCGGGCCGCTTGCTGGCTTTCTCCATATAGGGAAACTGATAGCGCAGGCTCGCAACGCCGCGTTCGCAAAGCCCATCCGCAACCGCCCCCATGAAGGAATGCGTCATGCCGGCGCCGGCGCCATGGGCGAACACAAAGCACGCGCGCGCTTGCGCGGGGCGCATCAGGAGCGCGGAGACCGAACCGGCCTTCCCGATCCCAATGCTGCGTTTCTGCGGAGCTAAGGCCATTCAGCGACGATCCCCCAAAACGACCGCGCAGCGCGCGCGCAAACCGTCGTGGGTATTGCGACGCTGGCTCGCTACTTTTTCTGCGATTTCACATAGGCGATATAGCCGCGCACGTCGGACGCGGGCTCCTCATAGGCCTTGCCTAAGGATTTCTCCATGTCAGCGATGTAGGTTTTGGCCCAGGAAGGTAGCGCATAATCGACAACCGCAAGAAATTCGAGGGTAGCTGCAAGCCTCATGTCGGCGATCGAGGGCGTGGCACCGCCGATGAAGGGCTTCCCGTCCATGTAAAACGTGTGGAACACCTCAAGCGGCTCCGCGATAGCGGCAACGGCGGATTTCTGCGCCGCCTCCTTGGCGGTCGTATCGGCATCGCTTGCGCCGACTTCACCAGCATATTGCGGAAAGCCGAGCGCCGGATAAGTGCTCCGCGCCACCAAGGGATAGAGCGTACCAATCAGATAAAACATCGCGCTGTCGATCATGGCGCGCTGCTCGGCCGTCTTCGGATAGAATTTGGTTATCTCGTGCTTGTTGCAGAGATACTGCATGATGGCGCAGCTTTCCCACAAGCCGCCCTTGGGCAATTCCTTTGCCTCCAGCATCGGTGTCAAGTGTGCAGGATTTTTCGCCAAAAATTCCGTTGAACGCGTCTTGCCGTAGACGTCGTCTTCGGTGAATTCCAGATTGGCCGCACGCACAAAGACACGCGCCGCCATGTTGTTCACACTCGGCTTCATTATATTCAGTTTCACGGTTTTCCTCCCTTTGTAGTCCCCATTTGGGGTCCCCTTCGTATCGTGCACGCTCAATAAGGATTCTTCGGTGACCTATCGGCGGAGAGCGATGCGTTGCGCCGCGTCATGAGAGCCTCGATGGCATCGGCGAGATGAACGTCCGCAATGTTGTAGTCGCCGCGCGAGACGCGGATCTTGTGGGCCTCCATCAGCACGTCCGCATGCGTAAAGCCGTGCGGAGGCTCAAAACGGTAGGAGGCAAGCTCGATCAGAAGGCCCATTGGATCGGTGAAATAGATGGAATCCATGAAGCCCCTGTCCTTGACGCCGGTATGCTTGATCTCGCGTTCGTCCAGGCGTTTTACCGCCTGCGAGAAGGTGGCGCGTGAGACCGAAAAGGCGATGTGATGCACGCAGCCAGGCTCCGTCGGCGTCCGCCGCGGATCGGCTTTGCGGTTCTCGTCGGTGAAAACGGTGATGAGCCTTCCATCGCCGGGATCGAAATAAAGATGGCTTTCGTACGCCTTGTCGAGATTGGGCTGCTCGAACACGAAAGGCATGCCGAGCACGCCCTCCCAGAAATCGATTGATATTTGCCGGCCGGCTCCGGTGAGTGTGATGTGGTGCACACCTTGGCTTTGGAGCTTTTGCATCGTGTCCACCGTGAACTCATACCGTACAGGCTTGGACTTTTGCGAATTGCGCCAACAAGCTACCCTGCGACATCTCAGAATAAGTTATGGCGGCGGATCGTATCTACCTTCGTTCTCTTGGGCAAGGCGGAGTCCGGCATGAAGCAGCCGCTGCGATTTTGCGATTGGCGGCCTTATGATCTGTTGGGAAGAGGTGGCGATCCCGGCATGACTCGAACATGCGACCTACGGTTTAGGAAACCGTCGCTCTATCCGGCTGAGCTACGGGACCGAAGCCCCGCTTTCTAAAAAGCGGGCGCCTGGAATTTCCATAGCAGAGCGAGCGGTTGATCGCCAGTCTCCGGAAGAGTCCGCCACCCCACGAATTCCCATGACTCGCAATACTGCTTGCCGGTGAACGTGAAACACTTCGCGGAACCTGCCGGACGAACCCTGTGAAAGATGGCGTGCCGCCGGTGGCTGCGCGCGCGGCCCTGCGGGGAATAATGCAATATCGTGGGCGCGGTGCACCGGGAGAAGCGATCGGTTGCTGCCCGCACGCGCCGCGAATGTCTCCTGCCCGGCACCTCATAGGAAGATATTCGCAATTCGCGCGGAAAAAAACGGCTGGTTTCGGGGGTGACAAGCCGTCCAATAATGGCGACAATCATCACTATTCCAGTCTTTCCAAACCGCATTGGGAACAGCGCCGTGCTTGCATCACGCACCCTCGCATTGCTGATGGCCGCGATTGCCGGCTGCATGGCGATGCAGCCATGGCGTGCGCAGGCGCAGTGGTGGGGTTCGCGCGGACCGGTCGATTTCGAGGAATGCGCCGACATTGCAGAGAAGGCGGCCACCAAGGAAGTCCGAACCGCGGCGCTGTCGGAGTGCAACGCGAAATTCGCTGGACGGCGCAAGCTGGGCGGCGGCTATACTTATTTCGATTTCATGCAGAACCGGAAGTTCGATATCGCAGGCCCCAATCCGACGCCGGAAGAGCAGAAGCATATCGACGAGCAGTACACCGCCTATCTCGACAATCAACGACGAAGCAACATCGCGGCGGCGTTCGCGGCGAAGCAGCAACAGTTGCTGCGGGCCTCGCTGAAGACTGAAGGTGAAAGAGCACCACTCGTGACGGGGAGTACCGGTAAGCCGCAAGCCGCAGCAAGCGACGGCAAGCGCATCAAGGCCGCAGGCTGCACAGGCAATACCCTCTCCTGCGAATGGTGGCCAAAGCTTTCCGAAGGCATCAAGGACCTGAAGAAAGCGCTGTTCGGCTCGTCTTCGAACAAGCCCAAGCGAAGCTGACAAGGCGCAGGCGAAGCCAGCAATTCCGTTGATCATAGGTGCGATGGCTATCGCCGCTCCTCACGCCGGCGCGAGGATGAGTTGATCAACCCTAAATCGAATTTTAGGAAGCCACGGGGTTTTTATCTGAAGGTTCGGGGTTAAATGAGCAAGGCCACCGAGACTCGCTTTGCGCTGCGGTGAGCACGTTGGATGATATTGCAGTGCTTCGCTCGCCGACATGAGGTAACCTTCCAGGAATGAGCAATACCACCCTCGGTTGATTCGCCTGAAACCAAAATGGAGAAAGTCATGATCAAGTTCGGGCTGATTGGAGCGACGGCGCTTTCGCTCACCCTCGCACTCGCGGCTCCGGCCATGGCGCGCGACATCCACCAAGCTAAGGGCCAAATGCGCGGTGCCGCCGCTGATGCGTACGCGTATGCGGAGCCACGCCTCCCCATCGAAAACGCTCTCCGCTGGGGTTACAGCCAGGGCACCAGCTATTACCCATCGGGGTGGGGCGGTCTCTATGGCGACGGTCGCTACCCCGGCAACGTCATCTCCAACCCCAACCACCCAAACCGGTGAACAGGGCTGGTCGCACGCGTCACCTGCGCAGTGCACGAACCGGCGAGCCAACAGACTATCTAGGCCCCAAAGCAAAAGCCCCGGTCGACGCCGGGGCTTTTTAAGTCGATCCAGTCACGGGAAAATTAAAATTTCGCGACCACCGGACCGCCGAACCGATAATTGATGCCGACGCGGGCAATCGTGTCATCCAGCGGGACCGTACGAGCGCCTTCCGCCTGAACCGTATTAAACGCTGCGCTATTGAACTTCATGTACAGCATCTCGAACTTGGCCGACCAGTTCGGCGCAAAGCCCCATTCAAGGCCGCCACCTGCGGTCCAGCCGCTGCGGGTGGATGACGTTGAAGCGAGGAGAGCGCCGCTGTTGGAGTCCTTGATGCCGGCCTCAACGCCCGCAGCGGCATAGCCGCCAGTCCCGTAGAATAGCAGGTTGTTCACCGCATATCCGAAACGAGCCCGAGCGGTCGCCATCCAGGTTTCCCTGGTGAAGCTTGTGAAAGCCGGGTCGCCCACCGGCCCCAGGTCCATCATGCTGCCATGTTCGTCGACCCAGGAGACGTCACCTTCGAAACCGACCACGAAGTTCGACAGTTGCCAGTTATAACCCAGCGTGCCGCCGACCAGACCGCCCTTGACGTTATATCCCGACGTGTCGCTGAGGCCGGTGGCTCGATCGATGTGGTCGCTCGTCCCAAGAGATCCGCCGCCTGAGACACCGATGTAGAAGCCGGTCCAGTCGTAAATCGCGACCGGCGGCGGCGCCTTTACGGCCAAATCAGCGGCGGAGACGGCCGTCGGAGCGAGAACCAACGCGGTGATTGCGACCAGTATGATGTTCTTTGCCATGATTATCCCTCGAAAATGTGCCGCTTACGCTTGTCCGTTTGCCGGATCAGGGCTGCAGGGCGTTGGACCCCCTACAGCCGGATACGATCCTTAGAACCTCCACTGGATGCCGGTGGAAACGCCAGCGAGGGTGGTGCCGACCCAGCAATGCGGTTGGGAAGCAAAGCCGCCCGTCGCGCCGAAGGCGGAGTGACAGTCGGTGGTAACCCCGCGGCCACCGGCACCGAGATCGTAATGGGCGGTCGGTCCGTTGATGGTCGCCGCCACCGCCGTGTACCAGGTCAGGTTCTGGCCGAATTTGTGCTTGTAGGTCGCCGTGACCATATCCGCCGCGTTGGCGACCAGGTTTGTGCAGTTATCAGCAGCGACGGTAGGGTCACAGGCGCCATTGGCGCCAGGCAACGGAATGTTAGTGACTGCGGTGTTGTGCTGCGGAAGCTCGCCTTGCGCCTTGAAGGCATGCGCCCAGCCGAAGCTAACGCTGTCTGCCGGCGTCAATTCCTGGGTCAGGAACGCCCAGGTGCCGTTTCGCTGACGCTCGTTCTGGAATGAAATGAGCGGGCTCACATAGCGGTGCATCATTTCGAAGATGCCGCCGACCGTGGTCTTGGTCGGGAACGTATACAGCGCCGCGATCTTGAAGGCATCTTCGTCCCCGACATCCGCATTGAAAGCGGCCAGCTGAGTAGCGTTCTGGAAACACGCGATACCCCCAATGTTCGCCCCAGGCCCAGGTGCGCAATTGACGAGTTGGAAGGTCGTTAGGCCGATGGATCCGGCTCCGTAGATACCCGAGATGTCGCTCTGCCGGTTGACCTTGAAGTGCCGTTCGTAGGCCACGGTGGCGTAGAACGGACCGTTGGTATAGCTCAGATTGGTACTGACGGCGTTGCTGAACGCGCCATCGTTACATCCATTCGGAAAAAGTCCGCCGCTGGCGGGATCGTTGCCGCCGGTGCAATCGGAAGATCCCGCGGCAATGTTATCGCTGATCAAACTGCGGTTCTGGCCCGGCGAGAACAACGCATTGAACTGGAATCCGGCGATCGTCGGCGATTCGTACCAGATCGAGTGCTCGAGCCGGGGGGCGAATTCGACGCGGTTGTCGCCGCCGGTATTGCCCATGACGACACGCATGTCGCCGATCTGGCCCTGGAACGGATTGAAGCCGCCGGTGGAGTTTTCGTAAGGAGCCGTCGTCTTGCCGATCTTGATGGCGCCGAACTCCGGATTGGCAAATCCGACCCAGGTGTTGCGGTTGAACAAGGAGCCGTTGACGTTGTCGCTGATCTGGCTGTTGGTCTGCTTCAGGCCGGGCGTTGCGGAAATGTCGAAGCCGAGTTCGACCTGGTAGACGAAGTTGAACGGAAAGTTGGGGACGCGCTGGAAGCCGCGCACACCGAGATAGGAGGTGTTGGTCGAGATCGCCGGCAGCCAGCCGAAATTGCCGGCCGGGAACGGTTCGCTTCCCCCGGTGAAGATGGGGTTGGTGTTAACATTTCCGCCGAAGGCCTTCGTGGTGTTGTCGACTGAGATGTCGAAGTTGCCGTAGGCCGTGATCTCGCCGCCGGGCGTGTAGAAGGTAAGGGGGTTGCCCTTCTTGTGCTCGAGATAGCCGTGTCCCTGGGCGTCGATTTCCGACTCCAGCAGTGCCTTCGCGGGAGGCGCCGGTGCGCGGGTTGCAGGGGCCGCCATGACAATCGGCGCTCCCGACTTCGTTGACTCGACCTTGTTCAGCCGGGCCTTGAGGGCAGCGTTCTCGCTGGCGAGTTGGGCATTGTTTTTCTCGATCGCGCCGAGCCGCGCCAACACCTCGTCGAGCTTGTCGGCGGCAAGGGCCGGTAGAGCTTGCGAAACGCCGAAGGCCGCAATGGCCACGCCAAGTGCATACTTCTTCATCGTTATTCCCCATACGACTGATTCCCCGGAAGGAACCGGATCCAAACTGATCACATTGGGAGATACCGTCAATCTAACGGAATATTAACGAACGTTGCTGCAGGCGCGAAGTCAATTAACCCTAACGGAAATAAAACCATTTACTATCAATGGAATACGCTGCGCGTTGCGACGCAGCATTCGTTGTGTCGTTTGAGCAACAATAGGGAATTATGTGTCGTGCAAGGAATAATGTATACCAAACGGGGCTCTGAGCCTCTTTCGCAGAGCGAAACTTGGGGCGTGGCTGAACCGAAGGCACGAGGTGCCAGATTAGAGGCAGCGTGCGAAGGTGCCGGGTCATAAGATTCAACCTCTGTTCAGACCTGACCGGACCTGCTCCGGGGTCAGCCTTGGTGAGCCCTTCCTTTCGCCTTCCGCGCGCTTGATCAGCGCGACGATGCGGCGTGACAGCGGGACCTGCAGTCCCCGACGGTCGGCGATTTCGGTGATGACGCCCTGGAGATAATCGATCTCGGTGCGCCGGTCGCGCCGCAGATCTTCCCACATCGACGAGCGCGCTTGCGGATCGATCTTCATCGTCCGCCCCAGCAGCATCCCGAACAGGCTGTCGGGCAGCCGCAGCAAAGGCGGCGTCCATCCAACCGGGATCGGCGTCGACGACACCGGCCTGATGCCCTCGGCCCTGATCGCGGCCAGCCCTTCGTCGATCTGATCGGCGAACAGCCGGCGCCACGAGCGCTGCGCAAGCTGCTGGCGCAGCGGCAGATCGGAAAGCGCGTTGAGTGCGTTGTTGAGATTAACGAGCAGCTTGCCCCATTGCACGCCCGCGATATCGCGAGCGGGGCGCATCCTCAGCCCCGGTACCGAGAGCCGCCTCGCGGTATCGGCATCGTCTCGCTCGATCACGATATCGCCCGAAGTGGCGCGATGAAATCGCCCCTCGCCGAGGGCTATCACATTGAACGGCACCATGCCTGCGAGCACCACCCGCCCCGCCAATCGCTGGCGCAACACCGCTGTATTGCCGACGCCGTTCTGCAAACTGACAATGACGGCATCGGGCGGAGCATGCCGCGCGATCGCGTCCGCAATCTCTGCCGTATCTGCGCTCTTGACGGTGACCAGCACCATCGAGGCCTCGGCAAAAACCCTGGGATCGTCGGATAGCGTCAAGTGGCGCGGTTCGACTTTGCGCTCAGCCCCCTCGAAGCTCGTGAGCGTGAGCCCATTGCTTTCGATCTCCTGGATCACGCGCGGACGTGCCAGTAACGCGACGTGGCGACCGGCGGCGGCACACATGCCGCCGACAAAGCAGCCGATACTGCCGGCGCCAGCAACGCCAATCGGTCTCTCCAGGATCATCCCGCCATACCTCTGCTTGGAACGATAGCAGAATTCAACCGTTTGATTCCCTCGCAAGTGACCGCGCGCAACCGCGGCCCTCGCCTTGGAACCGTCATAACGCGTCCTTATGGTTTGCACCGCGGGGCAGGCAATCGGCAGGAGATGACGATGGGCTTACTCGACGTACTCAACGGAATGCAGAACGGTCCGCGCGGTCCCTCTGGTCCGGACGCGCAATCCGGCGGCGGGATGTCGCCGATGACCATGGCGATCCTCGCGCTGCTTGCCTACAAGGCGGTCAAGCACATGGGCGGCAGCCAACCCGGCGCGGCGCCGGCACCGGCGCCCAGCGGCGGAACGGCCGGTGGACTTGGCGGTGGCAGCCTCAGCGATGTTTTCAAAGGCGGACTCGGCGGCCTGCTCGCCGGCGGCGCGGCCGGGAGCGTCATCAGCGGCGGGCTTGGCGACCTGCTCAAGCAATTCCAGCAAAACGGCCACGGCGAGACCGCCAATTCATGGGTGAGCCAAGGCCCCAACAAGCCGATTGCGCCCGGCGATCTCGCTAACGCACTCGGCGCCGATAAGATCAACGACCTGATGTCCCAAAGCGGCCTGTCGCGCCAGGAACTGCTCAACGGCCTCAGTCAGCAACTGCCCGAGGTGGTCAACCATTTGACGCCGGATGGGCGCTTGCCGTCCGAAAGCGAATTGGCAGGCCGGCTCTGACGAGCATGATCCGGAAAAGTGGAAACCGGTTTTCCGAAAAGATCATGCTCAAATGAGGAGTCAGGCGTTTTCGAAAGAGAGGACGACAGCCATGAGCGGTATTCTCTGGATCATCATCGTCGGCTTTGTCGCCGGCATCATCGCGCGGCTGCTTTCGCCGGGCCCGAACAATCCCAGCGGATTCCTCCTGACCACCGTGCTGGGCATCGCCGGCGCGTTTCTCGCGACCTTTATCGGCCAGGCCATCGGCCATTACGGTCCCGATCAGGGCGCAGGCTTCATCACCGCGACGATCGGCGCGCTGGTGGTTCTGTTCATCTGGAACAGGCTGGTGGCGAGCCACGTGATTTCCGATCCGGGCAATAGATGACGGCCGTCATTCCGGGGCGCGCGCAGCGCGAACTGTGATGTGCAATTGCACATCTGAGAATCTCGAGATTCCGGGTCTGGTCCTTCGGACCATCCCGGAATGACTTCGCAAATACTCACGTAATGAGATGCAAGCCCGCATCCATCCGCACCACTTCGCCGGTCATGTTGCTTGATTGCGGCGTGGCGAGGAAGCACACCAGGCTTGCGACATCTTCCGCGGTCGAAGCCCGCTTGAGCGGCACTTTCGCGACCACGGCATCGCGCACCTTGGCCGCGCCCTCGACGCCCCGGCCCTTGGTGAACCAGGGCGTGTCGATATAGCCGGGACAGACGGCGTTGACGCGGATCAGCGGCGCCAGCGCCCGCGCCAGCGAAAGGGTGATGGTGTTGAGCGCGCCCTTGCTTGCGGCATAGGCGACCGAAGAGCCGATGCCGCTGATACCGGCGACCGAGGAGACGTTGACGACCGAGGATGCGCGGCCCGATGAGTTGGCGCCGGCTTCCAGTAGCGATCGCGCGGCCCGCACCATCTGGAAGGGCCCGATCGTGTTCACGCCGAACAGGCGCTGAAAATCCTCCGCCGACAGGCCGTCCAGATTGTCGTGCGGCATGTGCTTGGTGGTGCCGGCATTGTTGATCAGCGCATCGAGCCGCCCCCAGGAAGCCGCCGCCGCGACGATCTTCCGGCAATCCTCATCGCGGGAAACATCGCCCTGCACCACGACCACGTCGCCGCCGGCGGAACGGCACAAATCGGCCGCCTGTTCCGCTTCCTTCTGGCTGGAAGAATAATTGATGACGATGCGCGCGCCGCCCTTTGCCAAAATAGCCGCGGTCGCAGCCCCTAGACCCGACGCAGAACCCGTTACAATCGCGCACAGACCATCCTTCGACATCGCATTCCTCGTGTGATTTTGAGAATTCCGCCAGTACCCGCTTTCCGAAGTTCGTGATCCGGCTCCGCATCTTCTCAAACGAACTTCGGAAAGCAAAGGGTACTAGCAAGCACAATGATGCTAGTGCCGCTTTTCGATTTGAAGTTCCAGTTCGAGTTTGCCGCGGGCAATGCAGGAACTTCAAATCGGCGGCACTAGCGGCGATCTAGCATAGCGCGCGGGCAATTGCCTGCAAATCCGCGAAACTCCGTTGCACGGAAATAATCCAACCGCGCGGCCACTTCATTCCGCGATTGCAGGGGCCCCTTGCGGACATCAGTGCTTGTCAGGCGTGCCGCTTTTCCTCATCATGGAATACAAGAAAAGCCGCACTCAAGCCCCGGTACAATTTCGCGCGGGTAAGTGCCGGCTGAACGGGGAACGCCGTGGCGGAAGTTGAGAATATCGTCGCGCAGACCGCAGAGCGGATATTTGCGGATCTCGCCGACACGCAAACCATCAACCACGACAAGAAGGGCAGCTGGAAGGCGCCGCTGTGGCAAGCGCTGACCGAGGCCGGCCTGCCCTTGTCGTGGGTTTCGGAACAATATGGCGGTTCGGGCGCGAGCCTCGCCGAGGGTTTTAGCGTGTTGAGCGCAGCGGGGCGTTTTGCGATCGGTGTGCCGCTCGCCGAAACCATGCTGGCCGGATGGCTGCTGTCGCAAGCAAAAATCGCTTCGCCCCAGGGCGAGATGACCGTTGCGCCGACGGGCCCGAAAGACCGCGTCACGGTGGAGGCCGACGGCACCTTGTCCGGACGGGCCCGCGGCGTTCCCTTCGCTCGGGATGCCAAACACATCGCGGTATTGGCGCACGGAACGCGCGGTCTCTCGATCGCGCTGGTCGAAGCCGGTGCGTGCCGAATCGAGACGGGCCTCAATCTTGGCGGCGACAGCAGCGACACGGTGACGCTCAGCCACGTCGCTCCCGCGGCCATTGCGCCCGCGCCACAAGGCTTCGATCAAACCTCGCTGCTCCTGATGGGCGCCGTGGCGCGAAGCCTGCAGATCGCGGGCGCGCTTGAAACGACGCTCGACATCACCGTGCGTTACTCCAACGAACGCGTCGCGTTCGAGAAGAAGATCTCCAAGTTCCAGGCGGTGCAGCACAATCTGGCAAAACTCGCCGGCGAGTCGGCGGCAGCGCTGGCGGCTGCGACCTCGGCCGCCGATACGCTTGCCAGTGGGGCGCCGTCCGATGACGCGGCGTTTCTCGAAGCCGCGTCAGCGAAAATCCGCTGCTCGGAGGCGGCCGAAAAGGGCGCGGCGATTGCGCATCAGGTGCATGGCGCGATCGGCTTCACTATCGAGCATATCCTGCACCGTTACTCGCTGCGCGCACTGGCGTGGCGCGACGATTTCGGTTCCGAGAGCTATTGGGCGGTCGAGCTTGGCAAGCGCGTCGCCGCGCGCGGCGCCGACGAATTATGGCCGCTGGTGGCCTCGCGCTGAGTATTGCCGATGAACCTGGAATCGAAGGGTGCGCGTTTCTTCACCTCTCCCGTGGGGAGAGGTCGGATCGCATCAAAGGATGCGATCCGGGTGAGGGGTTACGGTCTCACGATAGACCTTAACCCCTCACCCCAACCCTCTCCCTATGGGAGAGGGGGCGCGCGCTTCCACCGCCGCTCTATCGAGTTCAAAAAATGAGATTTCTACGTCCGAGACGAGATAACAGATGACCGCAGCCCTCCGTTTCGATCCGATCCGCCTGCCGAGCGAATGCGTCGAGCTGCGCAGGCAAGTGCGCGCCTTCCTTGCCGAGGAAATCGCCGCCGGCACGTTCGATCCGCACAAGCCCAACCGCGAAGACACCGACGCACCGGAATTCTCCCGCCGGGTCGGCGCGCGCGGCTGGCTCGGCATGACCTGGCCGAAGAAATATGGCGGCCACGAACGCACCTTCCTGGAACGCTACGTGGTGACCGAGGAGATGCGGGTTGCCAATGCGCCGACGCGGCGCTTCTTTGTCGCCGACCGGCAGAGCGGCCCGGTGCTCCTGAAATACGCGCCCGAGCGCATCAAGATGGACATCCTGCCGCGGATCTGCCGCGGCGAGGTCTGCTTTGCGATCGGCATGAGCGAGCCGAATTCCGGCTCCGACCTGTTCGCGGCCAAGACCAAGGCGACCAAGACCGACGGCGGCTGGCTCATCAACGGCACCAAGAT
>Ga0137403_10005568_pt1 | contig 14574 bp, 15 predicted proteins | sample CZOMad2_1_16fung_FD_122057 | JGI IMG/M metagenome (GOLD analysis project Ga0137403, IMG submission 122057) | Vadose zone soil fungal communities from Angelo Coast Range Reserve, California, USA - CZOMad2_1_16fungal (Hybrid Assembly) | ecosystem: Environmental > Terrestrial > Soil > Vadose zone... | reverse complement strand
CTAGACAAGAAATCGAGCAAAAGCTAATCAGGATAAGGCGGGCTGTCCTTTCATCGCTCAATCGTGCCTCATTAACAGACAAGCCGAGTTGTGGTTGTTCTGCCTAATCCCTCTACAGATCCACTCGACATACGGATGCGAATGCCTAATGCCCTATATGAAACGTGAACTGCTTCAACCGTAGGTTCATGTGAGTACGGTCGGCCTCAAATGCAATCCCTTTGATATGAAGAGTCGCTTCATGCTGTGAGAGTGTTGCGGTTCAGATTCAATTTTCTTAATTAGCCCATGAATGGAACTCTCTCAGCACGTGGCGGCGTTCGAGTTGCCTTTACGAAAGTCGACTACAAAAAACCAAGGGGGACATTATGAAGAAGATACTTACATTGACACTGCTGCTCTCCTCATTTGCATTTGCTGGTTCAACTAAAGCCGCGAACGTGACGACTGGAACGGCACTCAATAATCCACAGGTGCGCATCCAGATAGGACAGAGAAGACGGCATCGTCGTGACTGGGACCGTGACGACCGGGCGTATGGCGACCGCGTTGGTTATGGCCGCACGTTTACGCGTGATGTGGAGATCGGACGACACGTCTATCGCGAGACCTATCAAATGAGAAATGGTCAAACGTTTCTGATCAGCCGGGTTCGGTTGTACTAACCGAAGACTGGTAATCTTCAAAAGTGAAACGCCGCGATTCGATTCGTCGAACGCGGCGTTTCTTTTTCGCTTAATTGTTTCCTCTAATTGATAGCAGGGCTGGTGGACAACCGCGGCGCGTGCGGGGTCGAACTAGTGATTTGTTTGCCGGCACTGCGACGCCGCAAGAAGCTCATTCCGTCTTCCTTGGAAATCAGGCCCTTGTGAATTAACTCATGGATCGCGGATTCGAACGTCACCATTCCATGCGCTCGTCCGGTTTGCATCACGTTAGCTATCTGATGGGTCTTGCCTTCGCGAATCAGATTGGCGACGGCAGGGACGTTCACCAGAATCTCGACGACCGGCACCCGACCGTTATGGTCAGGCCGCGGCAATAAGGCCTGGGCCACAACTCCGCGTAAGCTTTCCGAGAGCATCACGCGAATCTGAGTTTGCTGTCCCTCCGGAAAGACGTCGATCACGCGATCGATTGTCTTGATAGCGCTGTTAGTGTGCAGCGTGCCAAAAACCAGATGGCCCGTTTCGGCAGCGGTAATCGCCAGCGAGATTGTTTCCAGGTCACGCATTTCTCCCACCAGAATTATGTCTGGATCTTCGCGGAGGGCGGCGCGTAAGGCGGCGTTGAATGACTTTGTATGGCTGGCGATCTCGCGCTGACTGATCAGACAGCGCTGGTTCTCGTGCACAAATTCGATTGGATCTTCGACCGTAATGATGTGCGCCTGATTTTCCTTGTTGATTGTGTGTATCAGTGATGCGAGCGTGGTGCTTTTCCCGGAACCCGTCGGCCCAGTTACCAAAACCAGACCTTCAGATACATCAATCAGAGTTGCCAATTGCTCAGGCAGGTCCAACTCCTTTATGGTTTTTATCTCCTCAGGGATCAGACGAAAAACGCCGGACACTCCGTGCCGCTGCATAAAGACGTTAACGCGGAAGCGACCCACGCCGGCCAGCGGATAACTGAGATCCAGATCCCAATCTTCAGTGAAAAGCTCTTTCTGCTTGTCAGTAAGAATTTCGAAGATCAGGCCCTGACATGTTTCGGGAGATACGTTCTTGTAATTAAGCTTCACCATGTCGCCGTGGATGCGCATGTAAGGTGCGGAACCCGACGTCAGGTGCAGGTCTGAAGCACCCTGCTGCTTCATTTGCCTCAGTAGATCATCCAGTCGTGCCATGTTGATTCTCGATTTACGTAATCTGGTGGTAAGCACTCAAGGTAGCCGCCGCGGAAGATGCGTCTTTAGGTTGTAGAAACTAAGTGAGTGTCGGGATAAGGAGGCGCCCTTGCGCAGTTGATCGAGTGATGGTTCGTCTCGAAGTGTTGGTCTGTAGGCCAGCCTTGCGACCGTGCCAAATTCAATATAGCAAAAACGCGCACGACTCGCCTAGTCTTTATTTTTGACCGCTCGCATCGCACCAGAAGACCGTCAACTCAAAGCCGGATGCTTGTGAAGCCGGCTTCCATCGCCTGTTACTCAACGTAACAAAGATCTTGAGTTCAAATTTAGGACCTGCCTGAAAAGCCCCAATTCCGGCGCAAATGACGGTGGCCCCGCTATTGCTTTTGCTGGAGCGCGGCTTTCACATAGTCGCGCGAAAGCTCTAACGAGGGAGTGAGGTGGAAGTGATACTGATGAGAACTGAAATCAACGCTGAAAATAATCGCGGCTGGCGTTCACAGAGTGGTCGCTCGCTAATCGAAACGCTTGCGGTCGTGGCGATTGCGGCGCTGCTTACCACAATGGCGGTGCCCCAGATGATGAACGCGCGGCGTCTATTACGATCGAATCAGTTGCCAAGAGAGATCGCCACGCAACTGCGATTCGCCCGCCAGCAGGCAATGACGCAAAGGCAAGCGTTCACCTTTCAGTATGACAACTCCACCAAGACAATCAAGATCTTCGATCACAATAACAACAACAATGCGACCTCGGGCTGCAACATCACCGGAACTGCAGTTCTTTCCGCGTCGGGTTATCCGAACACCTCGTGCTCGACGACGGTGCTGACCATGCCCCTGGCAACTGGTCCAATAGCGCCCGCCGATCTTATTTATGGCGTTCCGTCCGGAATCAACGCGAACGCGACCACTGCGCTCGATGACGGCAACACAATGACCGCCCTAACCGGCACAGTCGTCAACATCACGTTTCAACCGGACGGCACCGTGCTAACTGCGGCGGGGGCCTATGCGAAGCCAACGCTCTTCTTCTACAACACCCAAATTCCTACCCAAACGGCAGTCGCAATCTCCGTGCTCGGAGCTGCCGGCAGGATCAAAGTCTGGAGGTACAGCACCAGTGCGAGTAAATACGCTGAATAACCTATCTCATCGGCGAGCGAAAGCGGGCCGACCTGATTCAGAGTCCGGTGTAACGATTCTGGAGATGGTGATTGCAATGCTGGTCCTGACCGTAGGCTTGCTGGGCCTCGCCGCGTCGATTGGTTACGCGGTCACGGTGAGCAACATGGGTCGCAACCTGACAAACACGAAACTTCTTGTCGTTTCGTTGCTTGAGCAGATGGAAACGCTGCGCAACACCGAAGAGCTTACCTTTGCACAGATTGCCAACCAGGGCTCAGTCGACAACGCAGGTGCAATCCGGGCGTTTGGTGGTTTTCCGAGCGGCTTTCAACCAATTTCGATCAATCCCGGTCCTGATGGAATTTGGGGAACCAGCGATGACCTAATCAATCCTGGGGCTGACAACACCTATGGCACCAGTGATGACTTTACCGATCCGACATGGGGCCTGAACGGTTTCTCGCGAGAGATAGTCATTACCAGCTTGAATCCAAATCTCAAACGAATTCAGGTGACCGTGCGTTATCCGGATGCCGGCGGGCAGATGAGAAGCCTGGTCGGTGTCAGCTATCTCAACAACGATACGCGCTCAAACTTCAGATAGTCGGCGACCAAGAACGGAGACAGCCATGTGGCCTAAACACAAATTGCAAAATCAAGCCGGCTACTCGATGGTCGAACTGCTGGTATCCCTCGGCATGACCATCGTGATCTCGGCAGCGTCATTCGCGCTATTTGGCAGCAGTATGAAATTTGCCAACGCTACCTTTCACATCACGGACGCCGAGCAATCGCTGCGCAACGCGCACGAAGTAATGAACCGCGATCTCACCACCGCTGGTGACGGTCTGCGCGGCATCGGCACCATTACGGCGCCGTTGACTTTCGTCAACACGTTTTTGACCAGGACGCCGGTGACCTGCGGAAGTGACCCCAACTATCCGTGTATCGGCATAGTAACGTCAGACGACAACATTCCTACGGCTACTGCGGTGCCAAAGGCGAGCGTCGCGGTCAATTTTCAGCCGAACAGCGATCGGATCTCGATGTTGACCAGAGACACTACTTTTAATAATGGCAACGGAGTGTCGGTGCTCGCCGGAAAGATCACGGTCAGCGGATCGAACACCCTAATCAATGTCGGCTCAACTAACATCGGATTGTTTCAGGCTAATGAAATCTACGCGATCGTCTCGCAGAACAGTGCGGCGTTTGGCGTTGTCACCGGTGTAAATTCGGGGACTTTCGTAATCACGTTGGCTAACAATGACGGCGGGTTCGGACTCAATCAAACGACTTCAACCGCGCCGATCTCAGTCGTCTCGGGCGTCACTTCAGGGGCCAGCACCCAGAATGTGTCGATCTTGCGGTACCAGATTATTCAGTATTTCGTCGACGCGAACGGCCTGTTGATTCGGCGCGTCTTCGGCGTTAGCGGCGGCAGTTTTCTGGATAGCGTGGTAGCAGAACACCTCACCAACCTGCAGTTCAGATATTTGACGAATCTTGCCGATGCAAACGGATTTGTGAAACAGCCTTCGCGAGTGCTTGCGTCTTCGACCGAGCAGTCTGCTTTGCGCGAGGTTGAGACTGCGATCGGGGTCGAGACCGCGCGGGCGGTCAACGCCGTGACCAACGTCAATAGCAGCAGCAATGCATGCGGCGGTAGTCCCAACGGAAAGCAATCCATCTGTTCGACGACGGCGACCACTGTCCGCAACCTGCAATTCCGTCAGGCATTAAGCCCGTGACGGAGGACGCCAAAGAACACCCGAAGGCATCGCACCAGAACCAAACATCGACTTCATAAGGAAACTGTTATGCGCACCAATATTCACCCAGCAATCAACAGCCGCAAAAACGAGCGTGGCGCTGCGTTGGCCACGTCACTGATCATCATGTCTCTGCTCGCCGCCGTCTCTATGACGGTGTTGGCAGTGGTCACCCACGAGTCGCGTATCGCCGGCAGCGATCTTCAGCGGACGCAGACTTTTTATGCGGGCGCCGCGGCCATCGAAAAGATGACCAGTGATTTCAGCGCGATTTTCGCCACCACCTCGCGTCCGACGACGACGCAACTGAACGCCATTGCGGCCGCCTATCCAACCGAACTGACGGGTGAAGGCTTCTCCTTTACGAAATCCGATGGCTCGCCCAATCAGTCGATCACACTCGATCCAAATGCGCCGGCCGGAACAGTTACGATTCCCAACGGACCGTTTTCGGGGCTGGTCGCGTCAGTGACTCCTTACATCCTGGACAGCACGGTGGTCCAAACAAACACGGGGGCGCAGGTGCGTTTGCAGCGAAAGATCAATAACTATCTGGTCCCGATCTTTCAGTTCGGCATGTTTAGTAACGAGGACATGGAAGTTCACCCTGGTCCGGCCTTCGCTTTCAACGGACGCGTCCATGCCAACGGCAATCTGTACGTCAGTGGCACCACGACGTTCCTGTCAAAGGTGACAACCGCAAACGAGTTGGTAGTTGACTTGCTGCGCAATGGCAACGTTCACGATCAGGCGATGAATGTGACAGTTGGCTCCGTCACTGTTCCGCTAACGATGGGCTCAGTTACCAACGGTCCAAACCTCTCCGGCTCAACGGCGGGTAACCGCGGATACTTCCCTGGATCACCTAATGGAACTGTTAACACCGCGTGGGACAGCACCTCAGTGTCCGCGGCGACTACCGGTATCGCGAACAAATTCGGCGGACAAGTGCTTACGCGCAGCACGGGCGGTGTTCCGCTGCTGCTGCCGATGCAGCTCGAAGGTAATATGGTCCGCGAAATTATCAAGCGCACGCTGCCGAGTGATTCGACAATCCTGAGCGAGGCGCGCTATCACTACAAGTCTCAGATCCGAATTCTGATCGACGATGAGGGAAACTCGGCGATTGATGCCGCCGGAATTCCGACTGCGCAGGGCGTGAATCTGTCGACCTTCAATCCGGGTCCGCTCCCTAATTTGGCTACCAGCACCACCGTAGCGGCGAACGGCGGTGGCCGCGCATTGTGGCGCATCAATGACAACAACACGGGTTTCGCCAACAGCTATAACGAGCAGACCGCGCCGGTAAACTCGTGGAATATGCAACAGCAAAACATCGGCCCCGCAGTTCAGGCGGACACGGTTCGTGGCATTAAGGCGCCGCCCCAACTGCACAGCATCAAGGCCAACGCGGGCATCGCTGGTATCACGAAAGCAGGTAATTCGGGGCTCATCACTATTAAATCGGCCAATCACGGTTTCTCGACCGGTGACAAAGTATTCATCGCTAACGTTGTGGGCGCTCCTCAAGCACTCGGCGGCTGGACGATTACAAAAGTAGACAGCAACACTTTCACTCTCAACGGCACGGGTAGCAGCACCTACAACCTTAGCCCAGCCTACACGGCTGACACCGGTACGGTCTATTCATTCACAGCGATTCCTAAGTCATCGAATGGAACTGCTATCCCTCCGGGTTCAGGAATTACCGGGCACATTCTGATTCAGGTGGTCGACGCTAACGGTGTCGCGCGCGACGTGACGGCGCAAGTCCTCAGCATGGGCATGACGGAAGGCGAGCCAAACGGAATCGTTTACTTACAGCGCCCGCTGTGGGCTGCTTTCACCCAGGGTAGTCGCGATGCCAGCGGTTTGAGTAATCCCGTGCTTAACGGCGATCCCGTTTACACGAACTGTCTTAGTGACATTATGAATAAAACTCACATGGGCGCCGACGGCGAGATAAAAACCGTAGCGGGAATTCCGGCCCAGGATGCGACTTACGGTTACCTGACGCAGATAGTCGATGACGCTGCCAATGGGTCCCAGCCAACCCGCTCAGATATGCCCGGCGGTATTCCGGATGACGGAGTGTGCGTCGGAAGTACCAACCAGGTTCTCTGTCAATTGCTCTCAGACTGGGGTACTACCGATTGGGAGAAGAACAGAAACTGGAACGCCATAGTTCCCATTAACGTCTATAACGTTCGTGAGGGCCGCATCAACTTCGGCCTGGCGGGGAACGCGGTCTACGAACGCGGCATTACGAATGTCGTCGAAATCAACATGCACAATCTCGCGCGTTGGTTGGATGGCGCCTATGACAACAACCTACTCCAGGGAACAAATGCATTGAGCACGAACATCGCAAGTCCTGATGGTTATACGGTTTATGTTTCCGATCGCCGCGGCGACGACGTGAAGTCAATGACGGTCGGCGCAAGCACCTTCAACGCCACGAACGGGATGGTCGATAACGAAGACATCTATGGACCAAACGGGACTCTCGATCCCGGCGAAGATGTGCAACAAACGGGCGCGCTGGTAAAGGACACGAACGAGCTTCCGGATCCGGCAGTGCTGGGCGCAGTCTCTCCTGGTTATGGCACGGACAGCACTAAACGCGCCATCACGGTGAATGACTGGATCAACCTTGATGCCGGCGGTATCAATCACAAGATGTTTCGCAGTGCGGTCCGCTTGTTCAATGGCGAGAACATGCAAATCAGCGGCGCCGCCGGAAAGCTCTCGACCACCAAAGGTATCAGCATAGCTACAGAGAATATGGTTTACATCTGGGGTAACTACAACACGACCGGCATCAATGCCGCACCACCCGACGGAACGTCGTCGCTCAATGACAACAGCACCACGTACCACTATCTTGGCAATCAGATACCAACTTCGATCGTTTGTGACGCGTTCTTTCCATTGTCAAAAACTTTCTTCGACAGTGAAACAACAATGTATCCGGACGATTTGAGCAAGCGGCAGGGAGATCATGGGCCCACGTTTGACCAGGAGACATCGGTGCGCGCAGCAATAATTGCGGGCAACAACCTGTCCGCCTTGGCGGGCAGTCCGGATGCGGGCAACAGCGCGTCAGGTGAATCGCGGCTCTGCGGCGGCATGCACAACTTCCCGCGCTTCCTCGAAAACTGGACTGCACGCTGGAACTTTGTGGGGTCGCTGATACCGCTCTATCGCTCAACTCAGGCAATGGGTCAGTACAATGCGGACAGCACGATTTACGGAGCGCCGACCCGTAATTGGGCCTTCGACGTTACGTTTACCGATCCGCTGCGGCTCCCGCCGGGAACGCCGCTCTTCCAACATATCGAGCCGACCGGATTCAAACAGATCCTGTAAGGCCGATCGAGCTGAACGCTGCTATCACTTTCGCAGCGATCACACCGCGCTGGCTTCGTTTCCCGAGTGCGAAGCCGGCGCGGTTTTTTGTTTGCGAGCGACTCTGATCGTGTCGACTTCACTCTCGATCTACTTGAACCACATCCAGACAAGGAGTATAAGAACGCTCACCAAGGCGAGTGCTGAATGTACTCGTCAAAAAGCGCGCGGTGTTTGTGGAAGAGCACTTAGCGCGCCTCACAGTCCCTCAAAAGATTGTGAGCCGGGCGGTAACGTTAGTGAGGACGTTGCCGCCCCATTTTCTTTAGTGAGCACCCAGCCGCGAAGCGGCGGCATTTAATAGCCCGAGCGTCAGCTCGGGATTAACAATCATCGATAGTTCCAAAGCCCGAGGGGCCGACGTGAATTCATGCCGGTGAGGGTTTGGAGTGCGGCAACTGGTCGCTTTCCAAAGCGCTGACAAGTCAGCGCACTCCAAATCTGTCGCCCCTCCGCTCTTGCAAGATTTTTTACTTGCGTCAGCACTTATCATTGACGGATGTCCGCCATTCTTCCAGTCGAGGGTCCAGGATCCATCGCCACGAGACCTCGATTATTCGATGAGGTTCGCGCCGTCGCACGCATGCGCCACCTCAGCCTGCGTACCGAACAGGCTTATATTCAATGGATCCGCCGATACATTCGCTTTCATAACAAGCGCCATCCGCGCGAAATGGGCGAAACTGAGATTCGCGCCTTTATCTCCCATCTTGCTGTCAATGAAAGGGTGGCCGCATCAACGCAAACAGTTGCGCTTAGCGCCCTCTTGTTCCTTTATCGTGACGTGCTCAAGCAATATCTTCCTTATGTCTCTCAGATTGAAAGGGCCCAGAAACCAAAGCGCCTCCCCGTCGTGTTTACACGTGATGAAACCGAACGAATCATGGCCAACCTTGAGGGTGGGTATTGGTTGATTGGGGCTTTGCTTTACGGCTCTGGCCTACGATTGATGGAGTGTCTGCGGCTACGAGTAAAGGACCTTGATTTTACCTATGGACAAGTTACTGTTCGCGATGGCAAGGGCGAGAAAGGTCGAGTAACGATGCTTCCAGCGAAGATCAAAAACCCTTTAGGGCGCCACCTGGGCGCGGTAAAATCAATACATCAGGACGATCTCAGGGACGGCTACGGTGAAGTTTACTTGCCGTACGCGCTGGCGCGAAAATATCCACGCGCAATGACGGAATGGGGCTGGCAATATGTTTTTCCGGCGATCAGTCGTTCGCTGGATCAACGCAGTCAAATCGAGCGGCGACACCATCTTTCGGATCGTGCAGCGCAAACGGCGGTCAAGAAAGCAATTCATCGGGCGCGTATTGACAAGCACGGAAGCTGTCACAGCCTTCGCCACAGCTTTGCAACCCACTTGCTGGAGAGTGGCGACGATATCAGAACCGTACAAGAGCTGCTTGGGCATAAAGATGTGAGAACGACAATGATCTACACCCATGTTTTGAATCGCGGAGGCCAAGGGGTGAAGAGTCCGCTGGACGGCTGAGAAGACTTTTGGGCCTGTCCGCGCGTAACGTATAATCCGCGCCATGGCGGGCTTATGCGAAATAAGCTTCAGATAAGACCAGACCGTTCGGATAATACATAGTTCGGCGTCTATCGATATGGCTAGCAGAGCTGTTAATGCTACGGAACGTTATCTCTTGGCGAACTATCAACACCTGATGGGTCCCCACGAACGGATGATCGCGCGGTCAATTATTGCGGCTGACTTCAATGTTGAAGAAATACCGAGGGGTGTGTGGGACCGGGTGTGGGTAGAGTTTCCGGGAATCGAACGAAGCGACCCGTGGAAACTCCCCATTCAAATCTGCGTGCGATTGCTACATGATCACCGTCATGAAATTCACGTGCCCGCGCATTTGGGTGGCGACGCCCAACAAATCGTTGGACGCGAGCGGCGGGAGCGTGTTTCGCATCATTTTTGGTCCGGCGATGATTGAATGAAATCGCGCCGCCGCGTCAACTCGATCGTTCGGCGCTTCGAATTAACTTGGTGAGACTGTGACATTCAAACAAGCCGCATTCTTATCTCTGATTGGCTTGGCTGCAATTATCGCGGTACCAACTCTCATCTTTGCGTTGATGTCATTTGGCGAATCGGCTCCGCACCCATCAGACAAATCTTTGGGACAGACGTTCTTCGCTCACGAGTCCGATTTCAACAAACTTGTCGAAATGTGCAATGCCGACTCGCATGTCGTGCGTATCGCGTCTGACTTTACTTGGCTCGATCACAACGCTGCTTGGCCGCGGCCCGAATCGGAACTTGGATTCTCAAGGCAGCGGTCGGACGAATACCGATCTTTGTTTTCGAAACTGGGGTTGACCGCAGGCGTTCTAAACTATCAGCCGGATTCTGTTATGTTCCTGGCTTCGACGCTGGGGCTCGTTACAGGCGGCTCATCCAAAGGGTACGCTTACTCTCTAAAGGAACCTGAGGTCATCGTTGATTCACTCGACAACGCAAGCTTTTCGAAATCACGCATTGCGTACAAACGGCTCAAAGGCAACTGGTATTTGTTCTACATGATCAGCTAACGGCACGCGCGGCGATGGTCGAAATCTACGCATCGCTTAATCGACGGCAACGCATAACAAATCGTTGGACGCGAGCGGGGGGGCATGTTTCGCATCATGACTGATCCGGCGATGCTTGATTGAAATCGCGCCGCCGCGTCAACTCAAACGTTCGGCGGCTACGCGGCTTGGTTGCGCGTCATAAAGGTAAACTGAGAGTTATGAAAAACACACATACCTGTCCTAAATGCAATTCACAGGAGATTATGCGCATCGAAGGGCGAATTGGTGGTTATTCAGGCGGTAACGATATCGCTGGTACTGCGGGCTCATGGAGCTTCAGAACAGTTAAAGTCACCCGATACCTGTGTGGCTCCTGTGGCTTCAGTGAAGAATGGATTGACGCACCAGAAGACTTGCACAAGCTCAAAGAAAAATACGGCCCTTCTTAATCAACAGCCGCCGAACCAGACGCTGCAACGGACGGCTCCGCTTTGCTCCGCCTACAGCCGCCGCTGAGCTGGGCCTTCGGCGGCTCATTGGCCAACGCTATTTCCTGTTTGTTGCTCGCTCGTTTTGTCGGCGAGTGTGTCGCTGAAATCACTCCTGACTTGCGATTCGGAGAACAGTTGCGTGCATTGAACCTCGCGTGGTTTAGTTCTCTTCGAGTCACGCACGGGCGTGTTTGGATAATGTCATCGCTCCGCGTTTCTTTGAATGGGGCTTGACGTGGTTATGAGGCGGGAAACTGCCGACGAGTCTTGAATGGTTGCGGGGCTTGAATGCGCTCCACGTGCTGACCCAGGTGACCGACGCCGAACAAATCGTTGGACGCGAGCGGCGGGAGCAAGAGAATTGCGGATTTCGAATTGCGAACTTAATTCGCGCGGCCGGGTGAACTCAAATGTGCGGCGTTAGGAGAATTCTCGAATGAACCGAATGCTCGTCATAGCTGCCATTATCGTTGCCCTGGGTCCGCTGGCCGTTGGGCAAACAAAGAGCACCAGACGAACCCAAACAGAGACCGTCGTGGAGGGGATCAGAAGATTAGATCAGGAACGGATTCAAGCGCAGATCCATGCTGATGCGGCGGCGCTCGACCGTATCTACGCTGACGATTTCATCGGCATAGGGCCAAGCGGTACCGTGCGGACGAAACCGCAGGTGCTGGCAGATTTCACTTCACATGATTTGAACTTTCAATCGATTACGACCGCCGAGGTTCGCATTCGCGTCTACGGAAACACGGCCGTCGAGACGGGCCGATCGACTATGGTTGGGCAAGACAAAGGCAACGTCGTTCCGCGTGACAATCGGTTCACCAGGGTCTGGGTAAGGCGGCAAGGCCGATGGCGACTGGTGGCAAACCATTACTCGACTTTGATTGGCCATTCATCACGAGACTAAAGACGCCCAACAAATCGTTTGACGCGAGTCCCGATGCATCGGGATGTTTCGTAACTTGATTCGTTCGGCGATGCTTGAATGAATTCGCACCGCCGCGTCAACTCCAAGGTTATCCGGCTTCGCTTTTGTGCGAATATGATTACACGAATGAGCGCAACACCGATGAAGGTTCTTCTGGCACTGGCACTGGCCTCGTCTGGCGCAATCCAACAAATCGTTGGACCGGCGCGGCGGGAAGCGAGCTTCTCATTCGCAAGATTTGAATGCTTTTCGTAGTTGAGCGCCGCCGGTTAAGTCCAACGTTCGGCGGCGTTCGCTAATTGCAGATGTGGTGATGGAAAAACTGCCTTTCAAACATAGGAGAATATCTCATGACGAACAGACTCTTGCTTTCGCTGGTTGTCGTCGCGTTGTTATGTCTCGCAGGATGGACGGCGTACGCTCAGGTACAAAAAAGCAATCCGGCGCGGCAGACTTGGGAGTACATCGTGGTTGATGCCTACAATGATCCCGACCGAATTAAGAGTGCTTTTAATCAATATGGGGCTCAGGGCTGGGAGTATACAGGGAGGAGCGGGGATTATTATCTTTTCAAACGCCCCAGATAACTTGTATATAACCCTCTACCGTTTTAGTTGAGTCGGAGGATCACTGAAAAATAAGGAGCTCGCTACGCCGCCGCACAATTCGTTGAACCGGAGCGGAGTAAGCGGCCTTCTCAACTCAATCTGGAGTGGAAGAACTCCGCCATATGTTCCGTCTAACATTCATGATGAACAAAACATTCGCCTTGATTGTGATCTTCGTTAGTTCTTGGGCCCTTTGCTGTTTCCGTTTTCGTTCGTCAACGACAGCGACGTCGCTTCAATCGCCTGCTGTCGATGAACAGCGTCCCGTCGCGCCGGCTTCCTGTCCGGTGACAGTTGCGCCAACGACGCCATTCACCCCTCCCGGCGAGCACGAGATGGGTGCGAACGATGACGGCTTTTGGTTGGGTACGGAGAAACTTTGGATCGCCCTTCCGAAATCAGGTGAAGTCTGGGGTTGGGTGCCGCATGCACCGGGCCATGAGCACGATTTGACCGCAAAGATTTTCTGGGGAAGCGTCGATTTTGATTACCACAAAAAAGAGGACTATGACCTAAAGGTCACCGGACGACGGCTCGATGGGGACGCTCCGCCGCTGCTGGTGAGCAAGGTGACGAACGCGCTTTTTATCCCTCATGCCGCCCTGCTGACGGGTGTCTGGGCACCCGCGCCCGGTTGTTGGGAGGTCACCGGTGAGCGCAGAGGTCAAAAGCTGAGCTTTGTTGTCTGGGTCTATCCGGTCAAGCAGCCCAACGAATAAGTCGTGGATGTTTCTAACGGCTTGGTCGATCGTTGGCTCCTTCGAACGCTATTAGTTGACAACACCGCCGCCCAACAAATCGTTGGACCGTAGCAGCGATAGCCCGTTTCGTAACTTGATTGCTCTGGCGCACCTTGAATGCATCGAAACGCCTGCGCACAACGAACCCGCGATGTGGCTTGAGTTCTATTTCGATAAGCGCGGTAAACTTGTCGAAGTAGTCGTTGACAACGCCTGCGGCCTGGGATGTTATTCCTTTCGGCGTAACCGCTCTGGCGCGCTTCGTGACACCTGTTTCTAAATGCGACGAACAAATCGTTCGATGTTCGCACTCGACAACGCGGGTTTCTACCCTCAAGTATGCGTGGCAAGAAGATACTGCTGATCATCGTTGGTCTGACGTTATTACTCGCCGTGCTTCTGCTCATGCTAAGGCGGCACACCGAGCAGTCGATTACTGCAAGGATCGTAAGCGCGCCGGACGGAGCGTTCCTGGTCCAAGTACAAAGGCCCGTGTTATCGGGCAGACCCATATGGGAGCTACCCCGCGCCCTCTTTGGAGACGGAGACCGCGACCTGAGGTTCGACGAAATGACCCCGGGGGCCAAGGTCGAGCAGGTCGGTCCAACTCTCCTCAAACTAAGCGCTGGTGGTGGCTGGGAACTCGTGATTGTTAGCGACGACCAGGGCCGGGTGTTACCGGGCACGCATCTGATTTTTTCGCTTGCACTCCCCGGCAGGACCCTGAAATTGAACTGCGGACCCGCCGATCCTGCGGTCGGCCATTTCAATGTTACTGCGCGCGCAGGCTCTGACAGGTTCGACGGCGACTTTCTTCTTAAACTTGGCGAATGCAAAAACGCTGTGTCAGGGAAGAACACTGCGGGCTTGCCGACGTTCACGGTGCGCGGCGGCTTTAAGGGGCTGCCATGAAATTACCAAAATAGTGGATGGGTAAAATTTTGCAAGGCAACCAGCGGAAGCGCACAGTTGCTAAGGTTGCGTTCCAACTAACGGTGGTCGAACAAATCGTTGGCCGCGAGTCCCGATGTATCGGGATCTTTCGCGTCATGATTGGTCCGTCCCGACATGTCGGGATTGAATGAATTCGCGCCGCGCGTTATCTCA
>Ga0137403_10005567_pt1 | contig 14574 bp, 15 predicted proteins | sample CZOMad2_1_16fung_FD_122057 | JGI IMG/M metagenome (GOLD analysis project Ga0137403, IMG submission 122057) | Vadose zone soil fungal communities from Angelo Coast Range Reserve, California, USA - CZOMad2_1_16fungal (Hybrid Assembly) | ecosystem: Environmental > Terrestrial > Soil > Vadose zone... | reverse complement strand
TCCGCCTTGGCCTTCTCGTCCGCGGTGCGGACCCTGCCATGCAAGGTGACGCGGCCGTTCATCGTGTCGACGTTAATAGTCGCCCGGCGCAGGCCGTCGGTCGCGAGCAGGGCCATCTTGGCCCTGGTCGTGATCCAGGCGTCGGGTGTGATCGCCAGTGCTGCCCGGGGCCCGGCCAGCGCCAGGAACGCCGCGAGCACGGTACTGCCTACGCATGTCGCTGCCTGCATCGCGTTCTCCCTCCAGGCACGGTCGCGCGCCTCGCGCCCGAGTCGGGGAGGGACTAGCCGTCCCCGCGCCTCGGCGCCCAAGCTGCGCAGAGAGCTACATGCGCACGTATCGGGCCACGCCGCAAGGGCGCGCTCTCGGCGCCCCAAGTGTGCCGGCGCGTCTCAAGGCTTCACCCTGGCGCCCGCATTGGGTAGTCCCTGGTGGCCAGCGATTCCCGTCGTGAGGTGAGCTAGACTCGGCTCCGGTGCAGCTCCTTGCGAAGATCGCTCTGACGATCGCCTTCCTATAATAGTACCAATAATAGTACCAACTGGGATCGACACGCCGCTCGCCAAGGCGATGGCTACGCGCGCAACCAGCGCGAGGCGCTCCGGCACTTTCGACGACGGCCGGCCGCCGCTCTACGACAATGCCAGTGAGCCGCAGCTCCGGCGTGAGGTGATCGGGCGCCGCAATCGCTGGTCTTGTCGGCTCCGACGAGGCCGCCGAGGTCAACTCGACCTTCGTCTCGCTCCTGGCCAGCTGCAGTCTGCACCAGCTCGAGCCCTGGGCTTACCTCCGCGCACCCGCTCACGAGCAAAGAGTACGGCGCCGGCCGCCAGAGCTGCGCGCGTCACCGCTGGTGCCGCGTCTGCGAAGACGACCTCAGGCTGGGCTACCACCACAACCCACCGGCACGTGGAGGTGGCGCCCGACGAAGCCCGTGCACCACAGCATCCGGGGCCGATTCCCGTCCAGCGCGGCCATACCACCGTGACGCGCACGCCTCTGGCAGATCGCTACACGGTTTCTAGCGCCTCCAGGTCAGGGGCCGCCTCGCGACGGGCGAGGCCCTCGGAAGGAGGATATTCGAATGGAGCAGTCGGCCGTGAGCAAAGTTGGTACGAGGGCAGCCGTGCTGGCGGTAGTCGCTGCACTGAGCGTCACCGCCGCTCCGATCAAGGCGCAGACACCGGAGCGTCCCATCGGGGATATCGAGGTGTTCGCGACCCTGCCTTACCCCGGGCACCCGGGTGGGCTCGCCGTGGCCGGGCGCACGCTGTACGTCGACACCTCCAACGCAGACTTCTCCCGACCCTTCGACGGCAGCGACGAGATCTGGGCCTACAACCTCGACACCGGCGACCCAACCCCGGGCGGGCTCAACCCGATCCAGGTGGCCCGAGCCGCGTCGATCCAGACCATGGGTCTCTTGGGAATGGCCCTCGATGCCCAAGGCCGGCTCTACGTGGCCGACATGAACGGCAGGGTCGTCCGGGTCGACCCCCACACGGGTGCGCAAGAGGTCTACGCCACCATCCCCACCAGCACCGACACCTCGTTCACCGACATGCCCGGGTTCGTTGCCTTCGGGGGCGACGGCAACCTCTACGTGGGCGACTGGGCCGCCCCGGTAGTCTGGCGGGTGCCGCCCGGAGGGGGCCAGGCACAGCCGTGGTTCGGCGATCCGCGGCTGGCCGGAACCTGGGGCGCCAACGTCGCCGGGGTGACGGTCGACCCCAGCGGTGAGGACCTGTATATCGCGGCCCGCACCCAGGAAGGACAGATCGCGATCTACCGGCTGCCACTCGCCCACCCCGATGCCGCCCACCTCGAGGAGTTCCACCGGTATACCGACTTCGTCATGACGCCGTGTTCCGCTGATCCCGACCTCGCACTGATTGGCTGCGCGGCCCAACGCGCGTTCGGGGGCGGCGGGATCGCGTTCGGGGCCTCCGGCATGCTTTACGTCGCCCTCTTCGCCAAGAACCAGCTCTCGATACTCGATTCCGACGGCACCGAAGCGCTCAGGTTCCCGAGCCCGGAGGAGAACGCTGAGCGCGAGATCCCGATCAACGGCCCCTTCGGTCTGGCCTTCGACGGGCGCGGGTCCCTGCTCGTGGCCAACACGGGCGACCCGACCTTCGGGAAGGGACCGGGCGGGACCGATCCCCCGGGCGGTCTCGTGATTTCCGACACGTGGGTGGTCTTCGACGTCTTCGTCGACGACACGGCCGCGCCCCTATTCCGACCGGTCATCCCCTGAACCCGGAACAAACACGGAGGCACATCGGCCTCTAAGATCGGGACGACCCAGCGGGTTCCGGAGAGCTGGACTGATCGCCTATACGGCATCATCCGAAGGAGGCCTCAACATGAAAGTTCTTCCGAGGTTGTTGGTGATAGGTCTCATCACCAGCGCATTGCGCATCCCGCTTGCGATTCTGTTGGCATCAACAACGGTCCGAGCGGAGGAGTCCGGCTCCCAGAGCGCGCCGGCGGGTTTGGCGGTGATGCAGATGTCGGGTCGCGCCTTCCAGGAGGGGCTGCAAGCTGGCGACCGAGACCAGGCGCGGCTGTTCATCTGGTCGCTCGAAGGCCCCGATCAATCCATCCTCGGTCCCGATGTACCCCTTTTTGAGCCGGGCTGCGTGGCGAAGTTCAGCGAAGGCGTGCAGTGCGCATACTTCCCGGTCGTCGTAAACGCGATATTTGCCGAAACGTTCGATACCTCGACGCCCGACCTCGTCGGGCACAACGCGATTCGCTTGGCGTCTGGCGAGACATGGCGAATCTTCTTCGATCCAGCCCCGGATGGCACCAGGAGCTACGAAAACCTCGCATCGTTTGAGAAGGGCAAGCCGGTCGCGGTTTACGCCGCGAGAGAGTTCATAACCTCGGACGTAGAGACGAACTTTGTGCTGGCCAGGAACAACCTCACGCTGATTTCCAGCACGCCCTTCACCCTCAACGGCATAACGATCGATTTCGGGAAAATCGCGCCGCGGCTGATGGGATTGGGCCACGCGCGTCTTCCGGAACCCGATCCGACTCCGCAGCCGATTCCCACCAACGAGCCACCATTTGGATCGAAAGGGCCCGGCTTCTTCGTGCTGCACGAGCCGATCTCCGGAACCTTCCAGGCGGTACAACCGTAGCCCGTCGTCCGACGGAGGCCCGGGAGGACCAGCTCGTCTGGAGAGCGAGGAACGTACATGGCGGCGGCCACGGGTTCGTTCGGACCCGATTGCTTCTTCACCGCCATCGGGACGGCCACGTACCTCCCGAACCCGGACGGCTCCGGCGGCAAGCACTGCACCAAGATCAACGTCGAGCTGATGTAGTAGGCAGCCCGCGACAACCCGCAGAGGTAGCGAGGGCGGCGAGGCGAGATGTAGCGTGCTGGCTGCCGTGCCGCGCTCGTCCTGAAGTCCGCCAGCGTCGCGCGCCTTCTTGCGTATGGCTCCGAGAGGAGGCACCGGGCCCGGGACGGGCGGGGCCCGTGATCGGTGTCCGAGGAGGGTCCGAGTTCGGGCGTTCCGTCAACGTGCGCGTCGCGCCAGGCTGTTAGTGAGGATCTACCCTCTTGATTCGGCTCGACACTTCGATGATTGTCGAGGCGTGGCGGATGCCGGGCGTTTGGCGAGGATATTCAGGGCGCTCTCGAATCCGAATCGACTGCGGATCTACGCGGAGATCCTGAGGAAGGAGGAAGCGAGACTCGACGTCGGCTGTGGCTGCCACCTCGCGGACGTCGTGCGCGCGCTCCGCTCGCTCAGGATCGGCTCACCGACGATCTCGCACCACGTGAAGGAGCTCATGAACGCCGAGCTGATCACGGCCGAACGACAGGGGAAGTTTCTGGTCTGCAGGATCAATCCGAGGACGCGAGATCTCGCGCGCGCGATGTTCGGCCGATCCGAAACGGGAGACGTCTGATGGCGGAGCTGCTCTCCGAGCCCACAGTGCGCATCTTCGCGATCTGTGCAGCGATCCTCACCCTCAAGCTGGTCTTCATGGTCACGCTCATCGGCGTGCTGCGCAACGTCCGCGGCGTCCACATCACTCCCGAGGACTACCGGTTTCGCGGCCTGACGCCCGGTCCGCCCGACGAGCTGCTCGAGCGTGTCCGCCGCGCGCACCAGAATGACGTCGAGAACATTCCCGTCTTCCTCGCGATCGGGCTGCTCTTCGCCCTGAGCGGCGGCTATCCGACGGTCGCGTGGTGGGTCTTCGTCGTCTTCACCGCGGCGAGATTCCTGCACACGCTCTTCTACCTGGCCGCGCTGCAGCCCTGGCGGAGCGTGATCTTCGCGGTCGGCTCCGTCGCCCTGGGGGTCATGCCCGTGCTCCTGATCTGGAGGACAATTGGATGAACGACGCACGTCCCGCATTCCATCGCACGTTCTCGATCGACATCCCCGCCGAGGTCGAGCTCTACGAGAAGCTCAAGGCCTACCAGTGGAACGCCTCGACCGAGATCGACTGGTCGCGGCCGATCCGGAACTACTCGGAGGAATCCTACGAGGCGGTCAAGCGCCATTTCAGCCGCGAGGACTACGACCGTCTCCGCGCCGAGCAGCGCTCGTTCACCTTCACCCAGCTCTTTCTCGGCGAGCAGGCCGCGCTCGCCCTCTGCGCGCAGCTGCTGAACATGGTCCCGGAGATGGAGACCAGGTTCTGCCTCGCTGGTCAGATCATCGACGAGGCGCGCCACGTGGAAGTGTTCGGTCGCTACCTCGAGCGGCTCGGCGTCGAGGCGCCGATCAACCGGCCCCTCGAAGAGCTCGTCTATCGCCTCCTCGATTCCGACCACTACGGTGAGAAGATCGTCGGCATGCAGATCTTCCTCGAGGGCATCGCCGTCGGCATCTTCCAGCGCTTCCAGACCGAAAGCCCCGATCCGCTGATGCGCGACATCCTCCGGCTCGTGCTGCGCGACGAGTCGCGGCACGCGGGCTTTGGCGTCATCTACCTCGCCGACCGGTTCCGCAGTGCGACCCCCGCCGAGCGCGCCCGCGTCGAGGGCTTCGTGGCCGAGCTGTGGCGCCTCTTTCGCCACGCGACCGCCTCGCCCTTCGGGCCGCTCGATCAGTTTCTCGAGGACACCTTCGACGACATCGCCCACCGGCTGAAGCTGATCGGGCTCGAGCTGCGGTAGTGCGAGCCCTCGCCAAATCGGGTCGCTGGGCTCGCGCGCTCGTGACGGGCGCATCCAACGGCATCGGTGAGTGCATCGCCCGCAGGCTAGCCCCCGACGGAGTCGCGCTCGTTCTGGTCGCGCGTCGGCGTGAACGTCTCGACGCGCTGGGAGCTGAGCTTCAGCGCGTCTCCGGTTCGCGAGTCGAGATCATTCCTGCGGACCTCACCGAGGTCGGTGATCTGGCGCGAGTCGAAGCGCGTCTTTGCTCGAGAGAGGAGCCGATCGATCTCCTCGTCAACAACGCCGGCGGGGGACGGCTGGCGGTCTTCCCTGAAGGTACCCCTGAAGACCAAGACCGATGGATCCGGCTCAACGCTACGGCCGTCGTGCGCCTGGCAGCGGCCGTCCTTCCCGGCATGCGGGAGCGCAGATGCGGAACAATCCTCAGCATCTCTTCCGGTGCGGCTTTCCAGCCGTCCCCGTATGCCGCCGTCTACGGAGCCAGCAAAGCCTTCGTGAACAGCTTCAGCGAGGCGATCCGCGAAGAGAACCGACGGCACGGCATCTCGGTGACCGTCGTCTGCCCGGGGTTCACGGAAACGGACCTTCCAGCGCGCACCGGCTTCGATGTTTCAAAAGTCCCTCGGCTCTTGTGGATGAGCGCCGACGAGGTGGCGCAGCGCGCTCTCACGGCTGCGGCCGAAGGCCGCGCAGTTTGCATTCCCGGTCTGCTCAACAGGTTCGGCGCTGCGTTCGGACGGCATGCGCCCCGCAGCATCGTCGTTTCTTCCGTGGCGAGGAATACTCGCCGATTCTGGAGGGGGGCGGCGGAGAGGGAGGCGGTTCGCTAAATGACATACGATCAAGTTCCGGTCGCTGAGCCGACAGCCGCATGGCGGAAGGCGTTGGAGCGAATCATGGAGTGCCTCGAGGACCTCACGCGGAGCCTCCGATGATCGGAACGACGCCCCTCGAACGCGCTCACGTTCGCGCACTCGAACGGCTGGCCGTGCTCGGCGCTACGTTTTCGAGTGAGCACGACCGTCCTGAACGCGAGCGTCTAGTTGCGAAGCCGAGGGCCTTGGCGTGAAGCTCAGCATCAACCTGCGCAACTGGGGACCGTACTCCACGAGGGAACTGGTCCTCGAATTCGCTCGGGCAGTCGATGAATCCGGGTTGGACACGGTATGGATCAACGAGCGTCTGACCTTTCCCCCCGGCGCCCTCGCCGGTGTCCCCAAGACCGAGGTCGACAGCGCGATGCGGACCCTCGATCCCTTCGCGACATTGGCTTTCCTGGCCGCGGCCACCCAACGGATCGGGCTAGGCACCGGAGTCTTGAATCTGCCTTTCAGACCGGCCTTGCCCGCAGCCAAGTGGCTTGCGACCGTCCAGGACTTGTCCGGCGGGCGGGTGCGGCTTGGCGTCGGCACCGGCTGGATGGATGAGGAGTTTCGTGCGCTGGGTCTGGATCCAAAGCGGCGCGGAAAGATGACGGACGAATCGCTAGAGATACTCCACCGGTGCTTCGCGGAGGACGTCGTGGAGGTGAATGGCCAACAGATCCTCTTCCATCCGCGGCCAGCCCGACCTCCTATTTATGTCGGTGGTTGGCCGCCACACGCCCTGCGTCGCGCCGTGCGCTTCGGCGACGGCTGGATTCCCGCCGGTATCGAGCCCGAGGCCCTGCGGCCCGCGATCGCTGAGCTGCGTGAACTTTGGGAAGCGGCCGGGCGTACATCGCCCGAAGTGGTCGCCATGAAGACACTTCCGCTCGAGGATCTCCCGCGCGCCGTGGAGTACGCGCTCGCGTTCCGTGATGTGGGCGTCACGCACCTGGTTCACACGCAGGAGCACAAAGGGGGAGCGGAGTACCGCCGAACGATCGCGCTCCTCGAAGAACGGATCCGTCCGGCCCTGGACTGAGCTCACGTAATTCTCTTTGTGGGAGGTTCTCAAGGGTCCTCCGACCGCAAGACAGGAGGAGACATGCCAACCGTCTACGGCGTAACGTTCTCGCTCTACACCAGAAAGCTTCGCGCGTTCCTGGCCGAGAAAGGAATCGCCTATCGCCTCGACTTCGTGGCACCGGGCGACTCAAGCCCCGAGTACCGCCGGATCAGCCCGCTCGGTAAAATCCCGGCCTACCGGGACGGAGAAGTCACGCTCGCGGATTCCTCGATCATCTGCGCTTACGTCGAGCGGATCCATCCCGAGCCGGCCCTGTATCCTTCCGAACCGTACACCTATGCGCGCGCCCTGTGGTTCGAAGAGTACGGCGATTCGGGGTTAGCGGCAGCGACCGGCCCGATCGTGTTCAACAAACTCATCGCCCCTCGTTTCCTGGGTCAACCGACAGACCTTGACGCGGTGGAGAGGGCGACAGCGACGCTGCCCTCACTATTCGACTACCTCGAGAGCGAGCTACAGGGCGAATATCTCTTGGGTGATCTCTTCACGATCGGTGACGTCGCTGTGGTTTCGAACTTCGTTCACCTGCGCCACGTCGGCATCGGCGCAGATCATCAGCGATGGCCGAGGCTCGCGCGGTACGTGGAACGCGTCAGCTCACGTCCTTCATTCCAGACGCTGTTCGAAGAAGAGCTGGCGATGCTCGGAGATCGTTGAGAACAAATCGAGCACCATCGAATCGCCGTCGACAGCGCCAGCGGCGGTGATCGGAAGAGCTCCCTAACGACGGGAGACTGTAAATCGAGGACGGGCTCGGCACACCCGAGCTCCTTCCTCACCTCACGCGGCCGGCGCGTCGTCCAGAAGCGCGCGGGCCAGGCGGGCCGTAGCGCCGGCCCCGTCCAGCATCGCCAGCTTGGCGCGCGCCTCCGGATCGCGCATGGGCGTGGAGGTCTCGACGCACAGCTCGCGCAACAGGGCGAGCAGCGGCCCGAGGTCGGCGGGCACCGGCGTGGGCAGGCCGCGCAGCGCGCGCTCGATGAGGTCGCGGACGAAGGCGGCGTGGCGCGGTGAGGCGCGCGCGGCATCCTGCAGGCGCTTGGCCCAGCGGGCGCACTTGATGGGATAGATCAGCTTGTCGGCGCGCAGGGCCTGCAACAGGTCGCCGCCTTGGCCGATCATGGCGTGTCCCAGGACGGCAGCGCCGGCCAGGTCGGCGCGGAGCAACGCCACGAAGCTGTCGCCGAGCTCGTCGGCCTTCGCGCGGCCGTCGTCGATCGCCTGGATGAGCACGTCGGTGGCGAGACCACCCTCCGCGGGTGGCTTGGACGCGAGCGCCGCCGCCAGCAGCCGGCGCGCGTTGCGCTCGAGCGCGACGTCCGGACGAAGCAGGGGCTCGAGGTACACGCAGTTCCACCACAGCGCCTGCGACCACTCCAGGTTGCAGATGATCGCGGAGCCTCCAACTCGGAAGTAGTTCTCGAGATCGGCAGGGAAGACCGTCACGACCCAGCGCATGGTGAGGGTCTCGTTCCGCCTGCGCTTGGCGTTGTCCCAGGCGACGTTGAGCATCATGTCGTGGCGGAGCAGATCGAAGCGCGACGCCAGGCGGTCGGACAGGCGCGCAGCCTCGGCCGCGAGCCACAGATCGCTCTCGGTCGCCTCCGCCGCGCGCGGTCCGCCCAGCGCGAAGCGGAGGGCGGCGCCGTACTCGCCCGGGACGTCGGACGCCAGGGCCAGGCCGCGCGGCCGCCCCTCGCGCGCGATCCGGAGCAGGGACTGGACGGCGTCGAGCGGATCCGGCACGGCCGCCAGCGCTCGCCGTGCCAGCACCTCGGGATCGATCCAGCCGTCCTGGTGGGTGGGCGTCGCCAGGAGCGTCGTCGGCCGGGCGGCCGCGGCTCGCACCGCCACCTCCCGGATGCGCCCCGCAAGGAAGGTCCTCATGAAGCGCTCGGAGCCGGCGGCCCCCACCGGCTGATTGCTGCTCCACGCGAGGGCCAGCGTGCACAGGTCGCCGCGCAGGTCGTAGCCGCCGAAGGCTGGCGGGGGCTTGGCGCCGAGGATCGTGCCCGCTCGCTTGGTGAGTGGCTTGAGGTGCAGGGCGAAATCCGGCGGACGCTCTCCGCAGAAGCGCGCCACGCCGTCCAGGGCGCCTTCCATCTCGTCGGCGGCGTCGAAGCGCTCGATGGCGCCGGCAAGCAGATCGATGGCGTCGTCGAGCGACCGCGCGCGCCGGAGCGGCGCCTCGGGTGCTCCGGTGGAAGCGGGCGCGGCGGCCGGTGTGGGCTCCGCGCGGGCCGGGGCCGACGGCTCGCCCAGCCAGTCGAGCAACCGCGGCCGCAAGGTCGCCGCCGTGCCCCGCGCGCGGTCGCGCACCAGCTCCACGAACGCGCGGTCGTTCCTGTCGCCGAGCCTGGTGACGACGGCGATCGCGTGCGCCTGCACGTCCGCCGCGTCGTGCCCGAGCGTCTCCGCAGCCACGGTGGCCGTCTGGCGGGAGAGCCGCGGCTCCCGCGCCGCCGCGCGCTCGGCGAGCGCCAGCGCGGCCAGGGCGGTCTTCTTCGCGCGCGCCTGGACCGCGGGGGCGATGTGGGCGAGCAGAACCTCGGGCGGCAGCTCGCCGGCCCGCTCGACGGCCGCCAGCGCATCCAACGCGAACGAGACCGTCGGAGGAATGCGGCTCGCGAGCAGCACCAGATAGCGATCGAGACGCTCGACTCGCTCCGCGACCGACGGCTCGAGATCGCGGTGGAGGTGGGCGAACCAGGCGGCCCGATACTGGACGAAGTCCCGCTGCAGGGCATCCAGCGTCGCGTCGAGGAGCCGCGCCCTCGGGATCTTCCCCTCGGCGGCGCACGCGAGGAGCGCCGTCGCCCACGGGCGGCCTTTGCTGAACCGGTCGAGGTTCGTGAAGCTCAGAACGCTCGTCCCTTCGATTTCGAACAGGCGCCAGAGCTCGCGCTCGACGAACACGGGATCCGAAAAATGCTGGTCGGGGCTCTTCACTGGGGAGTGGAATCCGACCCAGCGGCCGTGCGCGAGGAAACCCAGACACCAGTTCTCCGACGTCGGTCGTCGGCACAGCCCGGCCATGACCAGGCGGTAGCAGAGAGGCCAGTGACGGACGCTCTTGGCCATCAAGGTCTCCGCCAGGCCGATCAGCCAGGGAGGACGGCGCTCGGTGAGCGCGGCGCTTGCCTGATCCGTCTCCCAGAAGACCTGGTCGTGGCGCGCGAGCTCGGACGGGGAGCCCGACGCGAGAAGCGCCGCGCAGGCGACCCCGTGCCGCTCGTGCGCCGCGTGCGCCTGCGCCCGTAGATCCTCCACGTCCGGCCGCGAGACGTCGATGACGTACCTCTGCAGATGGGCGCTCCAGTAGTGCTTCGCGAGGCGCAACGCCGCCGGCGCGAGCGCACGGCGCTCCTTCTCCGAAAGGCCGCGCATCGCGTCGAGCACGTCCTTCGCGCTCGCCTCGGCGACCAGCGCCTCGAGCTCAGCCGGCGTCATCCGAATCCGAGGCGAGCGAAACCGCGAGCACGTGCTTGCACGGGCCGCGCTCGTTGCGGTGCTTGGCGTACCAGGCGCACGTGCACACGGCGCCGTCGTCGGTGAGTCGCACGCGGTGGACGACGTCGCCGCTGGTCACGCGAGCCTCGCCGGTGGAGCGCCCCAGCTCGACGGCGCCCAGCGCCACCAGCTTGCGCGCGGCGACGAGGCGCGGGTGCAGGGATTCGACGAGCTCGAGGTCGAACGGCAGCGCGCGGTGGAAGTACGCGCCTTCGGCGAGATCGAAGCCGACCAGGCCGCGCGTGCCGAGCGCCCCCAGCGCCGCAGAGATGGCGCTCGGCGCCAGGGAGAGCTCCGCGGCGATCGCTTCTTCGTCGAGGCGGGGCTGCCACGCCAGCGTGGCGCGCACCCGAGGCAGCGCAGCGTCGCCCCCGCTCGCCAGCGCGCCGAGGACACGCCCCTCCCCGGAGAAGCCGCGCGACGGCTCGGGGCTGATCACCAGCACGAAACGCGCGTCCGGGAAGGACAGCTCCCACGCGCTCGCCGCTCCGTCGGTATAGAGGCGCAGCCTGCTCGCGTGGCGGGCCAGCGGCTCGAGCAGCCGCACGCGCTCGATCCCCACCAGCGGCACCGCTCCCGCGGTCTTCCGGAAGGCGAGGCGCAATCCCCGCCCGCTCTGCTCGACCCACGCGGCCTGCGATCCGGTCTTCTGCCGGGGCAGGGCGCGCAGGAAGCGTCGTGCCTCCACCCCGTCGGCCTCGAGCGCGGCCTTCATCCCGGCCTGCGTCGCCTGGACCTCGACGAAGCCCTTGAGCCAGCGGAGCGGCAGCGCCACCTTGCGCTCGACGGCGATCTCGGCGCCGCGCTCGATCTCCACCTGGCTGGCGCCAACCGAGAGCACGACCCGTTCGTCGTCGGTCACGTGCGCCAGCGCGCCGCGCATCGCCGTTCCCATGTCCACGTTCGTCGTGCCGGGGCCGACGTGCTCGGCGTCCAGCGCGCCCGCCAGCAGGTCCAAGCGCGCATACACGCCGCAGCACGCGGAGAAGCTCTCGAACCGCACGCGGTCATGCCCGCTGGTCACGACCGGGTCGGCCAGGCGCAGGATTCTCTCCAGCATGCTCGCCGGGACGAAGAACCGCGTGCGCGCGACCTCCCCCACGGCGAGCAGCAGCTCCGCCGCGCGCCGCGGAGAGCGCAGGAGACCGCGGACGAACCACACGCCTCGCTCGGGTTTTCGATCTGCCGCCAGCCGGAGCGCGGTCGTGTCGCCGGCGCGCTCGACCGAGGAGGCGAACGGATAGGCGTACCGGTATTCGAGCGCAACAGCCGCCACCGCACGATGCTACCGCGTCTTGCTGCCAAAGTGGAAACTTTCGGCGGCCGCGTCCCACCAGAACCCGTCTGAACCCGCGCGGGTGGTTGACTCAGCCGGCCCGCCGCCTAATCAAGGACCAGCTTCGCGAACGAGCGGACGACGGACACGTGGAAACCGACCGAAGCCAAAGCGTCGCGGTGGTCGTCGGCGTCGGGGCCGGCCTGGGCGCCGCGCTCGCGCGGCGCTTCGCGGAGCGATACGCGGTGGCGCTCGTCGCGCGCGGCCAGGAGAAGCTCGACGCCCTGGCGACCGAGCTCGGGCGCGCGGGCGGCAGGGCCCTCGCGGTCCCGGCCGACGTGAGCAAGGCGGACGAGATCGAGCGAGCCGCCGAGCGCATCCGCCGCGAGCTCGGCGAGGTCGACGTGCTCCTCTACAACGCCGCCATGCGCCCGTTCGGACGGCTCATGGAGACCAAGCCCAGCACGTTCGAGACCACCTGGCGCGTGAATGCGCTCGGCGCCTTCCTGTGGTCGCGAGCGGTCGTCCCCGCCATGCTCGCCCGGGGACGCGGCGTGATCCTGTTCACGGGCGCGACGGCGGGGACGAAGCCGTTCGCCACCTCGGCCGCCTTCGGGCCCGCGAAGTTCGCCCTCCGCGGCCTGGCGCAGGTGATGGCGCGCGACCTCGGCCCGCAGGGCATCCACGTCGCCTACGTGAACATCGACGGCGCGATCGACATGCCCTTCATCCACCAGCTCCGCCCCGACCTCCCGAAGGAGGACATGCTGCAACCGTCGGCGATCGCCGAGACGTACTGGCACATCGCGCACCAGCACCCGAGCGCCTGGACGCAGGAGGTGGACGTGCGTCCGTTCAAGGAGAAGTTCTGACCGCTTTCATGGCTCGTCTCGCGAGCCCGCGGTCGCCGCCGGCGCGCGGCTGTGCGGCACGACGAGCGCGACCAGGAGCACGCCGATCACCACCGGCGGGATCACCGACTGGCCGATCGTGAGGAGCGTCCAGACCGCTCCGAGCATGACGCCAATCAGCAGCACCGCTCCGTAGAGCGCAACTCGCGGGACGAGCAGCGCGACGGCACCCGTCACCTCGGCGAGGCCCACCAGGACGCGGAACGTCTGCGAGTAGCCCATCTGCTGGAACGCCTCGACCATCTGCGCGGTGCCGAGGAGCTTCGGCACGCCGGCGAAGAGGAACAGCAGCGCGAGGAGGACGCCCAGGATCTTCCGTGCCACCCTCTCAGGCCTCCGCAAAGAACGCGAGCGTCCGCACCTCGATGCTCTCCCGCACGGGGGCATCCGGCCGAGCGCTGGGATCGTCGAACGCGCTGTGCGCCGTGAAGCGGGCGCGGGCGGGCGCCGAATCGAAGCACTTGAGGAGCAGCGCCTCGTCGGCCGCCATGCGCGAGAAGTAGAACCAGGCGTGCGTCGGGCTCCACCGGAGCGAGTAGATCTCCCCGGTGCGATCGCGATAGCGGAGATCGGTCGGAACGAAGTCCTCGGCGCGGATCGTGCGCGCGTCGCACACCGCGAGCGGCGCCTGCTCGACCGGACCGCGGATCGGCTTCCAGACGTTGATGACCGCGAACCGGCCGCGGAGCACCCGCTCGGCCTCCCCGCCGAGCAGGTCCCGGACCCGCTGCGGCCCCGAGCGCTCCGTGTAGTCGTTGTGGGCGTAGCGGACGGGTCCCTGCACGCCGTCCTCCCCCTTTCCGGCCCGCGCGGCGGAGCGCAGGTTGTGGTCGAAGGCGACGACGCGCGCCGCGCCGGTCACGTCCTTCACCAGCGTCTCGAGCTCCCGGTAGTAGACGCCCCTCACCGCCTGCTCGTCGTAGAGATCCTCGACCGCGGTCACGTGGCGCGCGAGCGTGAACCCCTCCCGGTCGAGCGACGGCGGCGGGTCGAGCTGCCGGGCGTCGCGGATCGGCATCGGGCGCCGATCGCCTCGCGTGTTCCGCCAGGGCGTGCCCGGCGGTGGATCGTACAGGAAGAAGAAGGGCCGCTCGGGCATCGCCGCGAGGTAGCTGATCGTGGCCTCGACCATGCCTCAGCCCCCCTTCCCGCGACCGCCCTTGAGGCCGTCCGCTCCGTACCCCTCCGCCGGGCCCGCGCCTCCCGGACCGAGCCGGCCCTCGGGCCCGAGGTGCCCCTTGCCCGGAACGTGGTTCACCTCGACGCGGATCCCGTCCGGGTCCTCGAAGAGGACGGAATAGTAGCCGGGCGCGAAATGCGGCGCATCCTCGGGAGGGTGGACGATCCGCGCGCCGAGCTCGTCGACGAGGAAACGATGAATCGCATCGACGTCCTCCCGCTGGCGGGCCCGGAGACACAGGTGGTGGAGCCCCGCACGGCGCTGGTCGAAGGGCCTGCGGCTCCTCGCCTCCGGGTCCGCGCGCACGAGGATCCCGGTCCGGCTCCCGATGCAGTACACGATGTCGTCGCCCTTGATGAGCGTCTTCATCTCGAGGAAGTGGCAGAGCCGCTCCCAGAACGGGATGCCCTTCGGATCGATCACCGTGAGCTGGACGTGCGCCACGCCGTTGAGTTCGACGCTCATGCTCCGCTCCTTCGCCCAGGCGGCCGGATCAAGCAAGAGGGGAGCGGGGAAGGTCTCCGCAACGACGGCGCAAGCCGCAGCGCATCAGATCGCGCCGGCCCGGCGCAGCACCTGCGCAACCGCCTCG
>Ga0137403_10005566_pt1 | contig 14581 bp, 10 predicted proteins | sample CZOMad2_1_16fung_FD_122057 | JGI IMG/M metagenome (GOLD analysis project Ga0137403, IMG submission 122057) | Vadose zone soil fungal communities from Angelo Coast Range Reserve, California, USA - CZOMad2_1_16fungal (Hybrid Assembly) | ecosystem: Environmental > Terrestrial > Soil > Vadose zone... | reverse complement strand
GCTAAGCGATCGACGCGCTTCGGGAATCTCGGACCACCCCAACTTCAGGGTGGCCGAGTTTGCGGACACGCCCTAGTGCTGTTTCCGTGAACGGCGTCGTAGCGGGCGCTAGTGGAGGTGAAAATCGTCGCGGAGGGCCGCTGCTTCCGCCGTGGAAACGCCGGCCGCGTAAGGCAGCGGCGTCGCATCGCGCTTCGTCATCAGGGTGAGACGCACATCCATGCCACGCCACCCAGACCAGGACCGCATCTGCTCCGACCACGGCGAGGCGATCAGCCAGGCGAGCAGGAGCGGAAGCGAGACCGTAACTGCGCGCGCGAGGGGCGGAACGCTCCGAAGCACGCCGACGATGCCGTCTATGACCATTGCCACTGCAGGCGCGAGGCAGAACAGGGGCACGTACTGGTAGCGCGAACCGACAGCCGCTCCGAGGCCGGTGTGATAACGGCCGATTCCGACCAAGACCGCGTTCGCGGTGTCGAGCACCAGCGACATCCACACCAGCCAACGTCCGGTCCCGCGAGCACGGAGCAGGGCGATCCCGTAGATCGCCAGCTTGATGGCGCCAAGGAAATAGAGCAACCCATCTCGAGGCTCGAGGCCCCACAATGCCTGCAGGGGGTTGAGCAGGAAGAAGTGGGCCGCGAATTCTGCCGCCTTCGCGGCCACCCCGTGCAGCAGCACGCGCTGGTGATTGGCCTGGACGCTCGACGCGATGATCGCTGCGACAAGCAACGCGGGCAGGAGCGCCGCTGCCCCGGCCAGCGCCCGGTCGCGCGGGCGCAACCCGCGGATCCCGATGGGAATGGAACACGTGAACGCGATGGCGCAGCCGGAGAGCACGCCTCTCGAGAACGAGAGGCTGCTTGCTAGCGACGCTGCCGCGAGCAGCCCAAGCGCGGTCGCATCGTTCCCTCCGCGGCCGGCGAACCGGAGAAACTGAAGGACCGCGACGAGGAAGAAGCTCAATGCGAGCACCGCGGACCACTGCACCGTCCAGCCGAGAGTCTCGATATTGCTGGCGGGAAGTCCCGCCCAGACCAGCGCGACCGCGATCCCTGCGGCGCCTGCGCCGATGCGGCGCAGGATAGTGCCGAGCAGCAGCACATTGAGCGCGTGCGTGATCCAAAGCACTGCGAGCACGACGAGGTAGCTGCCACGGCCCGCCGCGAGCAAGAGCAGCCACATCGCCTTGAAGAGAGGCACAAAGTTTTCGGCGAAGGTTGCGGTGACGTACCGCCAGACCCCGGCTTGATGGAACTCTTTCAACTGGTCCCACTCATCTCCGAACCAGAACAACTTCCGGAAACTGGAGGCGCAGAGAAGGAAGGGCGTCAGGGCGACCACGCCGCCGAGGATCGGAAGCCAGCGGGGCGGGTCCACTCCTTGGGCCGCCCCCCAACGCGGCCCGTTCAAGACGCCATTTCCCACATCGATGCGCGGGGCGGATATCAGGGTGACCGAAAGCGGTCAAGAAGTCGTGTCCGGTGCGCCGGATCCATGCGAGAGTCAGCATGTGCCCACCTTCGTTCTGGGGAAGACGTTCGAAGGCGGTATTCTGGATGCCCTGGACGTGGAGCCATCGGGCGAGATCCGGCTGTACGGCTGGACCCACGACGCGGCGGCGCTGCCAGACTTCGCCCTGCTGGCGGACGGCATCGAGGTGCCGCGGCGCGAGGAGTTCCGCCTCCGCCGGTGCGAAGTGGCTGTGCTGCTGCGTTCAAACGTCGCGGAGCATGGTTTCGGCGTCGGCTTCCACGCGCCAGAAGGAGTGCCTTGTCGGGTAATCGAAATCCGACTCGGCACCCGCAGGCTCGCTTCAGTTCGGCCCGGTGTCGGGCGCGAGGAGCCCCATTACGGCAACCTGTTCGACGAGCCGCGGGTTCTACACCGCGAAGACATCTACGGATACGGTCCTCCGATGCCCCATGCCGACGCGGAGGTGCTGGCGATGGCGCGGTCGCTGCCTGTCGCCATCCTCGACTTCGGGTGCGGCAGCGGGGCGCTAGTCCGGGCGCTTCTCGACGAGGGAGTGGAAGCCGAAGGGATCGAGCTGCGCCGTCCGGAGATCGTCGCCAGTCTGAAGGACGACATTCGGCCCTTCGTGAAGCTCCATGAGGGCTCGTTTCCGCTACCCTATCGCGACAGGCAATTCGGCGCGGTGGTCTGCTCCGAGGTCTTGGAGCACATTCAAGACTGGGAGACGGCGCTCCAGGAGATCGCCCGAGTGGCGCGGCGCGCTCTGATCACCGTTCCCGACATGAGCGCAATCCCCGCACTGTTCCCGCATCGGGTGGTGCCCTGGCACCTGCTGGAGAGCACGCATTTGAACTTCTTCACCCAGAAGAGCCTGCATGGCGCGCTGACTCCGCTGTTCACGCGGATCCGGTTCTTTCGGCTCGGCGAATTCCAGGTGAACGGGACGCGGGTCTTCACCAGCCTGGTGGCCGATTGCGAGCGGTGAGCCTTGCCGGATTGACAGCTACTGCCCGGCGCGCCTTCGCAGTGCTGGCCATTGCCTACCTGGCGATTGCCAGCTTTCCGGCGGCGTACTACCCGGTGCATCCAGGGCTGGACGTCTCCTGGGTGTATGGGCTGAACGAACTCGTCTCCTCGCCATTCCGCTTCGGCCGCGACGTCAACTTCACCTGCGGTCCACTCGGGTTCCTGCTCTACCCGGCCAATCTCGGCCACAACGTCCTTCTGACGATCGTCTTTCGCATCGTAACGGCGGCGTTCTTCGTCCTTGCGCTCGGTCTGCTCGCGCCCGGACGATTCATCGGGCTCGTCCTGTTCGCAATGGCTTACGGCGCAGCCCTCGGAATCGGCCTGCCCTTCGAGCTTCACTTGCTGGTGGCGGTCGCGATCGCAATGGTCGCCGCGATCGAGAGGCGCTCGTTTCCCGGCCTCCTCGCTGTCGCCGCGATCTCCGGCCCGCTGTGGTTGATGAAGTTCAGCGTCGGAATCGGTGCCGCGACGGTGGTCTTTGCGGCTGCCGGAGCCTGGCATTTCTTCCGCGGCGACAAGCCCTCCTCCGCTGTCGCGATCCTGCTCGCTCACGCGGCGTCGTTGTTGTGCGTGGGATGGCTGGAGATCGGCTCGCTGACCGACTTCAGTCTCTGGCTCCGGACAAGTTTTGAAATGGCGAGTGGCTACAGCACCGGCATGTCAATGGACCTGGGCTGGACCGACCAGAGAAAGGGCGTTGCCATCTGCGCGCTCTACCTCGGAGCGTTCGCCGTGCTCTATCGCATCCGCCGATCCGCCGCGTTGCCGTTAGCGCTGCTCGCCGGCTCGATGTTCGTGGCATTCAAGGCCGGATTCGTGCGGGAGGACGCGCACGTGAAGAACTTCTTCGGGTTTGCCGGGGCTGCGCTCGCAGTGCCTCTGTTAACCGCTTCCTCGGCGAAGGAGCGGATCGTAAGCGGGCTGGCCGTGCTCATGACCCTTGGACTGGGCGTTAGGGCGGAACTGAAGCGCAATTATCTCGATGCGACCTCCTTCTCAGAGATCGCGACGGGAAAACAGGGATTCGTCGGAATCGGGCGGGCCCTTCACCGGCGCGACACGGAGTTCTGGCTGGATCGCGCGACTGCCCAGGGGATTTCGGAGGTTCGCCTGCCCGATGAAATGCGGCGGGCGATCGGCACAGGTACCATTGCGATCATGCCTTGGGAGCTGGCCACGTGCCTCGCGAACGATCTCGCCTGCGTGCCGCTCCGGACGCTCCAGGCCTATCTCGCTTACACGCCCTACCTGGATTCGATTGCAGCTGCGCAGTTCGCAGATGGGCGCGGGCCCGATTTCGTGCTTCTACACGGGGTAGGAGGGGTCGACGGCCGGCACCTCATCCTTGAGGACCCCCTCCTTTGGCGCAACCTGCTGGAACACTACGAACCCGTCCGCCTGGAGCCGAGGAGGCTGGTGTTGCTCCGGCGGCGCGTCTTTCCCGCGCGCGTGGACACCGTCCCGCTCTCGTCGGAGCAAATCCGGCCCGGAGAATGGGTGGGGGTCCCACGAACGCCGGGCTTCATCTTCGCAGAGATGCGGTTCGAGCTGAACTGGCTGGGAAGGCTCGTGAAACTTCTTCACCGGATTCCTGCTGGATTCATCGAGCTCAGGCACGGGAGCGGCGCCACCGAGCGGCACAGGTTGAACTTCGAAACCAGCACAAGCGGCCTGCTAGTCCAGCCCTTCGCAGCGAACATCGAGAGCCTTCCGACCCTCTTCCGCGGAGCCGATGGCGACCGTATCGTGGCACTGCGGATTACCGGAAGGGCGACGCGCTATTACGGTGGACAGATCTCGGTGCAGTGGCTAGCGCGATCGGTGCGCTCGGATGGCCCCGCATCCAGTCCTTGAGAGCCCCTCATCGGTACCTCGGCGAGGCCTCCAGGTGAGTCATGGCTTTGCCGCGACCACCAGGAACTGCTTGCCGAAGGCCCGCGAGCTCAGCGGGCGTAACGAGAGATAGGCTTCAATGACCCACCGCCAGCGCAGGCGGGTACCCTTCACCGTATACGGGAGGAACCTCGGCTCGACGTGCTCGAGCTGAAATCCCTTGAGCAGGAGGGCCTCGCAGATGCTGGCGTCGCTCAATGGCACGTGGTGATCGAAGTAGTCCCAGTACCGGTCTGCGAGATAGCGGATGTTTGGGCCCATGAGGATGAAGCGGCCTCCCGGCTTCAGCACGCGATGGACCTCGGATAGCACGCGCGACACGACGTCCTTCGAAGGCAGGTGCTCGAGAAAATTGGAGGTGAAAACCGCATCGACCTCTCCGCTGCGGAGGAAACTGAGATCGTCGGCAGACGTGGCGCGCACCTCGATGCCGGCCGCCGCCGTGCGAGCGGTCTCCGGGTTCAAATCGACCGCGATCCTGCGCTTGGCGATGGCGTGATTGATGAACTCGCAGTAGCCAGCGCCCAGATCGAGAAGCGCGCCCGTACCGTCCACCCAGCGCGAGAACACGCGCCGCCAGAGGATTTTCCAGACCTCATCCTTCCAAGCGCGGTCGCGTGCGTCGAACCGGTTCGCGTACAGCGCTTCGAGCTCGCGGCTCACGCTGGAGATCTCCGGAAGCGGCCACGGAATGCGTAGAAGTACCAGCGCAGGTATTTGGGCAGCCACCGCCACAAGCGAAAGCGCGATCGCCCCGCCACTCGGTCCCTCCACGTGCTCGGCACCTCGGCGATCCGAGCGCCCGAAACGTAGGCCTTCACCACCGCTTCCATCCCGATCTCGAAGCCGCCGGAGCTCTCGAAGGTGAGCGAGCGGAGAAAAGCCGTACGGTACATCTTGAACGAGTTGGTCACATCGCGAGTGGGAACTCCGGCCAGCCAGTGCAAGCTCAAACCGGCCGCGCGAGACAGGAGACCCTTCAGCACCGGGCCGCCGATCTGACGTCCTCCGTTCATGTAACGCGAGCCGCAAACTACATCGTATCCGTCTCGCACCAGCCCAAGCATCCGCGGCACGGCCCGGAGATCGTCGGAGAGGTCAGCCATGATCAGGAGTGTCGCCTCGCCGGCGGCCTCACCGAATCCGGTTTTGATCGCATTGAGCGCGCCGCGGCCGAAACGGTTCTTGACCGTGCGCACCGGGAATGGGGGACGCAGCCGCGAGAGCACCGGCAGGGTGTCGTCATCGTCCCGGTCATAGACGACGATGAGCTCGATTGGAATCGTAACGTCCTGGCTGAGCCTCTCCAGGAGAGGGCCGATGTTGATCCCCTCGTTATAGACGGGGCACACGACCGAGAGCTTCAGATCATGCATCCCTGTCCGCTCATGTTCCACACGTCGACGAAGAGCTTGCCGGCCGGTATCTGGAGGTTGCGGTACTCTCGGTGCGGCGTCCCGACGATGATGACATCGCTGCGGCGGAGGAGCTCCTGTGTAGTCACCAGGTCCGGGTCGGGGATGTGCGCGTCCGAGCACAGGACCTGGCGTGCCTCGAAGAGCAGGATTTTCTTCAGTTTGTAAGAGAGCGACTCGCGCTTGTCATCGATGTTCGCCTTGAACGCCATCCCAAGAATGCCCACGGTCTTATCGCGAAGGTCGTGGCTACGCTTGATCTGGTTGACCACGTAGTTTGGCAGCCCTTCATTCACCAGCATCGCCGCGTGCCCCAAGTAGAACCCGCCTTTGTTGAACGCCGCGAGCTGCATCGCGTCCTTGAACAGGCAAGGGCCGGCGGCAAAGCCGGGCCTCGGGAGATCGCGGCAGCGCTCGTAGTTCGTCGTCATCGCATGGTGGATCCGGTAGAAGTCCGCCCCGTGATCGTTGGCGATCATGAAAAACTGATTCGCGGCCGCGAACTTGATGTAGCGCCAGACATTGCTGAAGAGCTTAGCCAGCTCCGCTTCGATGGGCGGTACTGCGATGATCTCCGTGGTGAGTTTCCCGAATAGAGCTCGAGCTCGCTCGACGCCCTCTTCGGTGAAGCTGGAAACGATCTGCGGCAAAGCTTCCAGCTCGTTCATCGCAAACCCTTCTGCGATGCGCTCCGGGCAAAAGGCGACCTCGATCTGCTTTCCTTCCGCCCGGATCCAAGCGCGCAGCCTCTCGCTGATCCCTGGGAAGACGGTGCTACGCAACACCAGCAGCTGTCCGTTGCGCAGGTGCGGCAGATACCCGGTCATGATCATTCGCAGGGGCTCGAACTCGGGATTGAGGTGTCGGTCGACAGGGGTACCGATGATGACCACGACCGTATCCGTCCACGAGATCGTTTCGGGGTCGAGGGAGAGGGTCAGGTTGCCGTTCGCAAGGGTCCGCCGCAGCACAGGTTCCGCGCCCTCCTCGTGGAACGGCATCTGTCCGTCGCCGAGGGTCCGCAGCGCGCTTTCGTTGATGTCCAGCGCGCACACCTTGCAGCCTTTGTCGGCGAGCGAGATGGCGAGGGGAAGGCCAACGTGGCCGAAGCCACCCACGATGACGACGTCGTACTTCATCTGCTTCTCCATCGGTGAGCGAGGAACCTATTTCGGTGTGGGCAGCTTTTCGCGGATGAACGCAAGCGAGTCGTTGACGATGTAGTCGAGCTCGTACCGGGGGCGCCATCCCAGGAGGCTTTTGGCCTTGTCCGAAACGCCGACGCGATATCGAACGTCCGCAGGCGGCACCGGCATGTGCTTGAACCCTGGGAAGGGAATTCCGGGATTGACGCATCCCCAGATCTTCTTCGCCAACTCGTCCATGCGGAGGGTGTTGTTCCCGCAGACGTTGAAATCATCGTTGCGAACCCCCTTCTGGAGCATGACCCGGAGTGCGTCCGCCGCGTCCTGTGCGTGCGTGAACGTGCGCACCTGCTGACCGTCCCCGAAGATCTCGAATGGCGTCTGCTTGACCATCGCCTTGTAGATGAAATCCGGAATGACATGCGCCATGCCGAAATCGACGCTGCCGTCGGCAGTCACGTCTGGCAGCTCACCACCACCCACTGCGTTGAACGGGCGAACGATCAAGTAGTGGAGCCCCATCTCCTCGTGCGCGCCACGGGTGACAAATTCGCCGAACAGCTTCTGCATCCCGTAGTTGGTGACCGGCACCGGCTGTGTCAGCGCGTCCTCCTCGGTCACGGGTCGCTGCATGCGCTCGTAAACCATCGAGCTGGAGAAGTAGACGAAGGTGGCTTCTGGGCTCGCAGCCAGGGTGCAATCGATGGCGTGCGAGAGAAGCTCGGTGTTATCGCGCGCGATCCGATAGGGAATCTTGTGGAAATACTTGATTCCGCCGATCAGCGCGGCGAGGCAGAGGACGACGTCGTACCCCTTGTACTCGACCGGGTACATCTGTCGGACGTCTTTGTTGAAGAGGCGGAACCGGGGGTGGTCGTAGAAGTCGTGCTTCAGATAGCCGTACTTCGAGAAGTTGTCGACGACAGTGACCTCAAATTCATTGCGCAGAAGATCCCGAACGACATACGACCCGATGAACCCCGCCCCGCCGAGCGCCAGAACCCGTCTCATCTCTTCACGCCTCCGTTTTGGCGCGCGGACCGTGCCCGACTTGCCGCGCCCGGTCAAGCCTCCGTTCATGCGATCAACGGATACCCGTGGCAAGTGCACCTATCATCACCTCAGGGAGGGCGACGCAAAAAGGTTGTACTTCTCCTCCTTGAGGAACTGCACAAGCGAATCGATCAGCGAAGTCGGGCCCGGATTGAGCAGACCGATTTCCTGGGCACTCTTCGGACCCTCGCGCTTCATGATCGCCGCCAGGGTAGTTGCCTGGGTGTGCGCCTCTTTGCCCGAGTCCCATGCCTCCGCAGTTCCTTTCGCGATCGAGATTCCCAGCAAGATCGCGCATGCCGCCATTGCCATCTGGCGTCTCAAAGGCGGCTGCTCGCGAAGCCACAGGAAGAGGAGCGCGAGCGTTGCTGCCACCAGCGGAAGCGTGAAGCTGGTGTACCGGCTAGGTACGATTCCGCCCATTCCTCCACGCCCGGCGGTAACTGTCGCTGCCAACGCCAGCGAGAAAAGTCCGACCGAGATGAGGAACACCGCATGCCGGCCTTGCCGCCGGAGGGCGACCAAAAGGATAACGAAGGTAGCCAGGATCACTACGCCCGCCATCACGCTGCCGGCGCGGCTGTCGGTGAGGCCCGAACCGATTACCGAAAGAAAACCGACGACGGCATCGGCCGCACCGCCGGCCTCCTCGGGGCGTGCTCTTGCGTGCCGGAAAATCGAGAAAATGTAACGTCCCACCCAGAACGCTGCTGCGAGCGCGACCGCCATGAGTGCTCTGAGCGCCCGCTTGTCGCGGGAGAGAAAAAGCGGCAACGCAGCGCCGACGAAGCACGCAGGCGCCGCTGCCGAAGACAGCATTGCCGCGGAAAGAACAAACACTAGCAGCGCCATCCAAGCGGCGGCCGTCCGCGTCGTCTCTACCTCCCCAATCTTGACGGCACAATAGACGGCGATTAGGCCAAGTGCGACCGTCATGGGGAACCCCAGTTGGAATGCGTAGAGGACGTTGTCGCATTGCCGGAGGGAGAGCAGCACGGCTGCGATGAGCAGGAAGTTGAACAACCCCCGCAGACCGTCGCGATGTGCACCACGCAGGAAGACGAGGGCCCCTACGCAGAGGAATCCAGCGCAGACGACGCACAGAGGGTCAAATCGATATCGGAATGGATGTCCGACGGCGACGAACAGCGCCGACGGTAAGCCGTATGGATGTTCGATGTGAACGAAAGACAAAACGCCGAAAAGCGATTTTTCGCCTGACTGATACTCCTTCAGCAGTAGGATCCACGACCATCCGTCCCAGATCGGGATGCGTACGGCGAACTTTGCCGCGTAAGCGAGCATGAGGACCGCCGGCGCCGCGACGACGAGAGGACCGAGTTTCGTGAGGAGAGGGGCGTCAGGACCGATAAGGCGTCTTCTGCCAACTCGACGCCCCCTTCCGTCAATCGGACCGAGCGTAGCAGACCAGTCAGCGGCCATGCTATGGACCGGCCGGGCTGGCGAGGCTGTGGGCGAGCTCGTCCTTGGTCTGCTCCTCGTTCTGCGACGCCGCGGGAAAGAACCAGATGCAACGCTCCATGATCACTTCACGTCCTCCTACCTCGTGCCCGTTTCGTGCGACGCACGCAGGCACGGTCTCGAGATCAATTCGGGCTGCAATTTGCGGGAAGCACCCCAGCGGCGATCCGCAGTCCTCCGCGAACGTGCTCCAAGAACAGCGGCTCCGACCAGCTCTCGATCGGATGTCCGAGCGCTGTGTAGAAGGCGCGTCCCTTGCCCACGGAATGACACCAGGCGATCGGGTGGTCCGGTCCCATGCCGCCTCCTTGGTAACTGGTCTCGTCCACGCGCAGGAGCACCCGCACGTTTCCGCGTGGGTTGGACCTGAAGTCGTAGAACTCGTCGGCGTGCTGCCATCGCGCCGGGAGCTGCCTCGTCGCCGGATTCAGGTCGTCTTCGACGACGAGTATACCGGTCTGGAGTGCGGGATGGCTCAGGAAGAGAGCTCCGATGACCTCGCGGTAGGTGGAAGAGCCATAGAGGGCGTCGGCTGCGGCGTGGATCCCGAGGAAGCCGCCACCTGCGCGGACAAAACCATCGAGCGCCTGCACGCCCGCGTCATCCAGCATGTCCCCTGTGGTGTGCAGGAACACGACCGCCGCGTAGCCCCGCAACCGGCCGGCAGCGAACACCGCGGGGTCCTCGGTGTGATGGAGGGCAATCCCATCCTGGGCGGCGAGGGTTCGTAGCGCTGCCACTCCGGCTACGATCGAGTCATGCCGGAATCCGGTCGTTCGCGTATATAGTAAGAGCGCGCTCGGCGGCGACGAGCACCCGAGTAAATAGACGAGCCCGAGCATTGGCGCGGCGCGTGACATCCGTTTGCAATCTAGCCCAGGGACCTGCAGGTTGGATATGTCACGACCGCTGCCGGCCACGATCACGATTGCCTTCACCTCGGAGGAGAGTTGGTGGTCCTCGGCGGCTTCGTGGGGACAGGCTTCGATGTGACGTCGAGCATTCAGGTGCGCTAGGACTTCACGTTGCCTTCCAGGGCTTCGCGGCGCGCGGGGGCCAGCTGAGCTCCATCTGGAGCGACTCCAGTGACAGGTTCGGGTTGTAGGCCGGGTCGGTCTCCAGCACTCCGGCCCAGCGTGCCTTCATGAGCTCCACCTCGCGCTGGAACCGCTCCTGTTTCTCGGGCGTATCCTCGTACCCCCGCGTCGCCGATTCGTGATGATAGAGGACGGCGTAGGGCGTGTAGACGTTGCGGAATCCCGCCTTCGCGACCCGCAAGCAGAAATCCACGTCGTTGAATGCGATGCGCAAGTTCTCCTCGTCGAGTCCTCCGACCTTCAGGTAGGTGCTCTTCCGGATCGCGAGGCATGCGGCAGTGCAGATGGACAAGTTCTGGATCAGCTGCGCGCGTCCGAAATACCCAGGCGCTTCCGCGGGGAGTTGCTTGAACACGTGTCCCCCCACCCCGAACAGTCCAGCGATCACCCCTGCGTGCTGGATCGTCCGATCGGGGTAGAGCAGCTTGCATCCCACCGCGCCGACCTCGTCGCGAATCGCATGCGAGACGAGCTCGGTCAGCCATTCCGGCTCGATGACTTCCACGTCGTTGTTGAGCAGGCAGACGACGTCGCCATGTGTCTCGCGGACGGCGAAGTTGTTGATTGCCGAGTAGTTGAAGGGGGCTTCGTAGCGGAGGATGCGAGCTTGTCCCGTGGTCTCCAGCGACTTCAGGTAGTCCAGCGTTGCCGGGTCCGTGCTCTGGTTGTCGACGATGACGATCTCGAAGCGCGGGTACTCGGTCTTTTCACGGATGCTGCGGATCGCCTGTTCCAGCAATGCGCGCCCATCGCGCGTGGGGACGATCAGCGTCGTCAGCGGCGGATGTGCCGGCAGCGGGTGGCGCACGCGGTAGGTGGTCGGGAACGGTCCCTCGCTCACTTCGGCGCGCGGGTATCGTTCACGCAATGCCTTCAAGGCGGCATCGATCGCGTACCGCTTGTTGCGAGCGTTCGCGGCCGTCGAACCGTCTGCGGATCTCCAGTGGTACAGGACGTGTGGAACATGCCGGACCGCGTTCTCCGGAACCCCGGCCGTCGCGCGCAACAGCAGATCGTAGTCCTGGCTGCCCTCGTAACCTTCGCGGAACCCTCCCAAGCGCCGCACCAGCGAGGTGCGGTAGCAGGTGAGATGGCTGAAGTAGTTCTGTGAAGCGAGAAGGTCCGGGTTCCAGTCCGGCTTGAAGTGCGGTTCGTACCGATCGCCGAACGCGTCGATCTTGTCTTCGTCGCTGTAGGCGACTTCGAGCTCGGGATGCGCCACGATTTCCTCAGCCATCATGTACAGCGCATGCGGCGCGAGCTCGTCGTCGTGATCGAGCAGCACTACATAGTCACCCTCGGCCAGTGCGAGCGCGTCGTTCGAGGCTGCGGAGATGTGGCCGTTCTTCTTCCGGAAGGCGACGCGGATGCGCGGATCGGAGCCGGCGGCGGCGTCGAGCACGCGGCGGACCGCCGGGCGCGTGGAAGCGTCGTCGACGATGCAGAGCTGCCAATCGGGGTAGAGCTGTTCCCTCACGGACTCGATGGCCCGCCGGAGCCACTTCTCTTTCGTGTCGTACACGGGCATCAGGACTGAGAATCTCGGGCGGACGGGTAAAGACGAAATTCGCGCCGCGATGGCCGTGCGGTCCTCTGGCCGCAGCCGGTCGAATTCCTCCACCCACGCGCCATAGCGCACGGTCCCGGTCTTTCGCGACCGTTCCACCAGCGCATTCTTCAGGCCACGAGCGCCAGACGACCGGAAGAGCGACCAGACGCGGGCAACCGCGCCGGGAACGCGCTCGGGATGGACGACCAGGTTCTTCGCCAATGGAGCCGCGAACCGCACGCCCGCGCGGATCTTGCCCAGCTCACGCAGGGTGATTCGTGACAGGCGGAAGTTGCCCTCACCATCCGTCGGATCGAACCGGATCCCGATCAGGTTCTCTGGAAGCCACACCTCGACCGCGATCTTGCCCCCGTCCGGCCGTGGCAGACGCAGCACGTCGCGTTCGCTGAACCCGAGGCCGGTGTCCAGGTACAGCTGCGGTGGCAGCCTGCCCGGCTTCTCCAGGTCGAGGTCGGCCTCGAGCAACGACCATCCAACCGGCAGGTGGTTGGCGCGCGGGCGCAGCACGAAGTGTGGATCCGTGTCTCGTGCAGTCCAGCGACCGGGTGCGACCATTTCGAGCCTTGGGCCGGGCACCAGCTCGAAATCGAAGCTCGCCGGGAGAAGCTCCTTTCGGGACTGGCGTAACAGACGTTGCCAGCGCGGCGGCCCCTCCAGCTGCTCGATGCGGTGCGAGAGCGCGGCGTGACTCTCTTCCAGGGAAGTCTGCACCTTCGCCATGGCGGTATTTGCCCGGCGCAGGTTCTCCAGCGACTGCAGCAGCACCGAGCGTTCAGCGTCCCAGGCGCGTTCACGCTCGTCGATGAGCCTGTTCGCCAGCGCATAATCGCCCGAGAAGGGCCATGACGTTTCCACCCGCAGGACGCCTCCGCCGGCCAGGCGAGCAAGCGCCTCCGCCGGAAGGGGTAGCTCGACGGACGGGTCGGCTCCGGTGCAGAGCAACGTGCCCGCGAAAGCTCCCGCGAGCATGCGCATCTCGCTGGGGCGCCGGAGCGATGCGAGCTTGCCGTCCCAACTCCACACCGGCGCATTGGCAGCGTCCTGGAGAGAAACGGCGTGCAAGCGGACGAATCCAGGCCGGTCGGCGACGTCGAACCGCAGCGCCGACGGTGCACGCGGGAGCGGCGGAATGCGCAGCTCGATGTGCTGGTGCTCCTCCCCCATCATTCCGGAGGCGAGCGTGCTGTTCGTCTCGCGAAAGGCACCGTCCAGCGCCCAGTACAGCTGTACCGTGAAGCGCGGAACTGCCTGGCCGGAAGGAGCCGAGGGGGCGATTCCTGCGCCAGGAACCGCCTCGACGATGAACTGGTACGTCAGGGCGTCGGGATGGGAGAGCAGGGCGCTGAGCGCGCCGGGAGAGAGCGTATCCGCGCCCGACTCGCGGAATTCCGAGAGATGGACCGGCAGATGCAGCGGGGTGACCGAGACGGCGCGGAACCCGTGCTTTCCGATCAGCTGGAGCAGACTCGAGCGGGTGAAGAACCGGACGTGCGTGTCGTCCAGCAAGCCGGTCGGCCGATATGCAAATTCGCCATGCAGCAAACCAGCGATCACACCGGCGTAGCCGACGTTCGGGATGGAGAGCAGCACCCGCCCGCCCGGTGCGAGGAGCTCCAGGAGCTGATCGAGGGTCCGTCCTGGATCCCGCAGATGCTCCAGGACATCGGCGCAGATGATCGCGTCGTAGACACCCGGGGTGAAGTGCTCGGCGAGCTTCGCCTGCTCGAGGTCCAGCTCCAGCAGCGTGCGGTAGCGGGGGCGGGCGATCGCTGCCGCCTTGGGCTCGAGCTCGACCCCATCGCAAGTGCACCCCTTCCGCTCGCGAAGGTAAGCGCCGAGCTTGCCGGTAGCGGCGCCGAGGTCCAGCACCGTAGCTCCGGGCGCGATCAAGCGTGCGATTTCCGAGAGGGAATCTTCTCCTTCCAGCTCGGGCGGGCGGTCGTACCGCAGCGCGGGATCCATCGGGCGGCCGTTCTACGTGGGCTTCCTGGCCGACGCAACAACGGACCAGCCGATCAGCTTGTAAAGAATGCGCGCACCGACGTTTTCGTCCCACTCGCTCCCGTCCTGCGCAGGCGCCACCTCCGTCAAATCAAACCCGACGAGCTTGCGGCCGCTCTTCACCACGGCCCCGATCAACGAAGTCGCCATCTGGAACGACAGCCCGCCCGGCACCTTCGTTCCGGTGTGCGGACAGAGCGCCGGATCCAACCCGTCGATGTCGAAACTCACGTACACCAGCTTCGGCAGCTTCGCGACGATGCGCGCGCACTGCGCCGCCCAGGGCTCGCCCGCGAACCGCTGCTCCGCCAGCTGCGCGTCGTAGAACGTCACGATGCGGCCGCCGGAGGACTCGATGCGCTGGTGCTCCTCCTCGGACAGGTCGCGAATGCCCACCTGGACCAGCCGCTCGATCCT
>Ga0137403_10005565_pt1 | contig 14587 bp, 10 predicted proteins | sample CZOMad2_1_16fung_FD_122057 | JGI IMG/M metagenome (GOLD analysis project Ga0137403, IMG submission 122057) | Vadose zone soil fungal communities from Angelo Coast Range Reserve, California, USA - CZOMad2_1_16fungal (Hybrid Assembly) | ecosystem: Environmental > Terrestrial > Soil > Vadose zone... | reverse complement strand
GGACCCTGCCGGGAAAAAAATAATGAGTGGCGCACGTGGTGCACTCTTTCTGCTCCTGGCCATCAATCTTTTCAATTACATCGATCGCCAAATCCTGGCGGCACTTGAGCCCGATATTCGTGCAGGTTTTTTCGCACCCGGCGACGTAAACGCGATGACAAAGACCGGTCTGCTTGGCGACGCGTTTTTCGTAACTTACATGATCAGCGCGCCGATTCTCGGTCTGCTTGCGGATCGATTCTCGCGCTGGATCATCATCGGCTCCGCTGTGATTTTGTGGAGCCTGGCCAGCGGCGCATCCGGTTTGGCAGCGACATTCGCCATTCTCTTCGCAACTCGCATTTTCGTGGGAATTGGCGAAGGCGGCTACGGCCCGGCCGCTCCGACCATTTTGGCTGATCTCTTCCCGATCGAAACACGAGGTCGCATGATGGCGGTTTTTTATACAGCAATTCCGGTTGGCAGCGCGCTCGGCTATGTAATCGGCGGACTGATTGGCGCTCACCTCGGCTGGCGCTGGGCATTTTATCTCGTTGCCCCGCCGGGGTTGTTGCTGGGCCTGCTCTGTTTCTGGCAGCGCGACCCGCGCGTCGCTGCGCGTCATCTGGGGGAGAAATCGCCGCGCCGAAGCATGAGCGATTACCTGAGATTATTCCGGACGCGCTCTTATCTCATCAACTGCGTCGCGATCACACTGATGACTTTTGTAACGGGCGGCTTGGGCTTCTGGGTACCAGCTTATCTGCGCTATCGGAATCAAAGTCCTGCCGTAGGCATGACGATCTTTGGCTTGATCACGGTAGTCGCAGGCCTGGTCGCGACGCTTTTGGGGGGCGTTATCGCCGACAGGTTGCGCTCGCGTGTGCCCGGTTCCTATTTCTGGGTCTCAGGAATCGGGATGCTGATCGCCTGCCCGATTTTCATTGTGGCCCTTTACATTCCGTTTCCCGCGGCGTGGATCGCAATGTTCCTCGCGATCTTTTTCTTGTTCCTGAACACAGGTCCCTCAAACACCGCTCTCGCCAACGTCTCGCTGCCGGCTGTGCGTGCCACGGCATTTGCCGCAAACATTTTCATTATCCACGCGTTTGGCGACGTTCAGGCGTTCTGGCTGCTGGGTTACATCGGCGGCCACACCAACATGCACGTGGCATTTCTGTTTGTGTCCGGAATAATCTTTGTCTCCGGCGTGGTTTGGCTCATTGGCGTGAAATATCTTCCGGCCGATACGGCTGCCGTAGAAAAGGCGACTGGCTGAGCACTCCACGAGTCGCCGCCGGGCCGAAATCTTATTCCTATTCCTGGGGTCTTTCCTGGGGAGTACTTGCCTCGCGTTTGCCCTTCTCGTGGCGGTTGGACCCCGTTGCTTTTTCGCTGGGCCTCGACGCTTCTGAGGGAACTCGCTCAGTGTCCGGTCGCGTTCCGGTCTCGCCGTGGCCAGTTTCCGTCCGACCGGTTTCGCTACGCTCGGTTTCGCCGCGACTACTTGGCGGAGTTGTTTGCTCCCGCTTCTCCATTGGATCCCGCGTTCGCTCTTCCGCTGGTGAAGTACCGGTTGCTCCGCCTCGACTACTTGGACTAGCTGATTCATGTGCTCTCCCAGACGGAGTTGCGCGCGGGCTTCGTGCTCCTGTCGCACGCGGGCTCGGTGATCCCCTGCCGCTTGGTGAAGCCGCTTGTGCCGGCGATCTGGCCGCACCAGCCGCTGCGCTGGCACCGGGGCTTGCCATTGCGCCTCCTCTTGTGCTCGTCCCTCGCGTGGTGGTTCCGGTGGTCGTGTTTACATTCGTTGTATGAGTGTCGCCTGTTGTCGATGACACTGCGGTGCCGATCGCTGCACCGGCCGTCACCCCGAAGTAACCATAAACATTATTGATGTAATCGGGTCGGGAATATTCCTCGACGTGAGCGTAATCGAAGACGGGCGCGCTGTAGATGCGCTCGCGATCCACGGTTACGGTATAGGTGTTAACATCCGATGAAGCTGAATAAACTGACCAGGGAACTGCTACCATTTTGCCGCCTCCGGCAACCTGGCCACCGCCTCCACCAGTTGCCAGAACCGTGTAAGCCAGGCAGCCGGTGTTGCGGTCGAGCACGACGTCTTTGATTGTGCCGATTTCTTCTCCTTGAGAGGATTTCACCGGCTTGCCGACGAGCTTGCTGGTCTGGATATAAGTGGTGGTACTGGTTGTCTCGGTTTGCGCGATTGTAGAAGCCACGGCCAACCCCAAAACGGCGCTCATGGCTGCGATTGAGAGTGATGTTTTCATAAGTGATCCCGGTCGAGGCTCAATGTTGTGGGAGCCGACACGAAAGAATCGCCACGCGCCATTACGGCGGATGTGAAAACAAGTAGCGGAATGCTTAAAATGATTTCCTTGTAACGCTTATGTCGATCGTCCGCAGCCTTGCGATTCACTGCTTGAGCCTCATTGCCGTCACCGCATATGCGGATGGCGTTCCCGATGACTGCACGCAGTTGATCGTCGGAATCGCGCCGACTTGGAACTCGATGCGCGGGGAGTTGCGATTACTTGAACGACCGCACGGCGGAGAGTGGGCTGTTGTGGCTGGACCTTTCGCAGTGCTGTTTGGCAAAAACGGACTCGCATGGGGCACGGGTCTCGCCGGACAAAATGAGCCGGGTCTTCGGAAGAAAGAGCGCGATGGTCGAGCGCCTGCAGGTGTTTTCGCAATCGGGCAAGTGTTTGGATACAATGCGCACCTGCCACCGGGAGCTGACTATCCCTATCATCAAGTCACTGAGGCAGACGTTTGGAGCGATGATCCGCGCTCGCCCAATTACAATCGCCATATCGTGATCGATCCAAAGAATCCGCCAGACAATTACTCGCGCGAAAAAATGCGCTCGAGTGACTTCGCGTATGAGTGGTTGGTTGAGATCAGACACAATTCCGATCCCCCGGTGCCCGGCGCGGGAAGCGCGATTTTTTTTCATATTCGCCGCGGCGTGAATCGGCCAACCACTGGCTGCACGACGATGGCGAAAGAAAACCTGGTGAAGCTAATCACGTCGCTTCGAGCAAACCGCCATCCGTGTTACGTGCTCTTACCAGCCGTCGAATACGATAAGAAGTGGAAGTCTTGGAACCTGCCTCCGCCACAAGCGATAAATGGCGGCCGTGCTAGCGGACAACTCTGATGCTGTAGTGCCCGCTGTCCTCAGGATGTCTTGCGGCGATACGTTTTCCAGCACTCTAAAAATCCCGGCGCGAAATCTTCCGGTCGTGCCGATGTCCAGCCGTCGATAATCGTTGGAGGCAGAAAGGCGCCTTGCTCGATTTCAGACTTGGCCGGCACGAGATCGCCAGAGGTCACTCCCCGATACAGCCAGATAAATTCCTGATCGGTATGTTCCGACGCTGGAATTTTTGAAACTTTTTGAAGGGCCACAGTCACGCCTAATTCCTCCTTCAATTCGCGTCGGGCGGTATCATCATACCTTTCCCCGTCGGCTACGTGACCGGCAGCACTTGAGTCCCACTTCAAAGGATGTCGATCTTTCCAACGCGAACGTTGCTGCAAATAAACTTCACCGCCTGGGTTAAATATCAGGATGTGAACGGCGCGATGTCGCAAGTTATTCCCATGCGCCTCGGAGCGGTTCGCATATCGCAGGATTCGATCGTTTTTGTCGACGATCGGGAAGGATTCATTCTTCGTTGTGCGTGTATCCGGGAGCGGAGGTGGCGCGATGGAATTCGCGAGGGCAATCCATTGCAGCAACGATAACTCTTCCGCGCGAGCCTGCGCAGCGATGTGCAGATCGCTCGAGACAGTGTCCCAGTCGGGGATGTGTTCGCGAACCAATTTTCTCAACTGTTTTCTTCTCTGGGAAAACCCGGCCCGGATCAGTTTCAGAAGCAACTGGTCGTCGCGCTGAGGCAATTCAATTGGATCACGGGGCAAAATTCGCACCACTGCGGAATCGACTTCAGGCCGCGGAAAAAAAACGGTTGCAGGAACAGTGCGCAGATATTTCACGCGATGGTGTACTTGCACACGCAAGGTGAGGGCTCCGTAATCATGCGTGGATGGGGATGCGGAAAGACGCAGCGCCATCTCTCTTTGTAACATTAACAATCCCAGTGATATAGGATTCGGTTGTCCGAGAAGTTTCAACAGTAGCGCGCTCGAAATATTGTAGGGAAGATTGCCAACCAATTTCACGGTGCGATGCGCAAAAAGAGAGCGCCGATCGAACTTAAGCGCATCGATATTGAGTATTTCGAGCCGTTCATGATCAAGATGTGCGCGCAAAAAATCTGCGAGGCGCGTGTCTTTTTCAATCGCAAGGACATGCGCGCCTTTCTCAAGGATGAAACGAGTGAGCGCGCCTAGTCCGGGTCCAATCTCAACGACATAATCGTCCGGAGTGATCTGAGCCTGATCAACGATCCAGCGAGCAAGATTTTGATCGTGCAGGAAATTTTGTCCGAGTGTTTTGGCTGGCGACAGGCGTATTTCTCGAAGCGCGGTTCGTATTTCGGAAAGCTTCATATGAACCTTGCGCGCCGCGCGCAGATGCACTCGAAATTCGCATGTCTGTTCACAAGATACTGTGAACAAAATCGGCAGGCGCCGGCAAGTTATTCACAAGTTATTCAATGGACTTGGAGGCTCTCCTCGAGCCCTCCAACAGATGCGCCTTGTGGGATGCCTTCTTCCGGGTCGCAAGATATTTTTGTCGTGCATCTTTCAACGAGACCCCACCGATAAAAAACGCGCTGGCCGCGCGACCGATCGCGTAGGTGCCGGCGCCCGCGACCATGCCGCAGACCACATTGCCCCAGCCTGGGAAAAATTTCAGGATCGCCCGAGCCCCCTCACGGAGAAGCATTCCTGCGCCAACATTTGCCCCGACGGCCGTCATAAATTCCGTCGCAGCGCGCAGGCTTCGTTCTCGACCGCTGATATACATGATGCCGGAGACCATCATCACTTGGAGCGCGGTGAGAACCGGCAGGTCTGCCAGCGGAATGGGTTGCGCTCCGATTGCCGTGCAAATGGCAGTCGTCGATTTTATCAGCATTTGTGCGACGTGATGCTGCGCTTCGCGATCACGCGAAATTCGAATCATCTCGACCTTTGCCTGATTCGGAAGCTGCTCTATCAGAACTGACAACAGACCGCGCGCTTCGGTCGAATGCATTCTCGCGAATTGAATGACCTTCAACAAACGGTTGCGGATCGCCGGTTCCGAATTGAGCGCCTCCTCCAGCTGCGCAGCGCTCCTTTTTCCGAAGCAAACGCCGATGACTTTGGCATCGTCTGTCGCGCCGCCGAACTGATGTTCCAAATGCAACAGCGAGCCAGCGGATCTAACGGCAGATGGTTTCTCAAGATTTGACTCGTCGTCGTCGAAAAGAAAGATGATGTCGGCAGGCTGATGTTTGAGTTCTTCTTCGACCAGAGCTGCAGCGGAATCCGCTGCGTCGCGAGCATCCAGGACTGAAATTGTTCCGTGGCCGGCTATGTCCCAATTGATCCATCGATGGACGGGCATTAGAGCAACATTCGTTTGCTTTGGTGCGCCAGTCGTAAAAAGCGTGTCGATGATTCTGTGGGTGGGCATCTCGCTCGATCCGATAAAGAGGAACCGCGGCGGCCGTTGTTGCAGAAACAATTCTTTTAACGGCGTCAGCTCGCGCGAGACCGGCCGGCGAATCTTCTGGGGAAGTTTGGCCAGCAAACCTTCGAGTCGTTCGATGATGTTCAAAAGCGTCTTCGAATTCATTCTATTTTCTATCGCCACCATAATTCTCAGTGATTTTTTAGAAAACAAAACTGCATATTAGGAGAGATTGTTCTCTCGTTTGCGTGCGATAGGATCGTCCCGCTGTGCCAAAGATTCGTTCTCACCAAAGGCGTCACGGATTAGTGACGATAGCCAGTATTTGTCTTTTTCTGGCGACGATTACGTGGCTGGTCTTCGGGCGGACGCTTCGTTACGACTTCGTTAATTATGATGACCCGGTATATGTTTATGACAATCCTCAGGTCACCGGTGGTCTCACGGCGCACGGAGTGATTTGGGCGTTTACAAGCGGTCATGCCAACAATTGGCATCCGCTTACCTGGCTCACGCACATGCTCGATTACCAGGTCTACGGGCGTAACGCTGGTGGACATCACTTCACCAACGTGCTGCTGCACACAATTGCTGTGCTCCTATTGTTTCTACTGTTCACACAGATGACTGGAGCGCTTTGGCGCAGCGCTTTTGTAGCGGCGCTTTTTGCCATTCATCCCCTGCACGTGGAATCGGTCGCATGGATCGCAGAGCGGAAAGATGTATTGAGCGGAGTTTTCTTCATGCTGACGTTAGGTGCTTATGTCCGCTTTGTTCGGCGACGGACACCGGGGTGCTATGCGACGATGTGGATCTTGTTTGCGTGCGGGCTGATGTCCAAGCCGATGCTGGTGACGGTGCCCTTTGTTCTTTTACTCCTGGACTATTGGCCGCTGGGCCGCCTGACAAACTCGTCTCCCAGAGCAAAAGGAAAACAGGTCCATCAGCGAACCAGTTTCTCGCTCATCAATCAATTAATTCTTGAAAAAGTCCCTTTGCTCGCGCTTTCGTCCGCGTCATGCGCAGCCACATTCCTGGCCCAAGGCCACGCGATCAGTTCGATTGCGCGGTTGCCATTTTGGTGGCGACTCAACAATGCCTTTCTTAGCTATCTTGTGTACGTGGGCCAGATGATGTGGCCGTCCGGCCTGGCGCCGTTTTACAGCTATCCGCAAACGCTGCCATATCGGGAAGTCGCGATTTCAATTCTGCTGCTCGTTGCCATTACTACCGCGGCGATCATTTTGCGACAACAGCATCCTTACATCGTCACCGGTTGGTTCTGGTATCTTGGAATGCTGTTCCCGGTGATTGGAATCGTTCAAGTTGGTTCGCAGGCGCACGCTGATCGCTATACATATTTGCCCCAGATCGGCCTTTACGTTGCGTTGACCTGGATGGTTGCCAATCTTGCGAAGGCCTGGCGTCACCGTTGGATTTTAGGCGGCGCAGCCACTGCAGTGGTGGCTTGGTTAAGTTGGACTGCGTTGACTCAAGCCGCCTATTGGCGAGACAGCGAATCGCTGTGGCAACACACGCTTGCCGTGGCTCCTGACAACGAGGTGGCACATAATCAGCTAGGTAATCTTGCTCTTGAGAGAGGATTAATCGACGAGGCTGCGGATCATTATCAAAAGGCAGTGACAGTGTGGCCTAACGATCCGACGTTTCAGGCCAACCTGGGTAAGGCGCTGCTTCGTAAAGGCCTGGCGGACGAAGCGATTCTTCATTTTCAAAAGGCTATCGAGTCAGGCTCCGGCCAGCCGAACGCTGAGCGCGCGCAAGCACACTCCAACATCGGTAACGCGCTTCTTCAAAAGGGCTTGGTAGACGAGGCGATTGTTCAGTTTCAGCAAGCATTGCAACTAGCGCCGGGGGACAGGATTATTCACAACGATTTCGGGAACGCTCTTCTTCAGAAAGGCTTGATGGACGAGGCGATTGCTCAGTTTCAAGCAGCACTGAATTCGGGGATCGAAGACGTTAATACCGCCCATATTCACTACAATCTCGGCAACACTCTTCGTCGGAAGAACCTTGTGGTGGAAGCGATCGCTCATTACCGGGCGGCGTTGAAAATTGAACCTCGGTTACTGGCAGCTCAGAATCAGCTGGCATGGGTGTTAGCGACGTGTTCGGACGCATCGGTTAGGAACGGCTTCGAATCAGTGGAGCTAGCTCGCCAGGCCAATGAACTTTCTGGCGGGAGAAATCCCGTTTTCCTGCACACGCTGGCAGCTGCCTATTCGGAGAGCGGAAACTTTACTGACGCCGTCGAGACCGCTGCACGTGCTTTGGAATTAGCAGCCACCGAGAATAATCATGCTCTCGTGGAAGCGCTTCAAAATGAACTCGTGCTTTACCGCGCTGGATCGCCATACCACGAACGCTGAACGGAAATCACGTGGCTTCCAGTTCGTGAAATCATTGAAGCGCTTTTCGGCGTCTGCCGCAGATTTGTCGTTTCCCTTCTGTTCATCCCTGTTTATAAGACAACCATGAGTTTGAACATCGAAATTCTTTCAAAAGCTGCGACTCAAGCGCGCGGTCTCTGCATGGATGCCGTGCAAGCCTCGCAATCGGGGCATCTCGGGCTCCCGCTCGGCTGCGCTGAAATGGGTGCAGTGCTCTTTGGGCACGCGCTGAAATACAATCCGGATCAGCCGCGCTGGATCAATCGCGATATCTTCGTCCTCTCGGCCGGGCACGGCAGTATGTTCCTTTACGCCTGGCTGCACATGAGCGGTTACGACTTGCCGATGTCGGAAATCAAACGGTTCCGGCAATTGCATTCCAAGACTCCGGGTCATCCTGAATTTGGCGTTACTCCCGGAGTGGAATGCACCACGGGGCCACTGGGTCAGGGCATCGGCAACTCAGTCGGCATATCGGTGGCGACAAAAATGGCCGCGGCGCGTTTCAACACGGCTGAGCACAAGATTTTCGATCAGCACGTGATCTGTTTATGCGGCGATGGCGACATGCAGGAAGGCGTCGCCTCCGAAGCGTGTGCTCTCGCTGGCCACTGGGGCCTCGATAACTTGATCTACATCTACGATTCGAACGCCGTCACGCTGGATGCCGCAGCGAAGGAGACGCAGAGCGAAGACACCGGCAAACGTATGGAGGCATACGGCTTTGATGTTCAGGAGATCGAAGGCCAGGATATGCAAGAATTTCTCGACGCGTTGAACGTGGCGAAAAGGCGCGACAATGGGAAACCGCAATTCATCATCGCGCACACGCTGATCGGCAAAGGCGTCCCAGAAGTAGCAGGGACATACAAGGCGCACGGAGAGGCGGGCGCGAAATATGTGGATGCAGCGCGCAAGGCGCTTGGATTGCCTGATGAACATTATTTCGTTTCACAAGACGTCTATGACTACTTTGCGGAACACAAAAAGCAGCTGCTCGCCGACTACGATCGCTGGGAAAAAACTTACAACGCATGGCGCGACAAGAACCCTGACAAAGCCAAGATGCTCGATGACGGACTGGAGCGAAAAGTTCCCGCCGATCTTTTAGCTGAGATTCCGGAGTTTCCAAAGGATGCGAAGCTGGCTACCCGGAAAGCCGGCGGCGAAGCGTTACAGCCGATTGCGCAGGCGATGCCCTTGCTGATTAGCGGCAGCGCCGATCTGTACGGATCGACAATGAACTACATCAAGGACGGCGGCGACTTCAGGCGCGATACGCCCGCCGGGCGCAACATTCGGTTCGGCATTCGCGAACATGGGATGTGTGCGATCCTCAACGGGATCTCCTATCACGGACTGTTCCGCGCATCGGGCGCAACCTTTCTCGTCTTCACGGATTATTGCCGTGCTTCCATCCGGCTGGCAGCGCTGTCGAAGCTTCCCAATATTTACATTTTTACTCACGACTCGATCGGCGTCGGTGAAGATGGTCCGACGCATGAACCTGTGGAGACGGTTAGTTCCGTTCGTTTGATGCCCGATATCGACGTGATTCGCCCCGCCGATCCGGAAGAAACCGCAGGTGCATTTGTTGCTGCGATGCAGCGAACGGATGGTCCTACGCTGCTCTCGCTCACACGTCAGGCCGTTCCAATGTTAAACGATATTGACCCAAAATTGCGTCGCGAAGGAGTGCTGCGCGGTGGTTACGTTGCGAAAAAGGAGAAAGGAAAACTCGACTTAATCATTATGTCGTGTGGAAGCGAACTCCAGCACGCGCTCGCGGCGGCAAAAGACCTCGGCGACGGTGTGCGGGTTGTTTCGCTGCCGTGTTTTGAGCGCTTCAACCGCCAGTCTTCAGAATACCGCCAGGAAGTTTTGCCTGATGAGTGCCGCAAACGCGTCGCGATCGAAGCTGGAGTGACTGAGATTTGGTATCAATACGTTGGTCTCGATGGCAAAGTCGTGGGGCTGCATGATTTCGGGCTGAGCGCGCCCGGCGCCGAAGTGATGAAAGAACGCGGCATCGACGCACAGCACGTGATCGACGCAGCGAAATCGTTATTGGCGGATTAGCGTGCGCTATCCTAAAACGCTTCGCCCGGTTCGCTTACATTGCGCGCCCGGGTTTCGAAGCGAGTGAATTCCTTGAGGAACGTGAGCGGAATTTCGCCGACCGGTCCGTTGCGTTGCTTCGCGATGATCAATTCGGCCTCGCCGGCTTTTTCCACGCGCGCCTCTTCATCTTCCTCATAGAGTTCCGGCCGGACGAGCAACGCGACCAAATCGGCATCTTGTTCAATCGAACCCGATTCCCGCAGGTCGCTCAAGCGCGGTTTCCCACCCGTCCGCTGCTCTGGTTGCCGGTTCAATTGTGCAACCACAATGATCGGAATCTTCAATTCCTTCGCCAACCCTTTTAGCCCTGCGGAAATTTCGGATATTTCCAGCTGCCGGTTGTCTTGCGCGCGGCGAGATGTCGATCTTAGCAGTTGTAGATAATCCACAATGAGCACTTTCACGTCCTGCTGGGCTTTGAGCCGACGCGCTTTCGCCCGCAATTCGAGAATGCTGAGACTGGCACTGTCGTCGATGAAAATTTTTGCTTCGGCTAACTTCGACGCCGCGGCAGTCAGGCTCGGGAAATCGCGCTCACCCAAAAATCCATCGCGTACTTTTTGCAGGTTCACGCGCGCACGCGAGCAAAGCAATCGTTGCACCAGTTGTTGGCTGCTCATCTCGAGACTGAATACGCCGACCGGAAGTTTTTCATTTATCGCCGCGTGTTCGGCGATATTCATGGCTAGCGCCGTCTTTCCCATACTTGGCCGCGCCGCGATTACGATCATCTCCGAGGAATGCAAGCCGCTGGTCATCCGATCGAACTCGACAAAGCCAGTGGAGATTCCAGTGATGCCTCCCTTGCGCTCGTAAAGTTTCTCGATCGACTCGATCGCTTCCATCACCTGGTCTTTCATGGAAAGCATTTGGCCTTTGAAGCGGTCTTCGCCCACCGCGAAGATTGTCTGTTCTACTTCGTCGAGCAGATTATTGACTTCATCCTGCTCTTCGTAAGCGCGCCGAACGCTCTCCGTGCCGGCTGAAATGATTTGGCGCAGGATGTATTTGTCGCGGACGATCTCCAGGTAGTATTGCACGTTTGCCGCAGTTGGAACGAACGTGAACAGGCTGGTCACGAACGCCGCGCCGCCTATGCTGTCGAGAAGATGCCGATCACGCAGCACTTGCGTGAATGTGATCAGGTCGATTGCCTGTCCAGCATTCCAAAGTTCGACAAGAACGTCGTAGATCGTTCGGTGCGCGGGAACGTAAAAGTAGTCTTCGTTAATTTTCTCCACGCATTCCGCGATGGTTTCTCGCGGCGAAATGAGCATCGACCCCAGGACGCCTTGCTCCGCGTCAACGCTATGCGGCGGCGTGCGGTGAATATCCTGCGCAGAACCTGTCGGCGATATGGGAACAACTTTTTCGCCGCTTCTCGCCGCCGAACCTCGGCCAGCGCCATTACCCGCTTTACGAGGCTTCTCTCCTGTCCATGCGGACGATTGAGTCGCCATTTATTTCGTTTCTTTTTTTTCTTCTTTTTGTCTTCGAAAGAACCGTCGTTTTTTTGGTTCCTCGGCGGTACCCGTCGTCGGCTCGGCCCCGCGGTCGCGGGGTTCTTCTGCAGATTTCACCTGAAAAACAAGTTGCGCGGTCACATCATGGTGCAACCTGATGGCGACCTCGTGCTCACCGGTATCTTTGATCGGGCGCTCCAAAACAACTTTGTGCCGATCAATATCCGTCCCAAGTTCGTTTTTGAGGCGGTTAACGATGTCTTGTGCAGTAACCGACCCAAATGCTTTGCCGGTCTCGCCAGTTTCCAAAGTGAAAATCAGTCGCGCTTTGCCGATTCGACGCGCCAATTCTTCGGCCTCATTCAGTTCACGCGCTTCGCGCTCGGCGCGCTTTTGCTTTAAGGCATCGAGCTTACGCAAAGTGCCCGGCGTGACCTCATATGCTTTGCCGCGCGGCAGAAGATAATTTCGCGCATAACCGCGGCGCACTTTGACCACGTCGGCCTCAGCGCCGAGTCCGGGCACATTTTCGGTCAAGATGAGTTGTGTCAAAGGCATATCGAGTTTCTAAAACGCCCCCCGAATTTTTCAACCCGAAGAATTTCTGGGGGATGCCGAGTGTAAAATTCAAACGCGCGTTGTCAATGCGAGAATGAAAAATTTCAGAAAAAATTTCGCCCTATGGCAACTCGCAGGTTCGTACGACGCCATTAAACCATCCCGAGTTTCATTCGTCCCGCTTCGCTGATCATGTTTTGGTTCCATGGCGGGTCCCAAACAAGCTGAACGTCCGCTTCATCGATGCCATCGATACTGAGAATTTTGCTCTGCGCATCATGCGCGATGGCTGGTCCCATCCCGCAACCGGGCGCGGTCAACGTCATTTTCACTTCCACCCGCGTCCCGCTGCCCTCTTTTTTGATGAGACGGCAATCATAAACCAGGCCGAGATCAACGATGTTAACCGGAATTTCCGGATCGTAGCACTGCCGCAACTGGTTCCATACGTCCTCTTCTGAAACCTCACCATTTGTGGTGCGGACTGGTTTTTGACTTGATTGCTCCTCGGGTTTTTCAAGACCCAGCGCGTCGAGGTCTTTGTCTGAAACGCGCGCCAGGCCCTGATAAGTTGCGACGGTGTAGCTCCCTCCGAGGCTTTGCGTAATTACGCCCTGCGTTCCCTCGGGGATTGTTGTTTTTTGGCCGCTGGGAATCTGGATGGCCTCGCAATCACGACTCAATGTGAATTCAGTGTTTTCGTACATGGGTTTTACTCCTGTGTCATTCCGAGCCAAGTCAAGGAATCTCTCGCCTATTTGGTACGAGCTAGCTCCTCTCGGCGTCCGGAAGAGTTGTAAATTACTATGCCACAAATGAAGAGAATGACGAAATCCGAATGACGAATGTCGAAAAAATGTCGAAGTCCTGAATGACGAACTGTTTTAATCGTTGTTTCGTGCTTCGACATTCGTGCTTCGTCATTCAGTAGACATCGCGCTTGTAACGCTTGGCGTTTTTCAGCTTCTCGACGTAGTCATTGGCTTCCTCGATGCTTTTGCCGCCATTTTCCTGGACGATCTTGCGCAGCGTTGCATCCACATCCTTGGCCATGCGGCGCGCATCGCCACATACGAAAAAGTGCGCGCCCTCGACGTCGATCCATTTCCAGATTTCTGCTGCGTTCTCCGTCATCTTGTGCTGGACGTACACCTTTTGAGCTTGGTCCCGTGACCAGGCGCAATCGAACCGCGTCAGAAGACCATCGTCAACAAGCGCCATGAATTCGTCCCCGTACGCAAAATCGCAACTCTCGTGCTGGGCGCCGAAGAAGAGCCAGTTCTTTCCCTTTGCGCCGGTGACCTGGCGTTCCTGCAAGTAGGCGCGAAAAGGGGCGATCCCGGTGCCTGGACCTACCATGATGATCGGAATGTTAGGATCCTCGGGCAGATGAAAGTGTTTTGCTGCCGTGGGAAAAACCGGCACCGGCACGTCATCAGTGCGCTCGGCGAGAAAGGACGAGCAAACGCCTTTGCGAACACGGCCGTGACTTTCGTATTGAACAACGTCAACAATAAAGTGCACCTGATCGGGATAGGCCTTTAAGCTTGAAGCCACCGAATAAAGCCGCGGCTGCAGTTTCGTAAGCAAAGTTACAAACTGCTCCGGCGCGAATCGGGCCGAGGGATGTTCCAGGAGGAAATCGATAATCTCCATGCCCCAAAGATAAGTCTCGAGGTCGTGCTTGCGGTCCGGCGCGAGAAGGTATTTCAGCGTCGGCGCAGCGGACGCTCGCTCGGCAATTGCTCGCAAAAACTTCGGTGTCGGCTGCGTAATACTATAATCGCGCAACAACGCTTCGCAGAACGTGGTTGGTTCGCCTCTGGGCCGTGGCACTTGTTCATCGCCGGTCGCGCCGAGCGTGTGGATCATTTCATTAACCAGCTCTCGATCGTTCGTCGGGTAAACGGCTAATGAATCGCCCACTTCAAAGCTCAACCCCCATCCGGTCAGATCGACTTCGAAATGGCGCGTATCCTTTTCGGACTCGGGCCCGCTAAGACGACGATTTACGACGAGTCGAGCAGGAAACGGGTTTGCCCGTGTGTAGCGTGGGGCGCCCGCAGCGGTAGCGGTCGGGGCAGTAGCGGTAGCTTCGGTCATGGCAAGTCTTGTAGCGGCGATCTCTCAACCTCGCAAATTTTCATCCGTCTTTCCGATCGTCAGGGTAAATCGACCAACAGTAGTCGCCTCGAGCGTCCGAATTAACCCCTGGGCGTCGGGTTAGGGCGTGGCGTTGCGGTGGGCCGAGCAAACGCGAACATCGATCGGAGATCGCCGATCGCCGGGCTGTTGGTCGGGAAGTACGGAGCGTTCGGCGCGGAAACCGGGTTCGGCAAATTATCACGGCTGCGCGAAGACAATGGTGGCAAATTCCAATTCCATTCCATGAACTTCAGAATCGATGCGTGATCGGCATAAGTGTGATCGACGTG
>Ga0137403_10005564_pt1 | contig 14590 bp, 17 predicted proteins | sample CZOMad2_1_16fung_FD_122057 | JGI IMG/M metagenome (GOLD analysis project Ga0137403, IMG submission 122057) | Vadose zone soil fungal communities from Angelo Coast Range Reserve, California, USA - CZOMad2_1_16fungal (Hybrid Assembly) | ecosystem: Environmental > Terrestrial > Soil > Vadose zone... | reverse complement strand
GCTTGATGAATTTCTTCGAGGATATCGCGCATCCCGTAACTAAATCTCCAGTCTGGATAATGTGACTGGAACTTTCGCACGTCGCTGATCCACCAGATGTGGTCGCCGATGCGGTTTGTCTCCTCGTAGGTCCAGTTCAGTTTTTTGCCGCTGATTTCTTCGCACATCTCGATGGCCTCGAGCATGGAACAGTTGCTGGGCCGGCTGCCTCCAATGTTATAGACTTCTCCGGCGCGCGGCGCGCGAATGAATTCGGCGAATGCTTCAACCAGGTCGAAACTGTGGATGTTGTCGCGCACCTGTTTGCCTTTGTAACCGAAAACGCGGTAAGGCCTGCCGGTCACAGCGCAGATCATCAGATAGGAAAGAAAACCATGCAGTTCCGTTCCCGCGTGCGCAGGTCCGGTGAGACAACCGCCGCGGAAAGATACCGTCGGCATTCCGAAATAGCGGCCGTATTCCTGGACCAGGATGTCTCCGGCGACTTTTGACGCGCCGAAGAGCGAATGCTTCGTGTAATCAATGCTCATCGTCTCGGAAATGCCATCCGCGTATTCGTGGCTCGGCTCGATTTCCCAGCGTTTCTTCAGTTCGCGCAACGGCAAACGATTTGGCGTGTCGCCATAAACCTTGTTCGTTGATGTAAAAACAAACGGCGCCTCGGGAGAAAATGTTCTCGCAGCTTCCAGTAAGTTTAGCGTGCCGTTGGCATTGACAGTGAAGTCTGTTTGGGGATCGCGAGCTGCCCAGTCGTGTGACGGTTGCGACGCGGTATGCACAATCGCCTCGATTGAGCCGCGGTGCCGTTTGAATAACTCCGTCACCGCAGCGGCGTCGCGAATGTCCAGGTCATGATGCTCGTAACCATGAACATTCGCGATCAAATCTTCTCGCGTTTTTCTGGTCGAAGCTTCGGGGCCGAAAAATTCGGCGCGCATGTCGTTATCGATTCCGACTACGCGCGCGCCGTCGGCGGCGAAACGCCTGACCGTTTCAGAGCCAATTAATCCAGCCGAGCCTGTAATAATGATGGTGCGCATCATTCTACACGGAGCGACGGCTTCTCAGCTGTCGTGTTTCAGGTGAGGCAGGTTCATAACTTGTCCGCACAAGTTGAGAACTTTCGTCACAACATGCGACGCCTGGGAAGCCGTCATTCCTTGGCTGTGCTACTCCCCGATCATCCACGTCACTTTTCCGGCTGAAGGATCTACGCGCGCGGCAGGCAACTGCCGATCGCCCTCTAACACGCGCTCGATCAAACCGGGATTTTTCGCCGCGCCCACCAGGAACAATACGTGGCGCGCGCGATTGATGAGCGGAAATGTGAAGGTCAATCGCCACGTGTTAAATTTCGGAACAAAATTTGCGACGACCCGCCGCGTCGTCTCATCCAATGCAGCGGTGCCGGGAAAAAGCGATGCCGTATGACCATCATCGCCCAAGCCGAGAAGAAGCAGGTCGTGCGTATAAATTGGCTCGCCACATTGGCTGGCCATGAGACCGAGAGCGTCTTGATACTCCTGTGCCGCAATTTGCGGGTCAATTTCGCCGCGCATCCGCAGAATCGATTTTTCCGGAACCGCAGCCGGCGCAAGAAGACTTTCCCAAGCCATCCTGAAGTTGCTCTGCTGATCGTCGGGTGGCACGCAGCGCTCGTCGCTAAATGTGATACGAACCGAGTCCCATGGCAGGTCATGTCCGACGGCCGCAATCCGGGCATAAACCGGCCGCGGAGTGTTCCCGCCCGAGAGAGCAATCCGGAATTCGTTGCGTTCGCCAAGCGCTTTGTGCGCCTGTTCAAGAATGAAGTCGGCGGCGTCGGCGGTGAAATTCTTCGTTCGAATTACTTGAGGCTCAGATTCCATAAGAGTACGCATCGAGTACGCTCGTAAATTGCGCCAGCGCAAGTTATATTCAGCTGACTATTTCGCCTTTCTCTTCGGTACCTGTTAAGCGCCAAAGGCGTCATATCATTCTAGCCTGGGGCATCGCCCCAGGGTTAATGGCAACCAAAAAGCGCCAGCGCTAAAAGCGCGATTCACTCCACGATTCGCTTTAATCCCAGGCATAACGCTCATCGAAATCAACAGCGTGCTTGCGGAGCAGCTCGCGGTATTCTTCCTGAAACGTGCGAGTGCGATGGTGCTCTTGTTGTGCCTCGACGTATCGCAGCACGCCATCGAGCCGAGTCGGGCTCATGCGCTCTCAACGGGGCGGACTCAAGCAGATCGCGGAAAACTGCTAACGTTCAGATCGCGCAATGTGATTGGCCGCGCTTTTCCAGGTATCGCTGATGATATTCTTCCGCGCGCCAGAACTTCGGTGCCGATTCGATTTGCGTTACAACGGGGCGATTGAAGCGACCGCTCTTTTCAACTCTTTCTTTTGAAGCTATGGCGTCTGCCTTTTGCTCGGGCGAATGATAAAAAATCACCGAGCGATATTGCCTTCCCACATCCGGTCCCTGCCGGTTCAAGGTCGTCGGATTATGGTTCGACCAGAAAACATCCAAAAGCTCGTCATAACTGATCTGTGACGGATCGAATTCCACTTCCACGACTTCAGCGTGTCCGGTTCCATCGGTGCAAACATCTTCATACGTAGGATTCTCTGTTGCCCCACCTGCGTATCCAACAGCCGTGGACAACACCCCCTTTAAATTGCGAAAAGTTTCTTCTACTCCCCAGAAGCAGCCTGCGCCGAAAGTTGCTTTCTCCGTGTGCATGCCGAGACGATCATGCGATTAGTCGCGGCGCGCAACCGTGCGCTTGCCATTCGCTGCTTGACTTGTCGCCCTCCGTCTCATTTCCATAGCCCGAAAGTCCATTAGCGCTCCAACGCCATGGCTGCGAGTATGACGCCCTTAACCGAATGAAGACCTTTGCTACTACTCTGCAGCAAACCCGTTCAGTCCTGCCTGTTCGGCTCCTTAATCGATGTGGCGCCTTGTGGGACAACATCCCAGTCCCAACCAAGCGCGCCGGCGCAGGTGATCTCATCGAGACGGCAAAGCGACGCTGCGACTTCGATGATTTCGACGGCGATTTTTTTGAAGCGCTGTCGCGCTTGCTTGAGTCCTGCCAGAGCGAAGCGCGCCTCAGCTTGATCGGAAAGATTGCCCTTAAAACGAATGTTTTGGACACGTTGTGCTCGCGGCTGCAAATGGAACGGGATCGGCAGCTTTATCCCAACATTGCACGTCAGGAAATCCGCGAACCGTTATTTATCGTGGGGTTGCCTCGTAGCGGAACAACCCTGTTACATAACTTGCTCGCTGCAGATCCCGACCATCGCTCACCCCTGATGTGGGAAGTGATGACGCCATCGCCACCTACGCATGTCGAGGAGAAACGCCGAATTCGGCGCGCGACCCAGAGTTGTAAGTTCTTCAATTGGCTCGCACCTACTTTCCGCCACGTTCATGCGGTGGGCGCAGAGCTTCCCCAGGAGTGCATCGGTCTTATGACTCCCACCTTTATGAGCGATCAGTTCGATACGATGTATTACGTGCCAACCTATCGCGCCTGGTTTTTTCAGCAGAATCTACGGCCGGCCTACGAATATCATCGTCGGTTTCTTCAACATCTGCAGTTTCGGCGGGCTGCCCGACGCTGGGTATTGAAAGCGCCTACTCACATGTTTGCCCTGCCGGCATTGCTGTCGGTATATCCGGATGCGCTGTTCGTGCAGACCCATCGCACGCCAGTGGATGCAATGGCTTCGGTATCGAGCCTCGTGACGATCCTTCGCAGCGCCTTTAGCGATGCCGTAGATCCGTTCACGGTCTGCCGCGAAGCAATTCATTACTGGTCGATGACCGTGAACAAATTTTTGCGCGAACGCGATCGCCTGGCCAACAATCGTATTTGCGACTTACAGTTTGACCAAATTTGTCGCGAGCCCATGGCCGCGGTCCGACAAATCTACGACCATTTTGGCTGGTCATTATCGAGGGAAGCAAAGCAGCGTATGGATGTCCTGGTTGCAAGCCATGCCGAGAGGCAACCTGGGAATCATCGATATCATCTATCGCAATTTGGTTCTTCCGCGGAGGAAGTCCTCAGAGCCTTCGAGGCGTATTGTCAGCGGTTTGGCTCATCGCGGTTTGATGACGAGAAGCTCTGGTCATCAGCTCGAGAATCCTCGCTCCCAGAGACACAAGGGCGCTTCGGCTTCGCCTCATTTGTCAGAAACAATGGTGAAACTGGCGGGTGATAGAATCGTTGGACCGCAGGTAATCGGTCAACGACTCATCCAGGTTGCCTGATTTGATGGAGAACTCGAAGTTCGCGATGATGTTTGAAGTTAGCCGCGCGATTGGCGCTAATCATCCCAGCTTGCCAGGGCATTTTCCGGGCACGCCTCTTGTCCCTGGGGTGGTGATCCTCGACGAAGTACTCGCGGCGTTGGTCGAATGGCGCAAAGATTGTCAACTCACCGGCATACGCTCTGTAAAGTTTCTCGTGCCACTGAAGCCTGAGCAGCCATTTACGATCGGTTTTTCTCTGAGTGATGACCGCGCAGGCGAAGTGAATTTTTGCTGCCGAATCGACGATCGCCTGATAGTTGAAGGTCGACTTGAAATTTCCTGGCAAACAAACTGACTTCGTGAACGCGCCACCCTTGGACGCGCTTAAATTTGAGGTTCGACCCAGCGATCCGCGCCTGGCGCAGTGGCTCCAGCGATTTCCACCGGCCGTCTTCAGCGAACGCTTGTATCAAAGCATTGAGCTGATGGAGCGTTACAGCATCGAGCTGGCCGTTGATCTATCGAGCCAGTTGAATCTGATCGACAAACTCTCCGAATGGCGATCAGCCGATGAACTTTGTCGCCTGCTCTCGTTTCAGCCGCGCTTCATATTCGCTTTACGCTGGATCTTGGAACGCCTTGTCGAAAGTGGCTGCGCAGAGGCGCAGAGCAACGGAGAAATTCGTTCTTATCGTCTCCGCCACGCGCCATGGCAGATCGGTCTCAAGGCGTTGCGAACGATTGGTCTCACCATTGATCCCGGCAACGCCGCGACCCTGGACTTGCTCGATCACGCAGCAAGTCTCTATGCGGCAATTGCCGTTGGCGAGCAAAGTGGTGATCAAAATCTGCTCGGTCCACAAGGGGTCCCGCTGTGGCTGAACTATTTCCATAACGATAATTTAACCTACGCGGTGAACAATTGGGTAGGCGCCGCCCAAGCTGTTGATCATCTTTCAACTCGCCGGACGTTTCGCATTCTGGAGCTCGGCGCCGGCACCGGCAGCGCCAGCGAAATTTTGGTGCAACTGCTCGCCGAAAATGGGCTCTTACCACGCTTGGAACGGTATCTTATCACCGAGCCGAACGCGTACTTTCGTCGTTTGAGTCAACGTAAACTGACGGCGCAATACCCGAATCTGGCGCTGGAATGGGCTGCGCTAGATCTCGATTTGCCGTGGAACACTCAAGGAATCGCCCCCGGAGAATTCGATCTCGTATATGCCGTTAACGTGATGCATATCTCCAAGAATCTCTTGTTTAGCTTGAATGAGGCCCGCTCGGCCCTGGCCAGCGATGGCTGGCTTGCAATCGGCGAATGCGTGCGGCCTTACGATAATCAAGCAATCTATCCTGAATTGATGTTTCAGATTCTGGATAGTTTTACGAATGTCCAGACAGATCCGGAAGTTCGCCCGAATCCGGGTTTTCTAACCGCAGAGCAGTGGCGCCGCGCTTTTTCACGCGCGGGTTTCAGACATACCGACGTTGCACCGGACGTTGATCGAATTCGCGAGATCTATCCGCATTTTTTCACCGGCGCAATTTCTGGACAGAACACAGCATCCTCAAATGATCCCGGAAGCTCTGGAGAGTAAAACTTCGGAAGCAGATCGCTGGGCCAGCTTCCCGGAACTCGGCACGCCAGCTTCGATGCAAGCACTAGCCTGGATCGCGATGCACATTGGACGGCGGGCAGCCAGGCTGCTGCTATACCCGATCACACTTTATTTTGTGATCACGGCAAGTACCGCGCGCCGGAGATCCTACGAATACTTGAAGCGCGTGCGCGGCGGTTCAGCCCACTGGTGGCATGTGTTCCGCCATTTTCATTGCTTCGCCGGGACCATTCTGGATCGCGTCTATCTGCTGCGCGGCGAGTTCACGCGCTTTGGTGTGACCGTTCATGGAAAAGAACTCCTGCAAAGTCAGATCGAAAGGGGCAGAGGAAGTATCCTGTTAGGCTCGCATCTGGGTAGCTTCGAAGTGTTACGCGCCCTCGGAGTAATGCAGCGGGGCTTTCCTCTAAAAGTGTTGATGGACACGGCGCATAACCAAAACATCACGCGATTTTTTGATGCGCTTAATCCCCGGATCGCAGGCATCGTCATCGCACCGGACCGCCCCGACACACTAATACAGGTCAAGGAGAGTTTGGATCGCGGCTTTTTCGTCGGAATGTTGGGCGACCGCGTCGCCAGTGGCGACAAAACAACGCAATGTCAGTTCCTGGGCGCTTCCGCTACGTTTCCAGCCGGGCCCATTCTGCTTGCTGCCATGATGCATTGTCCCGTCATTTTGTTTTTTGGCCTCTACCGGGGCGGGAATCGTTACGAAATTTGCTTCGAACATTTTGCCGACGAGATCGTTTTGGATCGCGATCGTCGCGCCGAAAGCGTCCGACGCTGGGCGCAGCAGTACGCCAAGCGCCTGGAGCACTACGTGCATCTTGCACCTTATAACTGGTTTAATTTTTACCCGTTCTGGGATTAGGCTTCGCGGGCGCTGGTGCTCGAAAGTAAGAACAAATAGATGAGGCTTGTTAACCGCATCCAGATTAACAAAGCAGAGATTCGCACGCTAATCCCCCACTCCGGTCTGATGTGCCTGTTGGACGAGGTCACGCAATGGGATGATCGAACCATTGTGTGCGTCACCAATACACACCGCGATCCTGCTAATCCACTGCGCCGCCACGGGTGCTTGTCGGCCCTGCATGCTTTCGAATACGGCGCGCAAGCCGCGGCAGTGCACGGAGGATTGCGAGCGCGGTTGGTCGGTACGACAGCTGCTCCGGGTTATCTCGCCGCGCTGCGAGAGGGACGGTTACACGTAACACGATTGGATTACATTCATTTGCCGCTTCGGATTTACGCGACGCGTCTGTTCGGCGATCGCGCCAACACGGTTTATGAATGTCTTATCTCGGCCGCCACTGTTCTTGTAGCGGAGGGACGTATTATCATCATGGAACGCGCGTAATGGCAGGATCGGCGCGCTGCGCCGCCCGGACGCCGCAGCGCGGCGTCCCTACCAGCCTACATCACGATTCCGCCATCGACACATAGTACCTGGCCTGTGATGTAGGCAGCTTCCGCGGATGCAAGAAATGCCACTGCATTTGCGATCTCGTCCGGTGTTCCAGTTCTTCCGAGTGGAATTTTAGCGTGAATCGCGTTCTTAACTTCATCGGAAAGTCCCACGGTCATGTCTGTAATAACAAAGCCAGGCGCCACCGCGTTCACAGTGATATTGCGGCTCGCCACCTCGCGCGCAAGCGACTTGGTAAGCCCGATCAAGCCCGCCTTGCTGGCAGCGTAGTTCGTCTGGCCGGCGTTACCCATTAGCCCAATCACTGAGCTGATGTTAACGATGCGACCGCTACGTTGTTTGGTCATCGCGCGGATAATCGCCTGGGTAAAGCTGAACGCGCCTCGCAGGTTTGTGTCGATGACTGAGTTCCAATCTTCTACTGACATCCGCATCGCAAGCGCATCGCGGGTGACCCCGGCGTTGTTTACCAGGATGTCAGCTCGACCAAAGTCATGGAGAATTCCGGCGCCGATTTTCTGAACGGCTGCATGATGTGCAACGTCGACCGCGTAAGCTTTCGCCGAATCCGCGCGCATCGCGTTAATTTCATCCGCAACTTTCCTTGCGTTTTCCTCCGTCTGGCTTACGCACGCCACCCGCGCACCTTCATTGGCGAACCGGAAAGCGATAGCGCGTCCAATCCCCCGCCCCGCTCCAGTGACGATCGCAACCTGATTTTCAAATCTCATACCGTTCGTTGCTCTAATGTGAAGAATAACGAGTTACGCCGCGACCTGTCGAGGGCAGCTTTTTTTTCCCAAAAACCCGAGACAGAGGCTCGTAAGGATGGTGTAAAATGTTGGAATGAAGGCCCGACGGTGGCAGAGCCGCGGGGATGTTGTCGACACGAAAAGATCTTGAGCTGCAATTCTCGACGCAAAAAACTCTTATACCGCCCTTGGAAAAGGTGAGCGCTCGAGCAATGTCGCCGGTTGAAAAACACTGTGCAGGCCACGCTCAGCCAGTGCACCCCTGCCAGCCGGAGAACGCCCAAAGTTACAACAGCGTTACCTTTCCGTTATTGCGCGAGGCGAGCGATTGACTACAAATTTCAGAAATCTGATTTCGGGGAGGGCGACTAATACCATGAAAACCTCCTTACACCGCACCGCCTTGTGGGTGCTGAGTATCGCTACGCTTGCCGCTTTGTACCCCACGGTGGCGATGAGCGCTACAGTCGATGTGACAGTTGGTAACGGAGGATTCTTTTTTATGCCTTCGACCGTGACGATCCGTCCAGGGGATACCGTGCGGTGGACTTTTGCCTCGGGCGGCCACAGCACCACCTCTGGTAATCCGGGTATGCCCAATGGGATTTGGGATTCTGGAATTCGCAACCAGGGGGCTGTCTTCACGCACACCTTCCCGGCCATCGGAACCTTTCCGTATTACTGCACGCCGCATGGCGCGTGCTGCGGCATGCGAGGCACGGTCACGGTGACGAATCCGACACCGTCACCCACACCGACGCCGCCGCCGATGACCGGACCTCCGATCGTCACAACTAAACCGGCAACATTGATCGCGAGTTTTTCCGCCAGGCTCAATGGGTCGCTCAACCCACATGGGTTGCCCACGACCTTTCATTTCCAATATGGCACAACTGCCAGCTACGGACTCACAACTCCTCCCCAGAGTCGGAGTGGAAATACACCTCAGAATGTCGGCGCCAACATCAACGGCTTAATGGCAAACCGCGTTTATCATTTCCGAATCGTGGCCAGCAACGCCGCCGGCACCAGGTTCGGCGCCGACAGGACGTTTACCACGCTTAGCCCGACCGGACTTCCGATCGCCATAACCAACGCGGCGACCAATGTGGCTAGTCATTCAGCAACACTCAATGGCTTACTCAATCCGCATGGGTTGAGCACGAGTGTTAATTTCCAGTATGGCACGACGACCAATTACGGCTTTACCACCCCTGCGCAGACCCGGACTGGGAACACGTACCGGAACATCAGCTCCAACATCAGCGGCTTAATGGCAAACCGCGTTTATCATTTCCGAATTAAAGCCACCAACATGGCCGGCACCAGGTTCGGCAACGACAGAACCTTTACGACAACCCCTTAGTGCCTGGTGATGACCGGGGATAGAATGGGATCAGGGAAGGAGAATGCTAGATCCGCCGGCGAGCGTTCCCGCGCACGCACAAATGATAGATGGCATCCGCAAACTCCATTCGCATCGGCCCGGCCACCTGCCTCCGGCTAGCAAACCGTGGCGTCAAATGTCAAATGTTGAGATTTGACCCTGTTCTCTCTGTTCTCTGTGAGTTGGTCGGCGATGATTTCCCAATACTTCATTTAGAACTTTGTTCGCGTCATTGCTTGTTATTTAAAACGAGCCCAAACGATAGCGAACAGCACGATAGCAATCACAGCAATCCCAGCCAAGAAGGCTTTGTGAAAATTAAGCTCCCGCATTACCCCCAACTCTGCCGGGCCGGGCGTATGTTTCCCCTGTAAGATCGATTCCCGCTCGTCGAGTCTTTTTTGGACTTGTTGCGCAAACCTATCGGCAAAGGAAACGTACTGGTCGGCATGCTTGGCGCTTTGGGCCTCGTCGATGCGTTGCGTGACTGCCTTTCCAGTTGGCGTCCCAGAACCGTAATGAAACCGTTCCTGAACGTCTTTAGGAAGTTCGACGAAATAGATTTTAGAAATTCCCGTTTTGGTTTTAATCACGATCCCGTCCGCCTCGACACGGCTGATCGTGGCGTCTTTGTATTCTTTGCCGTTGACAGTTTGGAAATCCTCACCAAGTGCGAGTGACACAAATAGCGTCGCTAGGATTACGATGGTCGCTTTCTGGGGGTTCATGCTATGAATTGTGCCTCTTTCGCTCTGCACATAGCAATGACAAAATGATCATGTGCTGCGATTGCGCTTCTTTGAGCACAACAGAAAGGGGTCAGAGATTGCTTCGCGCCGGTCTCCGCGGCTAAGCACATGATAGATTGCCCCCGGCTACTCGATGCGCAACGGTCGAGCCATTGGGCCAAAGAATGCACGCCGTCGTAATGTGTCAATACTGGCTCTAACCCCTTTCTCCCTTTCCTCGAATCGGCTGTTTTCCCCGAGCTTGCAGCGAATTGGCTTGACTAGCTGGCGTAATTTTCGCCAGACTTGGTGTCCTCAAGAGGATTCGAATCAGGCGGAGGACATTCCCCGCTAGGTCCTTCGTCTCCTCCGGACCCGCAATCGCAGAATCAATGTAGCGGGGAAAACAAAGGAATTGTCCCATGCACACATTGATTCAGCTCAATAAAGCAACTCCACTGTCTCTCCTCGCACCGGGCGTCGTCTACATTGCGTTTTCGCCCCTGGTGCAAGCGGTTGTCCCGGCGCCGGACGGCGGCTATCCTGGCGGCAACACTGCAGAAGGGCAGGCTTCCCTTTTTACCCTCACCAGCGGCACATTCAATACTGCAGTGGGTTTTCTTTCGCTCAGGAGCACGACTGAAGCCAGATTCAACACGGCCATCGGCGCCGGCGCGCTGCTTGGCAATGCCGCAAACTCAAATACAGCCACAGTTGCCGCGGCGCTTTTGAGTAACACCACCGGTAGCGTGAACACCGCCAATGGAGCGTTCGCCCTTGTTAGCAATACCGGAGGCAGCTTCAACACGGCCAATGGTTTTTCTGCGCTCAGTAACAACACCACCGGCTTTGAAAACACGGCTACTGGCGTGCAAGCGCTCGAGAGCAACACCATCGGCAGCAACAATACGGCCAACGGTTTTTCTGCGCTTAGTAATAACATCATCGGCAGCCAGAACACCGCCACCGGTTTCAATGCGCTCTTTCAAAACACTGGCGCGCTAAACACGGCCAACGGCTCTAACGCGCTCGCTAATAACACCAGCGGTAGCGGCAACATCGCCGTGGGCGTTGGCGCCGGCGGCAGTGTCACCACTGCCAATCACGTTATTGCCATCGGACACCCCGGTGCCAACGTGGACGACAGTTGTTTTATCGGCCAGGTTCGCGACGCTCTGGTAGCCCCGGACGCCGCGCAAGTGTTGGTCGACTCCGCCGGCAAGCTTGGCACCACGAGCGGCTCATCGCGCCGGTTTAAAGAGCAGATTAAACCGATGAATAAAGTCAGCGAAGCCATCTTGGCGCTCAAGCCAGTGACCTTTCACTACAAGAGCGATAACACAAATACATCGCAATTTGGTTTGATTGCCGAGGAAGTCCAAGAGGTGAATTCAGACTTGGTGCTCCGCGACAAAGAAGGAAAGCCCTACAGCGTGCGCTACGACCAAGTGAACGCCATGTTGCTCAACGAATTTCTCAAAGAACACCGTGAAGTGCAGGAACTGAAGAAACAAGTCGCGGCACTGACTGCGGGCCTACAGAAAGTGAGCGCACAGCTTGAACTGAGCAAATCCGCACCGCAAACCGTTGTGAATAGTCAGTAAAAAGCACACGGGGCGCTGAATTACTGGGAAATAATCGCCGACAATCTCGAAAGTCGGTTGGAGTTTCGGCTCGGTCTCAGTCGTGGATTCTAACGCGCAAACAATCTGGATTGCTGACGCGCATCGGAAAAACGCTTGAAACTATCAATAGCTCGCAGCAGAAACAGGTGAGCAATAATCAACAAACTCATATCGATAATGTAGACACCGTTTGTTGGGTGCGCAGCCCGCGAAAAGTAACACTGCTGTCACTCTTTCCATCGCTTCGCAGCTGAAAGACAAGAACTCGCACAAAGAGCGCTATGAACACTCTGAAATAGAATCACAAATGGGGGTCAGAGAATCACAAATCGGGGGCAGAGCTCAGTATTGACACTCCTTAATTAGCGCAGTGGTAAAGCCGATTAGATACATGCGCCCAAGTTCCCATGTAGGAATGCCGTCTTAATGTGTGTCAATACTTGGCTCTGACCCCTTTCTGCTTCCTTCTGCCCTCACCCAGCTCGCGGCTACCTTTGCGCTGCGGCCGCTGTTCGGCAGGTGATTCTTCATGGCGCTGCCTGGAAATTCCAGGCAGCGGCAACGTACTGGGAGCCTTCTGTTTCTTTGATCAGGTGGAAGCCGACCTGCACGTCGCGCTTCTTGGAAAACCTTGCTTTGCAAACCAATTCGGTATGGACTCCGGAGCCCATCATATTTGCCGCCGGCTGATCTTGCGCAGATATCGCCGTGGTCTTGACCGTAAGAACCTTGTAATCCTTAAAATCGCCAAACAAGCCAGTCACTCTCTGGAAGTTCTCAGTCACCAGTTGGTTTTTAGACTGGTGCCACAGTTCCAGGCTGCCCTCAGGAAGTCTTGAGCGCCCCTCGGGGGAGAGATAGTACGAAAGAGCCTGCAGTCTACCGACATCTTTTGATTTCCATGCGCCAAAATACTGATCAAGGAACTGCTGACAGTCGGCTGGAACAGAGGCCGGCGGCTCCTCCTTGCTCCTGGTACAAGCAATGAGAAGAACCAATACAGTAACCACAGTAAACGCTCTCACTTTTCGCGTTCTGCCTACGTACGATCAGACTGTAACTTGCGATTCATTTCTGCCTCCATGGCGGCAGTTTGCCGGAAAAAACTGCAGAAGGTCAATTGCGATTTCGCGCGGTGAAAAGTCATGCTCGGCGACTTGACACAATGCCTGTTGAGCGCCTTAAGTCATGCTGGGATGAAACACACTCGGGTTCGATACTCTTCGCATGCGTCGACGATTCTTATCTGCTGCTGCATTTCGATCGCATTTGCAGCGAACGCAGCGGCCGCTCAATTTGGTTTTCCGGATTGGATTGAGCTTTCGCCAACCAATTCTCCTCCAGCGCGCTCGTACCTTGCAATGACCTATGATCCGGCGAGCGGAAAGATAATCATGTTCGGCGGAGATAACGGCACGACATATCTAAATGACACATGGAGTTTCGACGGCACGACCTGGACGCAGATTGCCACACAATCTGCGCCTCCCGCCCGGACTGCGGCCCAAATGACCTACGATTCCGTCACTCAAAAGGTCGTGCTTTTCGGCGGATTCAACGGAACTTACTTGAGCGACACATGGCTTTGGGATGGGTCCACGTTACAGTGGACGCAGGCGACACCCCAGCATCACCCTTCGGCTGTCACTGGGCCGATGCTTTTTCCCGATCCGAATGGTAGGGCCGATGTTTTTGGCGGGTTCGACGGCCACTTCTATCAACTTACCATGTGGCAGTGGGCCGGTTCCGATTGGACGCAGTTATTTCCGTCGACTGTTCCGTTTGCTCGCGCTGATGCAGCGGTTGGCACCAATACGCTTACGGGCCAGGTTGTTATGTTCGGCGGTCTCGCTGATGTTAACCCGAATAACACATGGACCTATGACGGCACCAACTGGACTCTGCAATCTCCCGCTCTGCAGCCTCTCTTAGTGTACGGGCCTTCCGCCGCTTTCGATCCCGGCCTGCAAGGAGTGGTTATGTTTGGAGGCGCAAGCGGCGGTGAGGAGCAGAACACAACGTGGTTGTGGGATCAGGCCGGCGTCACATGGATACAGCTGTCTACGCAGCACTCGCCGCCAGCGCGCGAAGGCGCTGGCATGGCTTATGACATTGCGTTAGGCCGCGTGATTCTCTTCGGCGGTCAGAATAACAGCGGAAATTTTAACGACACCTGGGAACTCAGTTCAGCACCTACCCCAACGCCTACACCTACACTCACGCCAACTCCAAGCCCCACAGCTACACCCACACCAACTGCGACTCCGTCAGGTACTCCCGTGCGCACAGTGACTCCCAGACCTCGTCCCACGCCACATCCTCGCCCAACGCCGGCGGCCTGAACTGTGATCGGAAACCCGCGCTGAGGTTGCGGCGTGGCGTTTCCACAACCAAATGAAAATGATTATCCATCAGCCAATAGGCGTGAATCTGACACCCGGTGCGCCCGCAGGTCTGACCCAAGAGATCGAGGACTAGTTTTTCGATCAGCCTCAGTCCGGAAGATTGCTTCCCTCCGATCCCCGTGGCTAAGCACATGATAGATTGCCCCCGCATACTCGATGCGCAACGGTCCAGCCCTTGGGCAAAAAAAATGCATGCCGTCGCAATGTGTGTCAATACTTGGCTCTGACCCCTTCTCCCCTTCCTTTTAGATTTGACCCTCTGCACTTCTCCCGCGGGTCCAATGCTGGCCTAGTGTTTTGCTTCCAAATCTGCTAGAAGCTTTTCGTATTTGCGTGTCGAAGGATGATCGGGTCCCAACACTTTGCGCCCACCGTCAGCCGCACGCCGCG
>Ga0137403_10005560_pt1 | contig 14599 bp, 15 predicted proteins | sample CZOMad2_1_16fung_FD_122057 | JGI IMG/M metagenome (GOLD analysis project Ga0137403, IMG submission 122057) | Vadose zone soil fungal communities from Angelo Coast Range Reserve, California, USA - CZOMad2_1_16fungal (Hybrid Assembly) | ecosystem: Environmental > Terrestrial > Soil > Vadose zone... | reverse complement strand
TGCGCGTAGCGGGCGTTCTTGATGAGCACGCGTCCTTCGCTGGTGTACAGGCAAGCGTGGCGCGCGGCTCTCGTCGGAAGCACGCAATCCATCATGTCGATGCCCAGGGCTACGTAGTCCGCGATTTGTTCGGGGCGGCCGACGCCCATCAGGTAGCGCGGGCGATCCTGCGGTAGCAGCGCGGTGACTTCCGCCGTCATGGCGCACGTTACGTCATGCGGTTCGCCAACCGCGAGTCCGCCCACGGCATAACCTGGGAAATCGATCTCCAGCAGTTGTTGCGCGCTGGCGCGACGCAAATCCGGGAACGTCGCGCCTTGCACGATTCCAAATTGCCACTGCGGCAAGTCTCCGTTGCGCGTAGCGTGATCCAGAAAATGCTTACGGGCGCGTTTCGCCCAGGCAGTTGTGCGTTGCGCGGCGGATTCGGCTTTGTCGCGCGGCGCGGGCGTCTCGATGCACTCATCCAGCACCATGGCGATGTCCGAACCGAGCGCCAGCTGAATCTCCACCGCTTTCTCGGGCGTCAGCAGATGCTCCGAGCCGTCCAGATGCGAGCGAAAGCGCACACCATCGTCGGTCATTTTGCGCAGATCGGACAGGCTGAAAACCTGGTAACCACCCGAATCGGTGAGAATCGCGCGCGGCCAGGACATGAAACGATGCAGCCCGCCGAGCTTGCGGACCAGCTCATGGCCGGGACGAAGATATAGATGATAGGTGTTGGCGAGAATGATTTCGGCGCCGAGCTCTTCGAGGGCTTCTTGCCGCAGCGCCTTTACGGTCGCCTGCGTGCCTACCGGCATGAAGAACGGTGTCTGCACCGCGCCGTGCGGCGTGTTCAAAACGCAGCGCCGCGCGCCTGTCGGATCGATTTTGCTGACGGTAAAGGAGAAACTCACGCGGCTAGTGTATCAAGACCAGATGAAGGCCCATCCGACGCGAAGGACGACCCACACCGCCCAGACCGAGAAGACGATCGTGAAGGCTTTCCCGCCCTTGAGTTTCTTCGGGTTAGCCGCGGCAAAGCCAATGGCCGTCAACGCCAGAATCCAGAACGTGAAGAGGTCAATTTGTTTGCACAGAGTGAACAGCCACTTGGCCGAATCTTCCGGCAATAGAGCCGCGAGGTTGGCTGCGACGGGATTCTCCAAGTCAATCGTGCCCGGATCTTTCAGGAACAGAATGACCGCGAACAAGACGCTGCTGACCACGGACACCAGCGAAGCGTGTGCGCCGATCGCAAATGAGGTCCCGAAACTCACGTTTGCTCCCGCCAACAGGTTATAAGCGCCCCACATCACTAAGGTGGTCACGAGGACAAACACAGCGGGTGCTGGCACGCCGAATACGTAGGTGAAGATCGGAGCGAATTTCGCTCCGGCTTCGATCCTTTGCTCCTTTTGGTCCGCGCTCATCTGCGCCGCCTGAGGACTCTTTTCCATCTGCTGACCGATATACTCGCGCCAGTTCATGCGCTGGTTGAGAATCACGCAAACAACGACGCTTAGAAGGGTGATCAAGACCAGGGGCGCGAGCCAGCTTGGTTTGCGCACGATGTCTTCAAACGTGCTCTTCGGTGAAAAAAACACGCCAAGTATCCGCGCGACGGCGCCCATCGAAGGTTGCGGCTCGGGTGATATCGGCGCGGCAATTGTAACCATAAAGGATTCCTCCACCACAGATTTGGGCAGCAAAGCACTCTTGCCCGTACTACGCGTGACCGAACGGGATATTTCAGTGGCCGCATTGTAACGCCGGAATTGCTTCTGCCGGAGGAACTTGTGGCGACTACGCCGGCAGCGCTGGGACGGCGGCTAGCAATTCGCGAGTGTGAGGCAAGCTGGGTTTGTGCAGGATGTCTTCGGCGGGGCCGACTTCCAGGAACGGTTGCGGAATCCAAACTCGCAACTACCGCCGATCCAGCGACACTACGAACTTCAATCCTGTGTGCGTCGCGGAAAATCCAACCACTTTCACATCTTTTAAGCCTGCTTTGCGCCCTGCGGCGATAACATCTGTCTCCGTCAGTTCCGCACGGCCTTTGGGATAGATAATCCACAGGCCGGCGGTTGGCGGCATGCTTTCCGCGAGTCTTGCGATCTGCGCTAAGTCTCTCTGGGCTTCAGCACTCAGAAAAATCCATTCCGGTTTGGACTTGAGGCTGCGCGTCGCAATGTTCTCCGTTTGCTTGCGTAGCTCGTCCACAAACTCGCGAGCGAATTCCCCCACCAAGGCCACCCGCGCCCCTGACTTCACTCCTAGTTTTTCGATGCGCGACTTCGGATGCATAATCTTGTCGCACCACTTCGCCGCCTGCTCTCCCAACTCAAACACTGCCATGCCATCCGGCGTCTCCAACCGCAGCTCTCCGTTCACGGCCTTCGCCGACTTCAGCGAAGTAAACGGCACTTTCAGCCGAAAGTCCCCGCGGAAAATCAGTTCATTGGTCTCCAGCAGCGCATTACCCTTCGACTTCTGCTTTCCGAAACGCGCCACGCACTCGCATTCTTTTCCCATGGCCTACTCCCCAATCTCCGGTTGCTCGCCAAATTTCTTGGCCAGCGAACGCAGCACGCTCTCCATCTGCCCCGTATACCCAAACACAAATCGCGCCATAAACCGGAACAAAGGATTCGTAACGTAGCCATCTTCGGTAATGCGCAGCGTAGCTCCCTGCGCCGTCGCTGCAATCTCGAACGTCCAGGTCCCCCCAAACGGCAGCTTCGCATCCGAGATTCGCCGCACCAGCCGCCGCGGCGCGTTCGACTCCACCGTTTCCATCGGAATCTCCCCGTCGTTCGTGGCCTCAACGTGCACCGGCAAACCGTTGCGGTCCGGCAGCCGCTTCACGCTCTTCAACCCTTCGCGCCATGAAGGCATGGCATCGACATCGGCGAGTGCCGTCCAAATCGCCTCCGGCGGCTGCCGATAGCGGCCCATCCGCGTCGCCACGTGGTCCTTTGGCAGCATCCACCCAATCAGAACAATCAACGCCGCCAATCCAACCAGCACTCCAAAAACAATCAGAATCCACTTCATGACGCCACCTCCGCCGCGAAATCTCCACTTCCCGGAATCTATCGAGCCTTCCGGGCCGATCGCTTTCGCCATCCGCACCGCTAAACCGGCAACCGTCCCCGCCCCTTGCGCTTCCTCTTGCTGAACTCTTCCATCTGCTCGCCCGCTGCCCGCGCCAGCAATGCCAAGCCATGCAGTCCCGCTTCCCGATCTTCTGCTGAAAGCCGCGCCAGCATTCCGCCCACGCGCTGCGTATCTAGCACGGAATTCGCTTCGCGCACGCGAACCCCCGCCGCAGTCAGCCGCAACCGCAGCCGCCGCGCATCCTGCGTATCCCGCTCCCGCAACACATACCCTTGCTGCACCAGCCGCTCGACGTGCAGCGACATCGTCGAAGCCGTCACTCCCATGTGTGCCGCCAGATCCAGCAACGTCAAAGACTCCCGCTGATCCAGATGGTCCAGAATGCTCGCCTGATGCGCGCTGAGCGTTCGCCGGCTCTTTGGGTCGCGCACGTGCCGCGTATGGCAGGCAAAGTAAATTCGCGGGTACAGCTCCAGGAGTTGCTTGACCGCGGCGTCGTTCATCGCCGGCCAGCATAGCACATTATTTTGATTCGTCAAATCAAACTATATGTCTGCAAAACCGCCCGCGACAACCCGCCTCCCTGCCCGGTTCTCGATTTTCCCCTTCGCCCCCTACAATTAAAGTTCTGTCCCCATGGCCACCACCTCCATCGCCCCTCGGGTTGACTGGAAGCTGATCTGGTCCCAGCGCGGCTTCCGCTATTTCTTCGTGGCCATGTTCGTTTCGCTCTTCGGCAGCGGCATGAATTTCGTCGCCGTTAGCTGGTTCATCCTCTCCACCACGCACTCCACGCTCAAAGTCAGCCTTCAGGTCATGGCCGTCACCGCGCCAGGCCTGCTCGTTCCGTTCCTCGGCGGCGTGCTTATCGATCGTTTCGACCGCCGTTACCTCGGCGTCGCCCTGGACTTCACCCGCGGCATCTTCGTCCTGGGTGCAGCGTACATCGCCTGGCACGGCCACATTCAACTCTGGCATCTCTACGTGATGACCCTGATCACCGGCACGGGTTCCGCGATGTATTGGTCCGCGGTCAACGCGCTCGTTCAGGAAGTGATCCCTCCCAGCCAATTCGCTGGTGGCAACGCCGCTGTACTCATCGGCGTGCAAAGCGGCATGCTCCTGGCCGGCTCTTTCGTGGGCTTCATCTACGACGGCGCTGGCATCGCCGGAATTCTTGCCATTGACGGCGCCACCTACTTCGTCTCTGCCTTTTGCCTCCATCAGCTCCGCCGCGGCTATTTCTCTCCCCGCGACCACCAGCAATATCCCCGCGAATTTTCCGAACGCACCGAAGCCACCGCCGAGGCACTCGGCGCAGCGGAAAACCCCGAAGTCGCCGAAGCTGGCCTCTCGCTGGCCATCTACTCCGATCTCAAAGCTGGATTCGCTTATTTGCAACAACAGCCGCTGGTTCGCGCCCTCGGCGTCACCCACGCCGTCATGATGGCCGGTGTCGTCAGTTCCAACGTTGTCCTCGTCGCGCTGGTCAGCGACATCCTGCACTCTGGCGCTCGCGCCCTGGGTTTCCTCGAAGCCGGCTGGGCTACCGGCGCCATCCTCGGCGGCTTCATCGCCAGTCAGCTTCCGCAAAAAGCGCGTATGACGTTGTACGTCCTGGCCGCCGCTATCTTGGCTGTCGGCCACGCCGCCACGCCCTTTGTGGCATTCCTATTCGGCGCCGTTTTTCTGCAATTCATCTTTGGATCCTGCCGCGCCCTCGGCGGTGTCGTCGCGCAGACTTCGCTGATGTCCATCGTCCCGCGCCACTTCATGGGCCGCACGCAATCTGCAATCGCCATCTTCACCACTGGCGTGCAAATCGTGATGAGTTTCGGTCTCGGCTGGCTCGCGCAGCGCGCCGGTCTCATCGCCGGCTACGCCCTCCTCGCGCTGCTCTATGCCGCCGCAACCCTGTTTGCCATGCGCGCCCGCCAGCTCTCCGCTCTCCCGGTGGCCCAGTAGCACAGGCACTCCTGCCTGTGCAGCGTTAGCCCCGACGCAATCCCCCACGCTAGACCTTTTGCACCTCGCAGTCGTTAACTGCCACGCTTGCCTATGCTCCGTCAGCGACCTACTAAAGCCAATTTGCCACTCGTCGCCGCACTCGGACATGATTTGCGCTCGACGGCCGCCGCGCTATGCTCATCCAGGGGCATCTTCTGAACCGAGGCGCACCATGGAAATCCACAACATCCAGTCCTTCCTGCAATATTTCAACGGCGTTCGCGAGCGCACTCTGCGCGTCGCTCGCTGCATCCCGCCCGAAAGAATCGATTGGACCTATGCTGCAGGCCACTTCACCCTCGGCGACCTGCTCCGCCACCTGGCAGTCACCGAGCGCTACATGTGGGCGGAAAACGTTCACAACCGCACCAGCCGCTACACCTCCCACGGCAAGGAATTCGGCGCCACCTACGACCAAGTCATGTCTCTGCTCGACCGCCTGCACGCCGAATCCGTCGAAATCTTTTCCCAACTCAGCGATCACGATCTGCAAAAAAAGTGCACCACTCCCGGCGGCACGCAAATCTCCACCTGGAAATGGCTCCGCGCCATGACCGAGCACGAAGCTCATCATCGCGGCCAGATCTATATGTATCTCGGAGTTCTCGGCGTGCCCACCCCGCCGATTTTTGGCCTGACCTCGGAAGAAGTCCGCGCCCGCAGCTCCGCCTAGCCCCTGCTGCGGCTCCTCTGCAAACACTCACCTCGCCGGTGCAGGCGGCGCCTCCGGAGCCGAAATCCTCGCCGTTTCTTTTCCACCCAGCATCTTCACAATCGCTTGATAAAGTTTCGACCGCAATTCATACCGCTCATTCGCCTTGGTGATGTATCGCACCGCCACTTCGATTCCGCCGACCACCGGCTTCACGCTGATCGCCGGAGCCACCGAAATCGCGCGCATATCCCGCGAACCCGTCGCCCCAAGCCATTCCCTCTCCGCCTCTTTCGCACTGTTGCTCGTCGCTTCTTGCACTTGCTTCTGAATCGCGTCCATCATCGGATACGGATCTTGCCCCGCGGGCAAAACCACCTGCAGCTCGTCCCACAGCCACTGCCCCGACGTCGAGAAATTAAAATAATGTCCCTCGATCGCAAAACTATTCGTAAACGTCACCCGCCGCCCCGTCGGATGACCAGAGTCTGTCCAGTTGCCCGTCTCCAGCAACACCGTGTGAAACATTCCCAGCTCCACCACTTCGCCGGTCACTCCGTTGATTTCCACCCAATCGCCCAGCCGGATCCCGTTTTTCCCCATCAGCACCAGCCAGCCGATGAACCCCACAATGAAATCCTTCAACGCCACCGTTAGTCCCGCTCCCGCCAATCCCAGGAACGTCCCCAACTGCCCCGGCAGCCCAAGTATCACCAGCAGAATCAGCAGCACCGCCCCCACTTGCACGGACACCCGCGTCACCGTGCGCAGCGTTTCCACTTGCCGCCGGTCCAGCTTCGTTTTCCCCAGCAGCTTCCCCAGCCAACCTTCAAAGAAGATCCCCACCAGCCCGATTGCGATAATAATCAGCAGCCCTTGCAGCGCCCGGTGCAGCACCGCGCGTTGCCGCACACTCACCAGTTCGCTCCACTCCGAATAGACCGCAGCCAATTGCCGCTCGTAATCCGCGCGCCGGTCCAGATTCGGCAGCCCTTTTTGGTCTGCGACAATCTGCTTCATCCTCGCCACGGCAGCCGACGATTCCTCATGGCTGCGACTCTGTCCCGCACCGGCGCCAGCCTTCGCGCCTACGCTCGCGTCGCTAGCCGTCACGCCTTTTTTCACGTGCCCTGCCAGGTCCGGCGAAGCCTGCTTCGCCGCCTCGATTTGCGCATCCAGCGCGTTGTGTCGGCTCGTCAGCGCTGTAGCGGCCGTCTCCGCCGCCTGCCTCGCTTGCGCGAGCGCCAGTTGCTTTTGGTGCAGCCACGACCACTGCGCATACTGGTGCACCAGCCCAAATTGATCCGGCTGTGCCTCCGGATACTTCTGCACTCCCTTATCCACTTCCGCCGACGCCGCTTTGTGTTCCTCATCCAGCTTCTCGAGCCGTGCCTTAGCGTCTCCCCCTGCTCGGTTCAAGTCTTGCGTCGCGTCATCTACTTCGTCCTCATCCGATTCCAGCCGCGCCTTGGCTTCGGCCAGCCGGTCATCCAGCGCATCCTTCGCCTTGCCGCTGACCTTCGCCTCCGCGGCGGTCAGCTGCTCCACCAGCGCCTGATCCGCCTTTTGCAGGCTCTGCGCTTTGTCCAGTCGCGCTTCGATTTCCTGGGCCTTCGTGCTCAGCGCCGGTGGATGCGCCGCAATCTCCCGCCGCGCGCCTTCGAACGCCAGATCCAATTCATGATCCACCAGCCGTATCGCTTCCTTCGACAACTCTTGCTCGTCCGGCTTGTCCGCCAGTTGCGCCAGTTTTTGCGCCGTTTGCAGCTCCGTCTGGTCCACCAGCGGCCCTCCCGCCGCGCCCACGACCTTGCTCTTCCGCAGCGCCCCGGCCCCATCATCCCGCCCCGTGCGCACCACTCCATAAATCGTGGCCACCAGCACCACCACCAGCGCCCCCGAAGCAATCTTTTGCGTTGTTCTCATACTCTCTTCTTATGGAGTGCGCGAGCCATGCTCCCACTTTTCCGTCCACCGGGGATTCAAATCCGTCTCAGCTTTACCAGCCCCGTGAACCTCTTCCTCCTAAGCCTGCCTTCATTCTAGGCATGCCCTCGAACTCACACAACGCGCTATTTCGTATTTCTCCGTCGCCGCCCGCAAAACATCCCTGCACGCAAGCCGCTGACTACTTGGTGATTCCCCGCAAGCCGCATCCTCCCTCTGCTAAGCTGAATCCACACCATCATGGACTCCCGCTTACCCAAATTGTGCTTCCTCTTCTTGCTCCTCTATGCCGCTGTCCATTTCTCCTCCTACTATTCACAACTACCCGACGTCGTGCAGTCTCATTTCAATCGAGAAGGAATGCCCAACGGTTGGCAATCCAAGCCCGTATTCTTTTTCTTCTTCCTCGGCGCCACCGTCATCGCCACCCTCATCACCTTCGGCCTCCCGGCCATCATTCGTTCCATGCCCACCGAAATCATCAATCTTTCCCACAAGGCCTACTGGCTCAGCCCGCAACGCCGCTCCGCCTCTTTCGATTTCCTGGCCACCTGGTTTGCCTGGTTCGGCTGCGCCGTCTTCCTGGTCATCCTCTTCACTTTCGATTACGCCGTGCAATCCAACCTGCACCCCGATCATCGCCCCGATCCGACCCGCTTCGTCTACGTCCTCTTCGCCTTCCTCGCCTTCACCCTCCTCTCTATCCTCCGCATCTTCCTCCGCTTCTCCCGCGCCCCCCAAGACAGTTGACGCCATACCACCGAACGCTTACTTTGGATTGGTGAAGGTCCGTGACGTCATCCGTACGTTAGAGACCGACGGCTGGGTTCTCGCAAGGACTCGCGGAAGTCACAGGCAGTACAAACATCCATTGAAGCGCGGGTTGGTCACCGTCGCCGGCAAGCCAGGCGACGATCTTGCGCCCGGTACGCTGAACAGCATTTTGAAACAAGCGGGATTGAAATGAGAAAATATCTGATCGTCGTCGAAGAAACCGCAACTGGCTTTTCCGCTTTTTCACCAGACTTGCCCGGTTGCGTCTCGACCGGCGCAGACCGCCAGGAAGTCGAGAAGAATATGCGTGAAGCAATCGCATTTCACCTGGACGGCCTGCGCGAAGACGGCGAACCCGTGCCCGAACCGCACACCTACTCCGCCTACGTCGAACTACCCGCCTAACTCTCAAAACCGATTCCGCCAATGCGAAACACGACCATCTTGTTTCGCCCTGTCGACGAGCATGTTGTTGCCGCCGCTCTTTGTAGTGGCGCTGCATGCAGCGCCATCATTCCTGCAAAACAAAAAAACGCCTCCGGAAAACCGGAGGCGTTCTGATTCTTTCTGTCCGCTGTTAGCTGCCAACTTCCTTCTACAAATAATCCCGCGACGGTCCCTCCAAAAACGCCCGCAACTTCCGCGACCGCGACGGATGCCGCAGCTTCCGCAACGCCTTCGCCTCGATCTGCCGGATGCGCTCGCGCGTCACCGCAAACGACTGCCCGACCTCCTCAAGCGTGTGCTCGCTCCCATCATCCAAACCAAACCGCATCTTGATCACTTTTTCTTCGCGCGGCGTCAGCGTCTTCAGCACCGAAGACGTCTGCTCCTTCAAATTCAAATTGATCACCGCGTCCGAAGGCGAAACCACCGCCTTGTCTTCGATGAAATCGCCCAGATGCGAATCTTCTTCTTCTCCGATCGGCGTCTCCAGCGAAATCGGCTCTTGCGCGATCTTCAGAATCTTCCGCACCTTGGACACCGGAATGTCCATGCGCTTGGCGATTTCTTCCGAGGTCGGCTCGCGCCCCAGTTCCTGCACCAGTTGCCGGCTGGTCCGCACCAGCTTGTTGATCGTCTCGATCATGTGTACCGGAATACGGATCGTGCGCGCCTGGTCCGCAATCGCGCGCGTAATCGCCTGCCGGATCCACCATGTCGCATACGTCGAAAACTTGTACCCGCGCCGCCACTCGAACTTGTCCACCGCCTTCATCAACCCGATGTTGCCTTCCTGAATCAAATCCAGAAACTGCAGCCCGCGGTTGGTATATTTCTTGGCGATGGAAACCACCAAACGCAGGTTGGCTTCGATTAATTCCTTCTTCGCCTGCTCCGCTTCCGCTTCCCCGCGATGAATCAGCGTCAGCGTCCGCTTCAGCTCCATCAACCCGACTTCGCTCTGCTCTTCGATATCCTTCAGCTCGATGCGCCGCGTGCGCAGCTCTTTGCGTGCTTCCGCCGCGACGTCGCCCTTCGCTGCGTCCACGCGCCGCTCCAGCCGTCCGGCCTCCCGCTCCAAAGACTGCAAGCGCTCCACCGTCCCGCGCATCTTGTCGATCAACCGCTTTTTCTCGAACGGATTGAAATCGATGTCGCGAATCGCCACCGAAATTTCCACGCGTGTCCGCGCCACGTCCCACTTCGCGCGAATGTATGGCCGCTTTTTCGCCTTCGGTGTTTTTTCCAGCCTCGACGCCTGCTTCAGCGCCGTTTCGTAAAGTTTCCCGATCTTTTCGATGTATTTCAGCGTCTGCTTGGTCTTGTTGGCGATCTTTTCTTCGGTGAGCTCTTCATCGTCGAACTGCACGATCTCTTTAATCGACCGCACGCCCTTGCGCAGATCGTCCCCAACCGCGATCAATTCCTTGATCACGATCGGCGATCGCGTGATCGACTTCATCACCACCAGTTGCCCGCGCTCGATGCGCTTCGCAATGGTCACTTCGCCTTCGCGCGTCAGCAGCGGCACCGTGCCCATCTCGCGCAAATACATCCGTACCGGATCGTTGGTCTTCTCAAGGGACCCCGGTGTCAGGTCCAGATCGCTTCCACTGCCGCCTTCTTCGTGTCCGTCTTCTTTCACCGTCGCATCGCGGTCGCCGCCGCTCGCTGACACTTCCACGGCGCGTGCTGCTTTCGCGGACGCTTGGTCCTCGTAAATCTCGATTCCGTTGCGCTCGAACGTCGTCAGAAGATCGTCGATTTCCTCCGACGAATGCACTTCCGCCGGAAGGGAATCGTTTACCTCGTCGTAGAGCAAATAGCCGCGCTCTTTCCCGACGGTGATCAGATTCCGTACTGCTTCGTATTTTTCTTCTAAACCCTGCGCCACTTACTCCTCCAAAACCTGCTCAAGCCATCTGTATCGCCGCGGGCTTTGCGCCTCTAATGTCCGACTTCTGAGGCGGACTTTTCTCAACACGGCGCACTCAGCGAGTGTCAAACTCAAAAAAGACAAGCTGCCACGCCTACGCAACGGGCAATCTTTCGACCCAGACTCCGCCCTTTGACCCTTGCGTGGTCAGTCTTTGCGTTTTTCTGAATGCCCTGCGCCGCGCCCTGCCGCTCGCCCTGTGCGGTTGCCCGCATCTCGCACCTCGGGCCGTCCCGCCCGCCAGACATAAGCATAAGATGCTCTGACGGGGCGTTCCGATACCTGCGAAACCCTTCTACGCTACACACCTAACTCCCATCCAGTCAATATTTTAATCCAAAATCCGCTGTGCACGTCTGAGGAAATCCGCCCTCCCGTCCACGATTTTCTGTCTCTCTCCGTCAAATCTACATCGGTCGTCCTACAGAGGCGGCGGTCCAGCCATCCCGCTTGTATTGGGTAGAATTTCGCCTCACAAACGCCAGATACTTGACTTTTCAAGACAAGAGCGCAGGGAAGCAGCCAACGGCTGGTCTTCTCCGCCGCGATGCGGCGCCGAGGCATCTATTTCGGCCGCATCATCCTGGGCATTGTCTTGACAGTCGATACATACTCCGCGCTCTGCTTATCATCGGCAAGAACTCCGCTCACAAGCCAACCGTCCCGCAATCCCTACCCAAACATCGGATAATGGCTCGCGACACCCATCAAGAACAGCATCGGGAAGGACAGCCAGAATCCCGTCCGCGCCGCCAGAAAAGTCCATCGCATCAGGTACTCCGCTTCCGCGAGCACAGGCGTACCCTGTTCGTTCGCCGCTCGAGTCCACGCAATCAGCCGTTTTTGCGCGCGCCACACGATGCCCCAGGTATTCATGAACATCACGAATCCCAGCCCCCCGCCAATGCTTATCGCCAGATGTGCGCTCGTCGAAGTAGGTCCGTCATGCAGGAGCAAGATCAGCCAGGACGCTGCTATCACCACCGCCGCAATTCCAACCACGCGCACCCAGGCGTGATCGAGAAAAGTCCCCTTGGCCGGGAACTGCAAGGCATACAGCAAAGCGTAGGCAACGAGCCAAACCACCAGCCATTCCACGAGCCAATGAAATGCCCGATGCGGCCCCACACTCCGCCCGTCCTGCGCCAAATAAATGTAGAAATACCGCAGACCCACCAACACCGTAACCAGCGCCGACCAGCGAAACCATCCCATCGCTCGCGGCATCAACTCCGGATAAATCTTCACCCGCAATTTTGGATCGCAAGCTTTCATCGCCGGTGTCAGCACCAAATTGAAAAAGTACAGTGACCCAATCCAAATCACGCCAAACACCAAATGCAGCCACCGCAACGCGATCATTTCGTTGGCCAGCGCGCCGTGAATCAAGAAGATATGCGGCCGGTCGAGAAAAAGCAGGTACGCCAAAGAATTCGCCATAGCAACCCCCACGCATTGCGTTTCCGTGAGCCTCATTCTACTGATTCGCTCCCCGATGCAACAGCAGGTTACGTCTGCGGCATAATGGATTCCGGCGGTGATCCGATGGCAACTCTTTATACAGGCACATCCGGCTGGACCTATCCGACCTGGAAGCCGGATTTCTATCCCGCAAAACTGGCGTCCGCAAAATTTCTCAGCCACTACGCCAGCCGTTTGAACACTGTCGAAGTGAATTACACATTTCGCGCGTTTCCCACGGAAAGGCTGCTGACCAAGTGGGTCACGGAAGCGCCTGTGGGTTTCAAGTTTGCCGTCAAAGCCAACCAACGGATTACGCACATCAAGCGGCTGCGCGACGCCACCCAGATCACCACGGATTTTCTGAACGCGCTGCGTCCGCTCCAGGACGCGGACAAGTTGGGCCCGGTGTTGTTCCAACTCCCGCCCTACATCAAATTCGATGAGGCGCTTTTGCAGGAGTTTCTTGGCGGGCTCCCGCGAAATTTCCCCTGCGCTTTCGAGTTCCGCCACGAATCCTGGTTCATCGAAGACGCCTACAAACTTCTTCGCGAAGCCAACGTAGCCCTGTGTGAAGCCGAAAGCGAAAAACTCGACACCCCGCAAATCCAGACCGCGGAATTTGCCTATCTGCGCCTACGCAAAGAGGAATACTCAGCCGCCGAACTGGCCAAGCTAAAGAAGCGCGTCCAGGGCCTACTCGAGAAAGGCAACACCTTCGTCTATTTCAAGCACGAAGAAACCCCGGAAGGCGCGCTCAACGCGGAACGGCTTTTGAACAGTCTCCCCTGAAGGGTGGTCGGAGGAAGGCGTCTGCAAGCTTAGAGATTTGGTGCCCGAGAGAGGACTCGAACCTCCACGACCTTGCGATCACTAGCTCCTGAAGCTAGCGCGTCTGCCAGTTCCGCCACTCGGGCACGAGTACGGGTTCACCCCGACCGAGTCGGGGCGACGCTTGACTTGAGATGTTGACCACGGCCCAGCCGGAGTCACACATACATCGAAGCATTTTCATTCTGCCCGCCACTGCCCCCTTTGTCAACGCGACCAGAGTGCAGGCGCTCGGGAACGCCTGCGTCACCAGAGGCGCAGCGATCCCATCTGCCATCATCAGTCCACTCACGCTTGACGCCGAGAGCCTGGACGAAAAAGGCTGCTTTAGTTTATTCATCTTACCCCTATATTCACGCGAATTCGGGCCCAGGCCCTTAGGCGGGCAAACTCATGATGCAGTATCCGTATTGATAATTCTATGCACTAGAATTTTTAATCCAAAGTGTTATACTCCACCTTATCAAACCCAAATTACCCCTTGCCGGCTATGCCGGCACCGCGGATCGGTTCCAACGGGAGGTCACCATGGAATCACAAACGCTAACGGGGCCATTGCTTTACCTGCTGATCGCCTGGGGAGTCGTTACCGCCGTATTCCTGGTTCTGTTGCTTCGGCGGAGCCTCCTCGCGAGCCACGAAGACGATCAAATCTTTCTCGATGCGGCTCAAGAACATATGGCCAGAGAGCAGCGGGAGATTGTGGCCAAGATCAACGCGCTCTCGCGGCCCATCATGGGAACCGGCATCCTGGCAGGAGCATTGCTGCTGGTGAGCGACTCACCCATGGTACCGGAGGGAATCAAAACAGAGGAGAGTGATAAGAAAGTAACTGCTAATTATGTGGAGCGTCATATTCATATCGGCATCGATTCTCTTAAACAGCTGATCAATGATGGCTTAACTGTCCGCCACTTGAAATTCTAAGTGCATACTGCAAGAATCAATGGCTTTACCACTATTGCAAATAAAAGATCTTCAGGTCGATTTTGAAACAGAGATCGGCAAAGTCACGGCCATAAGCAATATTTCATATCATAACCCGCAGACGTTATCGCTTTATCAGGGAGCTGAAATCGGCTATCACGCCGATGACGGCGTCACGCTCTCGCCTCATTTGGTACCGACACAGCCCAGTATGGGGGCGGCCGTGCCGGCGCAAGCGCTGGGAGAGCGGTAAGCGAGAGGATCTGTCGATGGCTCATCGGTTGGTTTCAGCGCCGGCCTGGCCGGCCGCACGCGCGTTTGCCGTCGCCACGGCAACGACCATGCTCATCGCGTTGATCGGTTCCGGCGCCTTCGCCCAGGCGCCGCCGCCGGCCCCCGCACCCAAGGCGGCGCCCAAGCCCGCGCCGAAAGCCGCGCCCAAGGCGCCCGAAGCGGCTCCGGCTCCCCAGGCACAGGCACCGGCAGCGGATCAGCCGCAACTCATCTTCTCGCCC
>Ga0137403_10005559_pt1 | contig 14600 bp, 15 predicted proteins | sample CZOMad2_1_16fung_FD_122057 | JGI IMG/M metagenome (GOLD analysis project Ga0137403, IMG submission 122057) | Vadose zone soil fungal communities from Angelo Coast Range Reserve, California, USA - CZOMad2_1_16fungal (Hybrid Assembly) | ecosystem: Environmental > Terrestrial > Soil > Vadose zone... | reverse complement strand
GAGCGATTTAGCGCAGTCCGGATATTTGGTGAGCAGAACGTGGCCATTGTAATGAAAGTCGCCAATGATGGGCACATTGCAGCCTGCGGCGAGAAGGCGCTTCTTGATTTCGGGAACAGCAGCGGCGGCTTCTGGAACGTTGACTGTCCAGCGTACGATTTCCGAGCCGGCTTCCGCAAGTTGCAAAGTTTGCTTTAGAGTTGCGGCGACATCGGCGGTGTCCGTATTGGTCATGGACTGGACGACGATAGGAGCGCCGCCGCCAACGCGGACGTGCCCGACATTTACGCCGTAAGTCTTGCGGCGTGGATGGCGGGAGCCGGTGGCGTCATGGCCTGCGATCTGGTTCAGCGTAGACATGGACATGGATAGTTTAGCAAATTTGCCTGGTAGGTTGCGGTTGGACCGGTCCATAAGACAGCAAACGCGAACCAAAAGGAATGCCCCAGAGCCACAGAGGAAAAAAGGACAAAAACCGGTAAAGCGCGAGGATTATGCCCATCCAGGCCGTAGACCATTGGGCCCTGTGAGGATTGAGAAAAATGTCAGGCCGCGGCCGGGATTTTCGCTAGAACCGTTGGATGGCTCAGAAGCGCTGCCAAAAAAAGTGCCCCCGGAAAGAAGCGTTTGGATGGCGTGCACGAGGTCGCGGGTGGCTTGAGATTTCGAAACGTAGCCGTGTGCACCTGCCTCGCGTACCTCCGATTCAAGGCGTGCGGATTCGTGCATGGTGAAGATCAGGACGCGGGTTGAAAGATCGAGTTTGCTGATCAGCCGGGCGGCCTGCAAACCACTGATGCCGGGCATGGACACATCCAGAACGACGATTTCGGGATGCCCCGACTTGATGGCCACGATGGCGTCGCTGGCATTACAGGCTTCGCCGCAGACTTCCCAGTTTTTTCCGGACCTGGCAAGGAGAGTGCGGATACCTTCTCGAACGATTTCGTGGTCGTCCACGATCAGAATTCTCGGATTCATATCTGGGATGTCCTCAAGGTGTGGCGGAAACTGAAACAGGCACGGCGGCGCGGAATGGAACAGTGGCGGTGACCGTAGTTCCTTTATCGCCCGACCGCAATTCAAGGTTACCCTCGATTTGTCGCATGCGCTCGCGCATGCCGCGCAAGCCAACGCCGGGTGCGCCGGTCCGATCCTGGCCCGGCAGTTCGAAATTATTGAAGTTAGCGCCTTTACCGTGATCAGAAACCTGCAAGATGAAGTTGTGGTCATCGAGCAACAAGCGAACGTCGGCGGCGGAGCTGCCCGAATGGCGATGCACATTGGTAAGGGATTCCTGCAAGACACGAAAGATGGCGAGTTCCACGTCAGGTGCCAGACGAGGGAGAGCTGGGGAAACTTCAAAAGTTGTGCGGATACCGCTGCGTTTGGTAAATCCGTCGAGATACCAGGAAATGGCCGATTTGAGGCCCATCTCTTCCAGCATCGGCGGATAAAGCAGATATGAAATGGTACGGACTTCCTTCACCGCATCTTCGGTAATTTGGGCGCAGTTGTTCAACTCAGCGAGATCGCTAGCAGACATTTTCGATGGAGAAGATTTCAGAGAGTCCAGTTTCATCTTCAAAACGGAAAGGTATTGGCCCAGGCTGTCGTGAAGATCTCTGCCGATGCGCCGGCGCTCCTCGTCCTGAGTGCGCAGCAGATGGAACGAGAGTTCGCGAAGAGAACGTTCGGAATCCTGCAATTTGCGCTGGGAATCCTGAAGAGTTTGCTGGACCTGCATTCTTTCCGTGAAATCGCGGGTTACTTTGGAAAAGCCGATTACGCCGCCGTGCGCGTCTTTGGTCGCGGTGATGACCACGTTGGCCCAGAATCTGGAACCGTCTTTGCGGATGCGCCAGCCTTCATCCTCGACGTGGCCTTCGCTGGTGGCGATGGAAAGCTCTCGTTGTGGTTTGCCATCCTGAATGTCCTCGGCCGGATAGAACCTGGAAAAATGCTGGCCGATAATTTCGGAAGCTTCGTAGCCTTTAAGGCGTTTGGCGCCAACGTTCCAGCTGTTGACACGGCCGTCGGCGTCCAGCGTGAAGATGGCGTAGTCCTGCACTGCTTCGACTAACAGCCGAAAGCGGCGTTCGGTTTCGCGCAGCGTGCTCTCGTACTCCAGAACTTGCAGCTTCTGCTGTAAAGCGACGATGGTACGCTGCCGGTCATCATCGCTGACGACCATGGCGCGAGATCCGAGTGGAAGGACCGAGGAGTGCTCGGCGCAGATTCTTGCAAAAGATTCGGCGTGTTCCCGCTTATTAAAGCCGTTCATCGGATAGGCGCAGCGCAGAGCGAAGGAATATTGGGTCGCTAATTCGTTCCAAAGTTCTTCCAGGCGAATAGCAGCCTGATGTTTTCCTTCCGCCCAAAGAATGGCCACCATTTCGCCGAAAATGACGAGTCCTTCCTGCCCGCTATTAGCAGCCGTCCTGGCGCCGGCAATTAATCCGCCTAGCAGGTGCGAGAAGCGTTCGGGGTCGGGCATGCCGTTTAGCATGATGCGTCCCAGGGTTTCGGATGCATCGAGGCAAACAAAGCGGCCATCGGCGATGGCTCTGGTGGTATCCAGGTTGCGGTCTTTCAATTCATGAGCCAGCGTTTCACGATGGGCTTTGGTGGCGATGACAATGGCGGCGTCTCGGCTGACCAGCGCGGTCGCAACTAACCCTGCGAGTCCTTCGATCAGGAGCCGGTCTTCAAAGTAAAACTGGACGGAGTGAGCCGAATGATTCAACGGATGAGGCAAGGCATTCCTTGCGCTTGGTAGCACGGATGCTTCTTTTGCGGCCATCAAAGCGCTCCGAGGTCCGGATGAGGGTTTCCGGGTTTGTATTACAAGCCCTGAGTCGGAATTGAACGCGTTAGCCCAGCTATCTTCCGAGAATATGGAACGCTGCGGAATACGGGAAAGCCCGTATAACGGCCCGGGAGTAATTAGACTTGCCTGTCAGTTGCAGCCTGGAGTTTGCGAGAGTTAGCCCAGGCTCTTTGCGGTACGGCACCAACTGGCGATGGCCAGCAAGAAGAACAGCGCGGCGCCGTGGAAAAAACTTGTGTAGGAAATAACCAGTCCAGTGGAGGAGCCGATGCTTGGCGGGTGGGAATCAAAAGCAAGAAACACGCGAGAAATTAGCGCAAGGACGGTACAAACCACGCCTAACCAATAGCCTGCTATTGAGAGATATTTTTCCATTTGTCCATTTCCTCTCGTGAAAACTTTCCGGGTGTGCGGCCGCGTTCGCCCGTACGCTACTCCGGGCGAACCGGCGAGTCAAGCCGAGGAGGCACGGTGCAGCGATTTCTGAACCATTGAGGATGCCGAAGAAAGAAGCGTGGATCTAGGCAGGATTCTGACGCCCTGGCTGGTTGCAACCGGAGGGGGCTATTTTCAGACAGGTCTGTTACGAATAGTTTGCCGCCTCATGGAGTTGTTGTGATGTGGAGTGGCCACGTGCAGAAAAAGGGGACATCTCGTTTTTTTTCGCTGTGCATCAGCTGCTGTTGACAGCACGCGGGCGGGAGAGACTGAGCCACAAGAGCAGCAGCAACTGGGCACTGCTGTGCACCCGGTGTTTGCCACGGTGGAGGTACCGTAGTCGGTAGAGTCGTTCGATGGTCAAGGCCAGCATGGTGAGGAGCCAGCCGATCAGCAGACTGTTGGCATGATGATGACAGATATGCTCGAGACCGTGACGGCTCTTGGCGTCGTTGAAGCCCTGGTTTTCGATCTCCCAACGGCTCTTGGCCATGCGGAACAGAGCCTGAGGGCCCACTGTGGAGCAAGGGAAATTCGTCAGCCAGTAGGCTTCCACCACCGTGCCGTCCGGCTTGTGCTGGCGATAGAAGAACACGCGAACGGTTTCCCACGCGAGCGTTTCCCAGGGATCGAAATCCTCCGCGTCCCAGAGCTCCACACGATCCGCTCCATGCTGAAAAACCGTGGCTGGAGGCCCGCAAGGAAAACGCTGCTGGGCGGCGGCAAATAGCTCCGGCAAGTTGTCTTTCAGCCGTGCCACCACCCGGAGACCGAGATCTCCTGCCGTATGCAGGAACGGTGCGGTGGCGAATTCACCGTCCGCGACCACATACTGCGCCAATCGTTTCCCCACGCTCCCGATCACCCGCCGCAACAAGCGCTGTCCGGCCGCGTACTCGCTATCGCCGGGTCCGTAGGGTTCCCCATCGCAGGGCAGCGACAGGCCGGTGCCCACCACGCTGATCATCACCAAAGAATGTTGATAGCCCTGAATCTGTTTCGCAGCGTTCTGCTGCGGCCGACAGAGCGTGCAACCCTGCTGAGTCCGCCATCCCGCACCGGTGCCATCGATGGCCAGACCGATCCAGCGGCAATCATCAAAGGCTTTGTTGCGCTTGGCGCCACGGATGAGGGAGAGCAGGGCTTGCCGGGTGGGACCGGGATCGAGCCGCTCGGTGAAATAACCCAACGTATCGTCACAGAATGGAGTGGCGATGGAGAGTGTTCGTCGCGCCGAAGAACGCGCCAACGCCTCGACCGCATGAAAACTGGATACCCGGAGGATCTGTCCGATCAGCAGGGCCCAGAGCAGAGCCTGCGCCGGAATCTGGGGTTGTTGCCGACCGTCTCCCGGATCCTTGAGATACCGTCGGAGGCGAAGACGCCGTGTCACATAGTGGAGCAGATGACGTGGCGTCGGGCAGTTCATTTTTTCTTTTTCTTAGGCTTCTTGCGCTCCAGCATGAGCAGTTGTGCGTTGGCCGCCAGCACTTCGCGGACAGCGTCTTGAAACTCCCGCCCCGCCTTGACCCGGAGCCGCACCTCGTCGACCCAATCCTTGGGGATGTGCTGGACCTGCTTTTTCCCCTGAACCATAAAGGTCAGCGACCAGACCGGATGTCCCCGGTCATCGGCACAATGACAGGTGGGCTTGCCGCAGCGGAGATGCGAAAGGGAGAGGGAGCCCGGGAGGGCATCGGCGGGGATAGAGAAACGCCGCAGCAGCTGGAACTTGCGCTGACGCAATCGAGAAGCAAGTGGTCCTTTGTCTCGATGAATCATCTTAATGTATAACTACCATAAGACACATCACAAATCAAGCTACATCTGTGAATGCGAAAATAGGAGTCTACTGCGGAAGGCGTCGCCAGAGGGACAAAAGAGCGTTCTGACAGAACTAGACCGGGCTAGCCCCGTCAATCTTCCGAAACGGCTGGGCACGGTGGCACGGTGACGAACGAAGCCGAGCCGGTTGTTACGAATGGAACAGCGAGAAGGCAAGAGAACTTGAATCGTGCGTCCGGGCATCGAGCGATTCGGGGTAACGTCCCGCGCCCCGACAAAAGCTTGGCTAGCGCCAGAGGGTCAGGATGGCGGACATGGCGAGGTAGCAGAGCAATTGGTAACCGGTGTTGATGGCGAAGAGTTTTATGGACTGCTGCATGAACAGTGCGCCTGTGAGTTGAACGGTGGCGACGAAACCCAGCCAGACGTGGGAGCCGATGAGCAAACCATATTCGAGATTTTGAGCGTTCATGTGATGGAGGAACAGCGCGAGGATAAAGGCGGAAACCAGGCTGGCGATGAAGGCGACAAAATAGGTTGGGCCCGCGCTTTTCTGCATTGCCTTGATGCGTTCTTTATCGTTCGGGTCGTAGCCCATTTCGCGCATCCATGGATTGGCAAAGAGCAGTGGGGAATACCATAGGAAGCCGATGGGCATGGTGGCGATGGCGGCGACGAGAATGGCGAGCAGGTTCAGATTGTGCATGTGCATGTGCATGGCTGGGCTCCTTTGCATCAGAGCGAGAGTGCGAGTGACGTGCGGGACATAGTATTCGGAATCTGCTGGAATGCAAACAAAGAAAGGAAAACAGTGAGAAGGGAGGGGGAATTACAGATTGCGGCTGGGCCGCAAAAGACGCCTGCCTCACAAGGTGGCCGCTACTACGGAAAGAAAACTATCCGTTTGGATTGGGGCCGGCGAGCATGCCGCCGTCCAGAGTAATGTAGTGGCCGGTCATGAAGGAGGATTTGTCGGAGCACAGCCATAGGACGGCTTCGGCGATTTCCATGGGTTTGCCGAAACGGCCAATGGGGTGTTGAGCGAGGATGCGTTTGCTGACTGCGGGATCGCTGAAGGCGCGGTCGGCCATGGCGGTTTCGATCACAGCGGGGCAGACAGCGTTGACGCGAATTCCTTTTGTAGCGTACTCGAGCGCGGCAGTTCTGGTGAGGCCAATGACGCCGTGTTTGCTTGCGACGTAAATTCCGGCACCGCCGGCACCCATGAGACCGGCGACGGAAGACATGTTGACGATGGCGCCGCCGCTGCCTTGCTTTAACATTTGAATGATTTCGTATTTGAGGGAGAGCCAAACGCCTTTGAGATTGATGTTGATGACGGGGTCCCAATCTTCCTCGGACTGTTCGATGATGGGCTTCCATTGGCCTTCGATGCCTGCGTTGTTGAAGGCAAGATCGAGGCGGCCGAACTTTTCGACGGTTTTTTGGATGAGGGATTGAACGTCGGCGGATTTGGAGACGTCGGACTTTACGAACAGGCCGTCGCCGCCCGCGGCGCGGACCAGGCTGATGGTTTCGTTGCCTTCGGTTTCGCGGCGCCCGGAGACAACTACTTTTGCGCCGTTTTTTGCGAACAGGATTGCGGTGTCGCGTCCAATGCCGGTGGTGCCGCCGGTGATTAGGGCGACTTTGTTCTGCAGGTCCGTGGTCATAACGGTTTTCCTTTGGCGACGTGTGATGGTGTCAGCTGAATTGTGGAAATCGTGAATTCGCCGCTTGGGAAAGCGGCCACTTCAAGAAGTCCCGGTATTCTAGCAGCAAACTTGCGCCGCGAATGCTAATCGGAAGCGATTTGCGCGGCTTGAGCGGGCTGAACTACAGGAACCCGTGCGGGAACAGCGCGCGACGGGGAGAAGTCCCGCCACTGAAGGACGATGTCCGCGAAGAGCAGAGAGAAGGCGACGCACATCCAGACCATGGTTTCGATTGCGGAGGGGCCCAGCCTTTCCCAGCCGGTGACGCCTCCGACGACGCGCACTTCGAGAAAGACGATGGCGACGGCGAAGCTGCGGGTCATCCACTGACGGTGCTGATGCACTTTTCCTTTTAGGATGAAAAAGATGGCGACGGCGGTGGTCAGCATCCACAAAGCCGCGTCGGTTCCAGCCGCGAAGCTGAAGGAACGCGTGCCGCCCATCCGTTCCTCGAAATACTGAATATATAAACCCATTGGTGCCCCGATAAAGACGCCGGCGACATAAAAGCGGCCGACCACGCGATGGAACTTGGCAAAACGCTGGCGAAGGCGATCGGAGAATTGCAAGGGACCAAGAAGCAGGGCGCAAGCGGCCATGATGCCGTGGGGCAAGAGGTACCACCGGAAAGGATGGATGTGCGCCCAGTTGGGATCCTTGGCGTCGATGAGAAAGTGCTCGTTGTGGCGAAGGACGTAGGCGAGCATCAGGCCGATAAAGGCGAAGAGCAGATATTTTGGGCGGAGCCACGAGACCCGCTGCAAAGGCAGCGCCGCGCTGGAAACGGTAGCCATTGAACGTCCTAACAGTGAAGGGATTTGTTACAGGCAAGATACTTCAAGAAGGGCAGGTGGGCCAAGCGAAATAATGAGTGGATTGACATTGCCCGAGGATGCCGGAGAGTTTTTCCTGCCGCCCAGAGCGGCGGCCCCTGCCGGCCGCCGGCAGAAGCGCGCCTTCCGCTGCCTGCGGCTATTGTTGCGCTCCCGCAGGATTTGATTCGGTGAGGCGCTGCTCGCACAGAGCGAGAAGCGTTTTTGCGGCCGGCACATTGGGGTGCAGCCTCAGTTCCGCGCGGAACTCGTCACACGCTTCACGATAATCGTTTCGAGCCATGAGCGCGGTGCCCAGCGCGACATGATATCCCTCTCCGGCAGGATCAATAGTGATCGCGTGCCGAAGAAGTTGAACGGCTTCGGCCAGGCGACCGGTGCGATAACAGATCATTCCCAAATCAAGATATTGCTGCGGAGAAGCAGGGTTTAGCGAGATGGCGCGGCGAAGATACTGTTCGGCGGCGGGAAAGTCACCGAGATGGTAACTGGCCGTGCCCATATTCGCATTGGCGAGGGCGAAGTTCGGGTCGCGCTGGAGAACAGGAACCAGCACCGACCGAGCCAGCGAATACTCACCGTGACCAATGAACGCAACCGCAAGATTGTTGCAGGCAATAGAGTTGTCAGGTGCCAACGAGCAGGCATGCTTGTACAGGGAGAAATCATCTTTCCATGGGCGTAACTGCAAAAGGGTAGAGCTTGCCATCAGTGCGAAGGCAGCGGAAAGAGGCCAGAGCAAATGGCGGGGGGCCAACCGGCCGGAGGAAACCAGGACGCGAAGAACAATCGCAAGAAAAAGGGCCGCGCCGATGCTCGGTATATAGAGATAGCGATCATGGGCCATGTCATTGGCGGGAAAAAGAGAAAATATGAGAACCGGGGCAAGAGGAAACAGGAGCCAGGCAAATGCGGCAGGCGTCGAGCGATCATGCCAGCGGCAGGTGAGGTAAATAAAAAGCACCAGCAGTGAAATGACGATGATCAAGGGAAACCAAAACGCACTCCAGCCAAACGATTGGTCAGGGTAAAGGTCGTAGAACAGCGAGAGGGGCGCGGGCCACAGCAAATGGCGGAAATAAAAAAGCAAGAGCAATGGCACTGAAGCGACGAAGGATGCAACGGAGATGTTAGCGCCGTTACCGTGAGGAGCGCCCAGAACCAAACTTCGAAGCACCAGAAAGAGCGCGGCGGTCAGCGCAACCGGCACGGTTTTTCGGAAAGCGTCGGCAAAGGAGTGTCCTTTAGCATCGGTGCCTGTGGATGGAATCGGAGGGAAAAGCCATGCGTAAGTGAAGACGATAAACGGAAACACGATCGAGGTTTCCTTCGAAAGCAGCGCGAAACAATAAGCCAGCAGCGAAGCCAGAAGCAGCGGAAGAGAACGAGACTCAACCCAGCGCCACCAGAGGAGCAGGCTTGCAAGCATGCCCAAGCACGCCAGCAGATCGGTGGAGCCGGAAATCCAGGCAACCGATTCAATGTGAGCAGAGTGCAGGCCGAAGTAGAGAGGCGAGACGAACGCAATCCACGGTGGAAATCCGTGACGCTGAAACATCAGGAACAAAAGCCCGGCGATCGCTGCGTGCAGGCAGATAGAAGCAAAATGCCAACCGGCGGGCTGAAGGCCAAAGAGATGGTGATTGAGGCTCAGCCAGATGAGAAACATCGGGCGGTAGTAATTGGCGATCGTTGCGGGATACAGAAAACTCCAGGATTGGTGAGTGAAAAAGGCGGGAAGCGAGCGCCAGGAGTTCAAGAGCGGATTCTGCAGGATCTGAGCGTCGTCGTCGTAAACGAAACCGAAGCCTAGACACGGTAGATATGGCAAAACAGAAAGCAACACCACCAGCGCTAATTGCAAGTGGTGGTACGACCAAAAACCGGTAAGTCGACGGTCTGAATTGCCGGGCATCGCGCCAGGCGGGGGAGAAGTGACATTCATAAAAAACAAACATTAACACGCGCGAAGCAATCCGCAGGCATCAGGAGCAGGATGCGTAACGAAAGAAGAACGATTCGGAAGAGAATTTGTTTACGGGGAATGCGATCAAACGATCCGAGGCTGGTGAATTCAGGCGGCGAGTGATTTTCTGGGGCGAGATTTGGCACGCCTAGAGGCTTTGCGGATCATGGGGAGATTGGGCGGGATGCCGAGGTTGCGAGTACCCCAGTGGCACAACTCGGTCATCATGGGGATGAGTTCGTCGCCGGCCTTGGTCAGGCTGTAGGAGACTTGCGGCGGAACAGATGGCTTGATGCTGCGCTGGACGACGCCGTCTTTTTCGAGTTGACGCAGTTGTGCGGTGAGAACTTTTTCGCTGACGCCGGCTAAGAGTTTTCGTATTTCCGCGAAACGGCGGGGCATAAAGCCCAGGTGCCAGACGACCAGGACCTTCCATTTTCCGCTTAAGACGTTGATGGTGCCTTGAACCGGGCAGCCGAAGTTGGTCTTCATGAAGCACTCCGGGCTTACAAAATTGTGCGTACTTCCAGCCTGCACAACAGAAGTTATACCATTTCGTTGTGATTCGCGTGCCGGCAGAAGCCGCCGCGGACGCGTGTTTCGGGAAATTATAAATTGGGAGAACGATCATGATTCTGATTACGGGCGCGAGCGGAAACGTCGGGAAAACAGTTTTGCAGGCAGTGGCGAAAAGCGGGGCGAAGCACCGCGCGATGTACCGATCGCCGGCGGAAGCGGCGAAAGCCTCAGCGGGAACCGAGACAGTGGTTGCGGATTTCACGAAGCCCGAAACGCTGGGAGCGGCGCTGAAGAGTGTGGACAGCGTGTATCTGGTGTGCTCGCCGATTCCGGAGCTGGTGCATCTGGAATCGAACATGATCGATGCCTGCGTGGCAGCCGGCGTTAAGCATGTGGTGCAGAATTCGGCGCTGGGTGCGGGGGATTACGACAAATCATTTCCGAGCTGGCATCGCAAGGTAGAAGACAAATTAAGAGGCACGCGGTTGAGCTGGACCATTCTTCGGCCGAATTCTTTTCATCAGAATGTGGTGGCGTTTTTTGCTCCAACGATTCGAACGCAAGGGGTGTTTCATAACTCGATGCGCGATGCAAAAAATAGTCTTCTGGACGTGCGGGACATTGCGGCAGTGGCGGCGAAGTCGCTGGCTGGCGGCGAACACGCCGGCAAAATTTATGAGCTGAACGGACCGGAAGCAATCAACTACCCGGAATTGGCGGCGAAAATTTCCAAGGTGGCGGGACGCCAAGTGAAGTACGTGGACATTCCGATGGACGCGCAAAAGAAAGCGATGCTGGAGCAGGGGATGCCGGAATGGCTGACAACGGCGCTGTTGGATCTGCAGCAATATTACCTGAGTGGAAAAGGCGGGGAGACCGACGGATTGCTGGCAAAACTTCTGGGTCGCGCGCCGATCACCATGGATGAATTCCTGAAGGAAAATGCGGCAGAGTTTCGGCCACAGGCGGCCAAGGCTTAGAGTGCGCTCGCGGAGCAGCGACGGGATAGCCAACCGAACAGATACAGAATGCCAAGAAAGATGGCTACCTGAAGGTAGCCGCTAGAACGGTTAAGCGCGGCGAATCGCAAAGCTAATCTTTGCCGGGCTTTAAAGTGCTTGCGATGTTCCCTGGTGGATTGCCTTCCGCCGGATTCAGCTCTGACGATTCCATTTGCACGGCGGATCTGGCCAGGCGTTCGAGTTCGTTACGCAAAACTGACCAGTTGTCCTTGCCCATATCAGACAAGAACTTGGCTTGTACCGTGCGCCAGAGAGGCACGGCGAGAGCGAGGGCTTTTACGCCGGAGTCCGTCAGAGTCACAAAGCGCTGGCGCCGGGCGGATCGGCGAGAAACTTCCAGCAAACCCTGTTTTTGCAGCAGGCGAAGACTGCGCGCAAGGGTGGTCTGATCGAGGACCAGGATTTCGCCGATGCGGGACACGGACACCGGTTGGAATTTGGCGATGGCGGTCAAAATGGCCATCTGGGTAGCTCGGATGCCGGAGGGGGCCAACGCGAGGTCGTATAGCCGGGTGACTGCGCGAGCGGTACGGCGGAAATTGAGGGCAGCGCATGTGCCGGTGCCGTGAAGGTCAAGCGAGCCGGTGTCCGCACTCTTGACATGCATATACATATCAAGTTTAAATGGTCTCAATGTAATGTCAAGCGAGTGTTTCTCGCAAGTGGGCGACCTGTGGATTTAGCCCTCGCATCCCGTGACGGCCGGTCGAAAAATCCAGGAGGGTGGATCCATGTCAATGCCGATGCCCAGTTCGGCTCTAGGCGCTCGAAGGCAAGAACCGAGCGAAACGAAAGCAGCGGAACGGTATCTGTGTTTTGGCCAGTTTCACGTTGATCTGCAACGCGAGGAGCTGTTTAAGGAAGGATCGCGAGTCCGCATCCCGTCCAAAGTATTCCAAGTGTTGTTGGCACTCGTTGAGCGGCCGGGCGAAATTGTGACCCGCGATGCGTTGCGCGCGCGGTTGTGGCCGGGCGGAACGTTTGTGAATTTTGACGCCAACGTAAATACCACCGTAAATAAATTGCGGCTGGCGTTGGGAGATTCGCCGGAAAGGCCGATGTACGTGGAGACGATACCTCGGCAGGGATATTGTTTTTTGGGGAACGTCGAGCGTGGCAACGAACTGTTAAAGACCTCCGGCGTGTTGACGATTGCGGCGGCTGACGCCGTGGGCGGGCTGGCAGCACAACAAGAGGCATCGCCGATCTTCGCCAAAAAACTAATCAGTTCGCGATTCGCGCCGCTTCTTGCTAACGGCTGGGGAGCGGCGGTTCTTTTGTGCGGAATATTGATCGGCGTGGGGATTGTGCTGCTTTTGCATCGTCCGTCGTGAACGGACGCCACAAGTTAACTTTTTGGCGGAGAATCATCTGCTGACCGGAGCGGACTGCGCCGATCCGTTCATGGCCGGGTCGATGCGCCGGGCCGTCAGTTGCTGGCGGGTTTTCGAGCCAGGCAGATACTACGCAGCAGCCGGCGCTCCCTGTTGAGGGTTTCGACCGTTGTGAGGAAGCGCTGCAGGCCCTCGAAATTTTCTTCGCCTTCGATTGCGATAAGGGCGTCCGCTCTCTTGGATCTGGCTTCGCGCCAACGCCCAGCGATGCGCTCGGCATTCGCAGTTGTGTCGCGAACGTTCAGCCGATGAAAGCCTGCCGATTTTAAGAGGCGTTCGTTTTCGCCGGGCGGGCTGAAGAGGTAATAACCGACGGCGCTGCGAGCCGCGACTTCCTCATGCGAGACGATGCCACCAATGATGAGTGCGTCGCTGAAAAGAATGCTGCCATTTGGCTTGAGTACGCGAAAGAGCTCATGGAGCAGGGCTTGGCGACCGGGAATGTGGCAGAGCACGTCGTTCGAAAAGACGCTGTCGAAGGTGGAGTCAGTGAACGGCAACTGCTTTGAGGCGTCGCAAATTTCGAAACGCACGCGCTCGTATAGATTTTGCGCCGCTGCCAGTTGGTTCGCGTTGTGGATGCCATGAGCGTTCAGGTCGATGCCAAGCACGCGGCAGCCTGTTTTCTCCGCGACGTGAATTGCGTAGCGGCCTGAGCCGCAGCCGATTTCAAGAACGTACGAGCTGCCGGCGAGTTCCAGCAAGCGGATGATTTCCGCGGATTCGTCGCTGGTTACCCAACTGGTCTGGCCGAGATCCTGGCCGTAGGTCTCCACGCGGATTTCCCGGTATACCTCCGCGGCGTAGTTGCCGTACGCGTTATTGTAGAGATCAACTTTCGCTGACATGGCAGTTTCTGGTGCTGATCCTTTGTTGCGCCTGTGGGTCTTCGCTCTCGGAGAACTTACAAACTGGTGCGTGCTTCGCGCGCCGAGGATTCCGTTATAGCACTTTCTGTCGGCCGCCTGCAGCAAACCGGGTTAGAGGTTACCGCGGAGGCCGAGGGTGTCAGCGTTTTCGCGCATGGCGGCGATGCAGAAGGCGATGTGCTCTTCGATGGAGATGCCGAGTTCGATGGCTCCGTTGCGGACATCGTCGCGGTTGACGCCTTTGGCGAAAGCCTTGTCTTTTAATTTCTTTCTTACCGATTCCATTTCCAGATCCAGAATGCTTTTTGAGGGGCGGACATAGCAGCAGGCGGTGATGAATCCGGTAAGCTCGTCGCAGGCGAAGAGCGTGTGTTCGAGCGGAGTCTGCCGTGGCGTGTTGCAGTAGTCGGCGTGGGACATGACTGCGCGGATGAGTTCTCCGGGGTAGCCGCGTCCACGAAGGATTCTTGCACCTTCGGCGGGATGTTCGCGGTCGGGGGCGTGGTCTGCGTTGGGCCAGCGCTCGTAATCAAAATCGTGCAGCAGGGCGGCGAGCCCCCAGAGTTCTTCGTCGGCGCCGGATTTGCGGGCGTAGGCGCGGACGCAGGTTTCTACGGCCAGCATGTGTTTGCGCAGGGATTCGGATTGCGTGTATTCGCACACAAGGTTCCAAGCGTCTTCGCGGATTGGCACTGAAATCCCTCCTGTAACAATGGCAAAGCAGAATGAATCGCGCGAACCAAAAGCCGTCACATTCACTTCGACAATTCTAGCAGTCGTTGCTCAATCGATGTGAACTGAGGGCCGACTAATCCGATTTTGGGTGATATCGAAAGCCGGAATGGTCCAATTTTGCCGCTTCAAGTGCTCTTAGCGCGTGTTCTTTCGCCGCCTCACTGTCGTTTAGTACCGCAGTAATGAGTGAGCATGCGGCGTGCCACTGGAATCTATCGACGGGAAATAGCGTTTGCGATTTTTTCTGCAAAAGCCGGTCTAGAGCCTCACCAAAGTAACAACGGATTTCGCGAGTAGCCACTAGCAGCGCAAATTCGAGCCATGTCGAGGTACGAGCGTTTGGGAATTCGCGTTCCCGAGCTAGGCTGCCTTAAGGGAATTAAGGCCTTTTCGACTTGTCCAAGCGCCAGATATGCATTGGCCTGATCGACGCACGCCTGAGCAACGTCAAAATTCTCGCCTAAGGCGAAATAGTTTTCGAGTAAGGCCAGCGC
>Ga0137403_10005558_pt1 | contig 14602 bp, 13 predicted proteins | sample CZOMad2_1_16fung_FD_122057 | JGI IMG/M metagenome (GOLD analysis project Ga0137403, IMG submission 122057) | Vadose zone soil fungal communities from Angelo Coast Range Reserve, California, USA - CZOMad2_1_16fungal (Hybrid Assembly) | ecosystem: Environmental > Terrestrial > Soil > Vadose zone... | reverse complement strand
GTCATTGCGGCGTTCTGCCCGGCTCTCACTGTATGTTCCGGCTTTTGGTCGAGCCGCTGAACGAACCGCGAACCTGTCGCCAGAGATTTCTGATGCGCCCTACAGTCCTCCCGCGAGAATGAGCGGAAAAGGTGACGAGTCAGCCATTGGTCAAGGGCTGTGGGGTGTGCTCAACATAACGCCCAGACCCAAAGAGGAAGATGGCCCAGAGGCGTACGGTTTCTTACCAGATGAGAAGGTTGTCATAGTGTTGCCCGTGAAATTTGGTTGGACTAACTCGGCACCTTGGGGAGTGGTTAGATTGGGAATTATTTCGCTGGAAGCCGCACAAGAAATAACTACAGTTGGCTACCTGGAGTCTGCGCTGGCGCCGGCGGTCCTGCGAATGTTGACGAAGGCTCTGGCTCCGAGTTAAAGTACCGGTGGCATGATTTCGCACCCACTAGACATAATGATCAGAATAGGGTCGGCGGCGGCCAGTTTGGCTCCTAATGATGGTCCCACTCCAGGACCAGCTGTTTCACCTTCCTCCGGATTGAGCGCGCTTATCTCGAATCTTCCAGCAGCCTCACTGCCAGCGCCTCCAGAGCAGGAAGCTCCATCCCTGGACGCTGCGCCGAGCATCGGGGTGCCGTTTGCCCAGCATGCCGCGGCAGAAGGGCCGGAAGTGCAGCAACCTGAAACGTCCGACCGGCAATCCGTCGAGAGCGACACCGAAACAGGAAAGGTAGGCGGTTTGCGCCAGCTCTTTCGACGTGCCTAGACGATCCTCTTCCCGAGCGCCGCAGTAATTCTCAGTCCAAAATCATAGTTTCTCGCTATCGCAAACTAAACGTCTGTAGTGGCCCATTTGAAGGCACGCAGTGTGGTCACGCGAAATCTAGATGAGCAGTGAGCCACGGAAGCGTTACGACAGCGACCCATGATCCGTGCTGTAGTAGTATTACCCTGACGTGTAAATCTAAGATTCGACGTGACTCGGCTATTGCTTTGGCGCAATGTAACTACGCCTGGACTTCACGACCAATTTGCCTTGCGACTTCTCGAATTCTGGTTTGACATCAATCTTTAACTTCCGCAAAGTGCCGTCCCGCTTTCGATTTGAAGACACGAAGGCGAGATTATAGCGCGTGCGTAAGTGATCGATGAGTGTGGCAAAGGTTGTATCAAGCCGCTCAGGTTTCTCCTCCATCACTTCACCGCCAGTCTCGTCTGCGAGTTGCTTGATATCCAACACCGGAGCGCGAAATGCTCCAGCCATACGAGTGCCCCAGACCATAAATCCGTTTTCCATTCGTTGCCCGGGCGTTTTGGGGACTAAGCCGCAGACAACACTACCCGATTCGAAAAGGGCCTGCTTGGCTGCTTTACCTGAGGGCCCATGGCCGCAGTCGAAGTTTCGCGTGATCCCGGTGATCGCAATTATCACGCGGCGACCAACTGGGTTGCCGGCGCTAACCATATAATCGGCGGCTTTGGCGAATGCCTTATTGAGGCAATGATCGGCCCAGGTGTGTGTTTTCGGAATTCGCTCAAGCGCGTTTTCGATTTGCGAGCGATCACGGGTGAACTCTTGCAGCAGTTCTGCATTGTCGTGATAAGTCATCACTGCCACTTCATCAGTTTCCTTCAAGCGGGCCAGCGCCTCGTTCGCTGCCCGCTGCACCTCAGTGCCGAAAGGATCAAGACATCCGCCGCGGTCGATCAATAGCAATACCGACAGCGGCAGAGTATCCTGACTAAAATGTGTGATCTGTTGTTTGGTTCCGTCTTCAAGGATCACAAAATCGGTTTCCTTCAGGTTGCCGACCGCACGCGCCGTCTTTTTTTGCAAAACCAGGGCATCGACCGTCACCAGGTCAACATCGACCTTGACTACCTCGGCTGGTTGAACTGCAGGCTTCTTAGCGCTGTTAACAGTTCTTTCGCGAGTCTGCGACGTAATTTGCGACGAGACATAGGGCAACAGGACAAGCAACAGAAGTGGAGAGAGATATTTGTATTTCGCGGCGCTTGAGAACAGGGCTTTCATAAGCACTCCAATTTCGAAAATTCGGGGAGCGAAGCTTTTCTTGGGGAGAATGCTAAGGAGAGGTTCAGATAATACTCCGTAGCTGTCCTGACAGAAAAGATGATTCGGCAAGAAAACCAACACGAGGACACTTTGAACTTGGCGAAAAGTCGATTAAAGTAAGCGCCGTCTGCCCACAAATTTTTCCAGTTTTGCATTTCCACGACAAATATTTCAGGAGATTGATCACATGAATAGAAATGTCTTCAAGTCCCGCCGCGCGCCTGCCTTGGTATTTTTCGTGCTGCTGGCTTTATCGCTGATCACAGCGCAGTTGGCCGCGCCTCTTACCGGTGCGCAAAATCCAGCCCCCTCGACGCCGCCGGTCGATGGCTCGGCTGCACCGGCCAGGCTTGTTTATCCTGATTCCAAACCCGGCGACACCGCTGATGATTATTTTGGCACTAAAGTTCCCGATCCCTATCGGTGGCTGGAAAACGATCGGGCTCCCGAAGTGGAGGCATGGGTTGAAGCACAGAACAAAGTCACCTTCGCATACCTTGACAAAATCCCTTACCGGCAAAAGATCAAAGATCGATTGACTGCGCTCTATAACTATCCGAAGTACTCGGCCCCTGCGCGCCGCGGCGACTACTTTTTCTACACCAAGAACGATGGACTTCAGAACCAAAGCGTCTGGTATCGACAAAAAGGCCTCGAGGGGGTCGCGGAAGTTCTGCTCGATCCGAACAAATTATCGGCTGACGGTACGACTCGCCTGGGATCGGTTGCGCTTTCGAAGGATGGAAAATATTTAGCGTATGGAGTTTCGCAGGGCGGTTCTGACTGGAACGACGTTTATGTTTTGGATACTGCGACCAAGCAATTGTCGACGGACCACATTGAATGGATGAAGGCCTCGGGTCTTGCGTGGCAAGGCGACGGCTTTTACTACAGCCGCTATCCGGCGCCGGAAAAGGGTCACGAGCTGACTGCGAAGAACGAGAATCACCAGGTTTTTTACCACAAGATTGGAACCCAGCAGTCCGTTGACACGCTGGTCTATGAAGATCCTGCAAACCCACAACGCTTTCATAACGTCGGGACCAGCGACGATGGGCGATATGCGTTTCTATATATTTCGGAACGCGGCAAGGGTAAAAAAGGAAACGCGATTTTCTGGCGTGATACCACGCAACCGGGCTCGGCTTTCAGTCCTATCGTTGCCGGGATTGGCGACGACAGTTATGACGTATTGGATAATGTTGGCGACAAGTTTCTGGTTTTCACGGATCACAAGTCGCCAAATGGTAGCGTATTTCTTTTCGATCCAAAGCACCCCGAAGAAGCAAATTGGAAAGACGTGATACCGGAAAAACCGGAACCAATTGACTTTGCAACCCTCGTGGGCGGAAAACTTTTCGTCGGTTATCTGAAAGACGTCGCTGCCCGAGTATATGTTTATAGTCTCAACGGCAAGCTCGAAAACGAGATCAAATTGCCGGGACCGGGAACAGTCGGCGGATTTGGCGGCAGGAGTGATGACAAGTTTACTTTCTACACTTTCACGACTTTCAATTTTCCGCCAACGATTTACAAATATGATATCGCGACTAAACAGTCGACCCTGTTTCGCCAGCCGGAGATTCCCGGTTTCAAGTCGAGCGACTTTGAAACTTCTGAAGTTTTCTACACGAGCAAAGACGGCACGCGTGTCCCGATGTTCCTTGTGCACAAAAAGGGACTGAAGCTCGACGGCAACAATCCCACTCTGCTGTACGGGTACGGCGGATTCAGCAACACCATTCCGCCGTCATTCAGTCCGCTGCGGCTGGCGCTTCTCGAGCAGGGAGTCATCTACGCCTCGGCTAACATCCGCGGCGGCGCCGAGTACGGCGAGAAGTGGCATGAGGCCGGAACAAAGCTGAAGAAGCAGAACGTCTTCGACGACTTCATTGCCGCGGCCGAATATCTGATCGCCAAAAAGTACACATCATCTGCGCGGCTCGCGGTCCAGGGCGCCTCGAATGGCGGTCTGCTGGTCGGTGCGCTCGCCAATCAGCGTCCGGATCTGGTCAAGGTTGTCATCCAGCAGGCAGGTGTGATGGACATGCTGCGTTTCCACAAGTTCACGATCGGCTGGAACTGGGTTGCCGACTACGGTTCGAGCGACAACGAAGCGGAGTTCAAGGTGCTGCGAGCTTACTCGCCGATACATAACATTAAGGAAGGGGCGAAGTATCCTGCCACGTTCATCACAACCGCGGATCATGACGACCGTGTCGTTCCCGCTCATTCCTTCAAATATGCCGCGGCGCTCCAACACGGACAGGGCGGCGACAATCCAGTACTGATTCGAATCGATACGAAGTCGGGTCACGGCGCGAGCAACACCGCCAAAACCATCGAACAAGCGGCCGACATCGACTCGTTCCTCCTCTGGAGTCTGGGCGTCACACCGAAATACTGACTAAACTGTAGCGGCGGTCTATGACCGCCGACGATGTCCAAAATTGCGGATCGTCGGCGGTCATAGACCGCCGCTACCGTCGCACTCATCTCAGACGGCTGTGATGGCGGCTGTACGCAAAGTAGATGAGTTGGCCGATCATCAGTCAGACGATGAGCCCGAGCCAACATAGAATGCCGGCGGCGATGACAAGAACGGTCGCGATTCTCAATCCGGAATCCGCGCGTGGAAGAACTGCGGAGACCTGGGCGAGAGTGCGGATGCAGTTGCCGGGAAAAATCGAGACGCTGCAGACCAGGGCGCCCGGACACGGGATCGAACTGACGGCGAATGCGATCAGGAGTGGTGCAACAACCATCATTGCCGTCGGAGGCGATGGAACCATCAATGAGGTCGTGAATGGGTTCTTCGAGAATGAGCGCTTGATCTCGAACGAGGTAACACTCGGGATTGTCCCGCGCGGAACCGGCTCAGACTTCTGGAGGATTTTGAATTTGCCGCCCGATGAGAGAACTGCCGCATCGGTCATTCACAGCGGCGCGCCGCGGCTGATCGACATCATGAAAGTGCGTTACACCCGAATGGATGGCACGAGCGCGCTCCGCTATTCGGTCAATATTACAAGCTTTGGAATGGGCGGTCTGGTGGCAGCGAGAGCCAATCGGTCCAGAAAGCCGCTCGGTGGGCGGATCGCATTTCTGATCGCCACAATCCGGACAGCACTGGCCTTTCCCGGCAATTCGGTTACGCTCAGCCTGGATAACTCGAAGACAGTCGAGGCAAAAATCACCAACGTCGCCGTCGGCAATGGGCAGTATCACGGCGCTGGAATGTGGATCTGCCCCGGCGCCTCCATCGAAGACGGAATGCTCGATCTCACCGTAATCAAATACCTGTCGTTGTGGGAGCTCGTGAGGGGTCTGCCGGTGCTCTATAACGGCGGAATCTACACCCATTCCAAGGTGGAATCTTATCGGGTGAAACACGTTCAGGCAGATTCCCTTGAAACCACTCTGATCGAGATCGACGGTGAACCCCTCGGACGCCTGCCCATTGAGGTATCCATCCTGCCGGGAGCTATCCGCATCTTGATGCCATGATCGTCCCTGAACAGAAAACTTCAGCCGCGGATTACGCGAATTACGCGGCTGAAGTCCTTTTGGCTATTGCGAATTCCTCATCGCTTGCAGGTTGGGGATATGCCGGATGAACACAATGGCGAGCAGGACGTAAGCGTAACCTCCCACCAAAATGGAGATCAGGAGCATCGTCGAAAGCGATGCAATCGCGCCTTCCTGTTTCCAGCCCGCCTTCCGCCCGACGAAGCGAAGCACCGGGTAAAGCGGCAGACAAATCAGCGTGATCCGCGGCTCGAGAAAGAGCAGCACCCCGACGGTAGTCGCCACACCTTTACCGCCGTTGAATTTGAGGAACGGGCTCCAGCAGTGCCCTATGACCGAAGCAATACCGACGAGCCATTCACCCGAGAGCAGCCACAACGCAATGAAACCCTTGGAGATGTCACCGACCAGCGCGATCGCCGCTCGCCATTTGCTGGAAACGCGAAGGACGTTGTTGAACCCGGGATTCTTCGAACCGACTTTGGTGATATCGATTCCTGTGCCCAGCATCGCGACTTTCGCGAAAGGGATGGAACCGATGAGGAAGCTAAGAATCAATTTCCAGGCCAGGATCACTTCACTTTATAGCCGAACTTGCGCAGCATCTCTTTGCGCGCAGCTCTGTCGGAATCCTGCTCGACACCTTTGGGAGACGAACCGTCGACCACGCCCATGATCCCACGGCCCTGCTCCGTTTCCGCTACGACGACTTCGAGCGGATTCGCCGTTGCGCAGTAGATTCGGCAAACTTCCTGACACATCTTCACGGAGTTGAGCACGTTGATCGGGAAGGCATCTTTAACAAGGATTGCAAAAACGTGGCCGGCCCCGATATTCTGCAAAATGCCTACGGCGGCCTTTGTGAGGCCGGCATCATTTCCTTCATGCCGGATCAGGCAGGGGCCCGACGCCTCGGTAAACGCCACACCGAATTTAATATGAGGAGAGGAGCCCGCCAGGATTTCATAGAGGTCTTCGGCGGTCTTGATGAAGTGCGTTTGGCCCAGGATGACATTGGCGCCCTCGGGAATCTCAACGCGGACCGTTTTGAATTCCATATCCACCTCTCGAGTCACGTGGTAATCGGGAGTCCGCCGCGAATTACGCGAATGACGCCAAAATGGGCGCGTCAAGAATCCTTTGATGCGCCCATTCTGGCGTCATTCGCGTAATTCGCGGCGGACTCCCGATTACCACGCTACCACGCATGATAGAATTTCTAGATGATACGCTACTACGCCGCAATGGGTCTCCAATTGCTGGGACTTATTTTAACCGGCGAAGCGTTGTTGTTATATTTTGGCCAGATGGGACCATTGATGAAAACTGCCTCACTCGGGGCAGGTTTGTTTTACGCTGGTTGGTTTATTCGTCCGCGAACAGGCAAATAGGAACAGAAAAAAGTGTCACGCTATCGCTCAACGTTTTCGGGACTAGGCTTCAGACCCTGGACGCCGGCAGTCAGGATCCTCATCGTCAGCTGTGTCATTGCGTTCTTCGTGGAGCTTATCGATCCTTCCTTTATCTCCAACTTCGGTCTTACCCCGGCCCAGGTGACGCACAACTTCCACCTATGGCAACTGGTGACCTACATTTTCCTCCACGCGACCGGCCAGCCGTTCCACATCATCTTCAACATGCTCGGCCTGTGGATGTTCGGGTCTGAACTCGAATCATTGTGGGGTAGCCGCCAGTTCACCAAGTTCTTCTTCATCTGTGGTATCGGGGCCGGACTTCTGTCGGTTCTGCTTTCGCCGAGTTCTTTCGTCACCACGATTGGTGCGTCGGGAGCGATTTACGGAATACTGGCAGCCTACGGAATCCTGTTTCCGAATCGAATCATCATCTTCATCATCTTTCCAATCCCCGCCAAATGGTTCGTTCTGCTGCTTGGTGGTATGGCCTTCTTCTCCTCGCTCTCGGCCAGCGGCAGCGGTATCGCTAATGTCGCACACCTTGGGGGCATGCTTTGCGGCCTGATTTATCTTCGCGGAGGACGAGTGTTCAGCGACATCAGGTACCGCTACGACCGGTGGCAGCGCAACCGCCTGCGACGGAAGTTCGAGGTCTACTACAACGAACGCCGGCGTAACGATGACGACCAACAAAAATGGCGACGGTGGCGATAGAACGATTCCGAAGTTACAACCATTGGTTAAAGGAAAAGTTCGGCGAGCGCGTTTATAAAGTCATCGTGGATGCGGGATTCACCTGCCCAAACCGCGACGGAACCGTTGCCGTGGGCGGATGCGCGTACTGCAACAACAACTCGTTTCGTCCGCCTTCCGCGGTCAAGACCGATCCCATCCGGGACCAGGTTCGTGAAGGGATCGAATACATCAGGAAGCGATTTCAGGCGAACAAATTCATCATCTATTTCCAGCCCTTCACGAATACCTACGGGGAGACTGAATACCTCCGGCAACTCTATACCGATGCAATCGACCACCCCGAAGTCGTCGGACTGGCGATCGGGACGCGCCCGGATTGCGTGGATGAAGAAAAGATCCGGATGATCGAAGGAATCGCGCAGCGGACTTTCGTGTCGTTGGAATTTGGCGTGGAATCCATCTATGACGAAACGCTTCGGCGCGTGAATCGCGGGCACGATTACGCCGCGTTTCTAAGGGCGATGGAACTGGCGCGCGGCCGGTCGATCCACATCGGGGCGCACTTGATCCTGGGCTTCCCATGGGAGACGCGGGAGCAGTGGCTGGCGATGGCGGATGAGATGTCGCGTGCGCGCGTGGATGCGCTCAAGATTCATCATTTGCACATCGTTCGTGGAACCGCTCTCGCGGCCGAATATTCGCGCGAGCCGTTTCGAGTGCTGGGCTATGACGAATATCTCGACCTGCTTTGCGATTTCGTCGAACGGCTCGATCCGAGAATCGTCATCGAGCGCATGTTCGGCGAAGCGCCCTTCGGCCTGCTGGTCGCGCCGACCTGGCGCCGCAACAAGAACGACCTGGTGTTGGATATCCAGAGGAAATTCGAGGAACGAGATGTCCGGCAGGGAGCAAGAATGGTGTGAAAACACAAAGACACAAAGGGCACAAAGGCAGGCCGCAACTTAAATGCGGATTTTACCCGCAATGTTCATGCGGCCTGCCTTTGTGCCCTTTGTGTCTTTGTGTTTTCACACCATTCTTCAGTTTACGCGGACAACAAACGGTTTCAGGTCGTCCTTCCTCAGCTGCCCAGCAAGCTTCTGCGCCGCTTGAATGTCCGGTTCGCGGCCGATACGCACCCGATAAATCGTCGTCTCGCCGGCAAAACTCTGGACGGTCACAGCCGGATATTTCTTCTCCAACTGCTGCTTCAGAACCTCCGCCGCGCGGAGATTCTCGAATGCGCCGACCTGCACGCAATAAACCGTGCGGGCAGCCTGACCCTCCTTGAGAACCTTCAGTTTCACCGGCGCCACGCCTGGGCGCACCATGTCGATCTCGCGCGCTGCGCGAAGCGACAGGTCGATCACGCGGCCATCGATGAACGGACCGCGATCGTTGATCCTCACATCCACTTCCCGCCCGTTCGTCTTATTCGTCACTCGGACGAGCGTGTTGAACGGCAGCGTCCGATGCGCCGCCGTCATTTCCTTATATGTATCGAAGATTTCACCACTCGCCGTAAGCCGGCCGTGGTAGGGCTCGGCGTAATACGACGCGGCCCCTTCCAGCTCATTCGAAGAAACAGAGGGAGCCGAAGTAGGCTGGGGAGCTTTGACCTGAACTTTCTTGTGCCCGCAGGCGGAAAGAAACAGAACCGTGCAGATGAGAAACACTAACCGACGCACGCAACTGTAATAGCATACTGGCGGGAGCCCTACAATAGTTAGATCATTTATTGAGCCTTCCACACAATGTATTGTGATTTTCTATCGTCCAAACTGTAGCGGCGCTCTATGAGCGCCGGTTTTTCCTGGAATCAACGAAGAACCGGCGGTCACAGACCGCCGCTACAGTTGGGGGCCCGGTTCCTTCCAGAGTTGACGTGCTAAACTTCGTTAATGGTGCTTGGGTTATTGACCGCGTCACTCGTCTCCATCGTTTGTTTCATTATCACGGTCTTCATGGGATTCATGATGGTGGGCCGTACCGGCCTGGGCCAGCATTTCCTTTTCGGCTTCTTCACGACGTTTCTTGTGACGCTCACGCAGAGCATGACCATGTTCTACTTCATCGGCACGGGCAAGCAGGTGAAAGATCTGGTTGCGAATCATCCCTCGGGTAAGGAATTCATCCAGCGTACGAAGGTGTTCAAGGCCAGGGTGTTCCCACCGGCCCTCTGGGCCATGTTGTTCACAATGGCAACCATGATCCTGGGGGGTGGCGTTGACACGCGGGTCATTCCGGCTTTTGTCCATACCGTGCTTGCAACGGCTGCGCTCTACTTCAACGTTGTCGCGTTTTGGAAAGAAGCGAAGTACATGGTCGAGCACAACATGCTCATGGAAGAGCTCGATCGTTTTTTGCGGTCGGCACCGCCGGTTCCGGTTGAAGTGGTTGGTCACGGTGTTGACGCTGACGGCAAATGAGCATTCTTTCCCGCCTCACGCATTCGCCTCGCGTCGAATCTTCGGAACTCGAAACGCCTGAGCAGGTCGACGCATTCATCGACTCGCGGGCGCTCGAATATTCCACGCGGCTTGAAAACGACTTCGTCCAGCGCGCCGTGAGTCTGGGGGTTGATGGAGGAATGATCCTCGACGTCGGCACGCGTGTTGGACTCATCGCTCTGAAAATCCTGTGGCAGAATGAGAACTTTTACGCAATTGGAGTGGACAGTTCGGCCCTGATGATCGATCGGGCACGCGAGACCGCGACGGCCTGGGAGTTGGGCGAGCGCGCGTTCTTTCAGGTCGGAGACGCCCGGCGGATGCGGTTAAAGACGGCTTACTTCGATCTCGTTGTTTCCGATTCGGTGCTGCACTGTTTCGACGATCCGGTTGTCGTGCTCCGTGAAGTGAATCGCGTGCTGAAGCCGAAAGGCGCTCTTCTGATTCGAGATCTCCAGAGGCCCGGCCGGTTCCAAATGTCAAAACGCATCGAAGAGCACAGCGCGCGGTACGGTAACCGGATGCGACACCATGTTGAAACGGCGCTCCGGGGCGCGTATACGCGCTGGGAGCTCGAACAAATGGTGCGGGACTCCGGCCTGGAGCGAGCGCGCGTTGTTGAACTCGACGAACATCATCTGGCGATCGAGCGTACAGGCGAGAGCGATCCGAACTCCTGGATCAAAGCGCGGGAACAATATTTGTAACTGTAGCCGCGGTCTATGACCGCCGACAGCGTAGCAAGAGGCGAAATCGCCGGCGGTCATAGACCGCCGCTACAGTCTGCACGATATGCAAAACATCCTCATCATCGGAGGCAATGCGGCAGGACTGACGGCAGCATCCCGCGCCAAGCGACTCGATCCCCGCCTGAACGTCACTGTTCTCGAAAAGAGTCCGTATATCTCCTACAGCACGTGCGGCATTCCCTACTACTTCGCGAAAATGGTGGAGTCCAGCGATCTGGTCTCGTACACCCCCGAATCCTTCGAGAAAGAGCGCGGAATCAAAGTCCACAACAACACCCGGATTGATGAAATCTCCCCGTCGCGGAAGCGAGTGATGGGAACCCGCTCGGACACGGACGAGCGCGTGGAGTTTTCCTACGAGCGGCTGCTGATTGCGACCGGCGTGAAGCCGAAACTTCCCGATGTTCCCGGGACGGGCCTGAAGAACGTTTTCACGATCATCGATCTTCAGGATGCGATACGCATCAATGAAGCGCTTGAAAAGGCACAGCGGGTGGCCATCATCGGGGCGGGATATGTGGGGCTTGAAGTTGCCGAATGCCTTCAGTCGGTCGGCAAAACGGTGCACTTGTTCGAACGGGAGCCTCAGGTGCTGCCGGGCATCGACCACGACATGGCTCAGATCATTGAATATGAGTTGCAGCGTTTTGGCGTCATCTTGTCGGTCGGAGCCAAAGTTTTGGCACTGGTCGGAAGCGACGGCCGGGTTAATGGCGTGAAAGCCGCCAGCGGCCTGGGTATCGCCCCGGCCGACGTGGTACTCCTCGACACCGGAGTTGTCCCAAACGTGGACCTGGCGCACGAAGCCGGCATTCAGACGGGTGTAACGGGCGCCATTTCGGTCAATTCGTATATGGAAACGAACGTGCCATCGATTTTTGCGGCAGGAAACTGCGCTGAGACGTACTGTGCGATACGGCGACGACCGATACTCCACTATATAGGGACGGTCGCCGCAAAACAGGGACGAGTTGCCGGCGACAATCTGGCGGCTCGGAGGACCAAGTTCCTGGGGGCGGTCGGCACAACGGTGTTGAAGGTCTTCGACCTTGCCGTGGGCCGAACCGGCTTGAGTTCCCGGGAGGCGGCCGCTGAAAGTATCCCGGTTGTTTCGGCGCGTATAGAAGCATTGGACCGCGCTGCTTACTATCCGACGGCCCGGAAGATCTGGGTCAAGCTGATAGCCGAGCGCGAGAGCCGGAAGCTCATCGGTGCCCAGGTTGTGGGCTACGGTGAAGCTTCAAAGCGCATTGACGTGGCAGCCACGGCCATCACGGCCGGCATGCGGGTGGATGAACTGGCGCAAATCGACCTGGCCTATTCCCCGCCCTACGGAAATCTTTGGGATCCTCTGTTGGTTGCGGCTCAAAAGCTCTTGCGTCAAATGGCTCTGTGGTAAAATGCCGCCAGTTTTTTAAGGCAAGAAGCCTTAATGCTAAGGAGCAGTGGACAGGACATGAAGTTGAGGTTTCCAAAAGTAATCGTTGCAGTATTGGCGCTCGCCGCCCCGGCCTTCGCCGAACGATTGGATTTTCCGAAGGACGGTCTCGAAAGCCGGATTGAGTTCTGGAAGAAGGTTTACACGCAGTACGGCGAGAAGGACGTCATCATCCACGATCGCATCAATGTGAACCTCATCTATGACATTGCCAGCCCAGACGACGTTCGGTCGCGGATTTCGACCGTTCAGCGGGCGCTCAAAGAGATTCGCGACAATCTCGATACACCCGAAAACCTGAGCTCGATCGGAAAGCAGGTACGCGACACCATCGTCTCGAATTCTGTTCCGCTCACCCCGGCGGCACTCGACGAATTGTTCGAGAACGTCCATACCCAGCTCGGAATCAAAGAGCGCTTCCGTGATGGCGTTATTCGTTCTGGCCGATACGTTGACGCATTCCGTGAGATTTTCGCAAAAGAGAATATCCCTGTAGAAATCGCTCTGCTGCCGCTTGTCGAATCGTCATTCGAGAATAGATCGTTGTCGAAGGTGGGCGCGGCCGGAATCTGGCAGTTTACTCGCGGCACCGGACGGCTCTACATGAACGTCAACCGAAAACTGGACGAGCGCCTCGATCCTTCAAAGGCCACGGTCGCCGCTGCCCGTCTGTTGCGCGGTAACTATGATGCGCTCGGCTCCTGGCCCGTCGCCATCACGGCTTACAATCACGGCAGAGGCGGAATGATGCGCGCGCAGGGCGCGGTCGGTGCGGACATCACAACCATCATCAAAGATTATCGGGGACCGCTCTTCGGGTATGCTTCGATGAACTTCTACACGGAGTTCCTGGCTGCCGTCGAGGTTTACCAGAGTTACGAACAGTATTTCGGGCAACTCACGCTCGATACTCCCACGATGAAAACGGCAGCAGCCAAAGCTGCTGCTTCAAAGACTGCAGCAAAACCGAGGGTACAGACCGCTAAAGCGTCCCCAGCAGACAGGTATAAGGTCCGCAAAGGGGACACCCTTTGGGACATCGCCCAGAAGTTCGGCCTGAGCATCGGCGACTTGATGGACAAGAACAACCTGCGCAATTCCGCGATTCACGCCGGACAGTTGCTGCTCGTAAAATAAAACGCGGGCTAAAGCCCGCGACTACACTGGGGAGGCGTATTTTCCGTTTGGAGTGTGCGCGTTCCCAAAGTAGTCGCGGGCTTTAGCCCGCGTTGTTCTCAGCCCCCAAACATTCCTTTAACCGCTTCGCGTTGATTTGAGTAAGATTGGGCTCACGAAGGAGAGCCCAATGTATCTCGCACGGCGCGAATTTCTGACAAGATCTACATTATTGACGGCGGGCATCTTATTTGGTCCCGCCCGCCTGATAACAGCCCGGCAGACGCCGGCATCCGCCGGCCCCGTCGATCCCACACTGCTCGAGGATCTGGTTGCGGCAAACCGAATTCTCGCGCAGGAAGGTATCGTCGACGCTTTCGGTCACGTCAGTGTCCGGCACAATCGAAACCCTAATCGATTTCTTTTGTCGCGCTCGCTGGCGCCGGCACTCGTTACTGCGGCCGATATCATCGAGTACGATCTCGACAGCAATGCGGTGAACGCCAACGGCCGTGCCCAGTATTCCGAGCGGTTTATCCATGGGGAAATCTATAAGGCGCGGCCAGACGTAAACGCTGTAACGCACTGCCACTCGGCATCCCTTATCCCCTTCGGCGTGACCTCGGTGCCTTTGCGCCCGATGTATCACATGGCTGGGTTTATTGGCGAGGGCCTTCCGATTTTCGATATCCGCAAGACGGCCGGAATGACAGACATGCTGGTAAGCGATTCACAGAAGGGCCGCGCGCTCGCTCAGACGCTTGGAAACAAGACGGCGGTTCTGATGCGGGGACATGGCGTGGCGGTCGTCGGTCCGGCATTGCCATTTGCCGTCGGCCGCAGTGTTTATCTCGAGCTGAACGCCAGGGTTCAGGCCCAAACTATGGCTCTTGGCGGCGGACAGATCACTTATCTGGATCCCGAGGAAGCCCGGAAGATCATGGAAAGTGGCGAGAACCGCAGTTATGAGCGCCCCTGGGAGCTTTGGAAGAAGAAAGCGCTGGGCAAATAAGCGTTTCCTGTAGCGGCGGTCTGTGACCGCCGAAACCGGCGCTCTATGAAGGTGTGAATGAATTGCAGGAAAGGGTGTTCCCCTCCTCGGAGAGGAGGGGTGGCTGCGCCATCAATAAAGATGC
>Ga0137403_10005557_pt1 | contig 14602 bp, 10 predicted proteins | sample CZOMad2_1_16fung_FD_122057 | JGI IMG/M metagenome (GOLD analysis project Ga0137403, IMG submission 122057) | Vadose zone soil fungal communities from Angelo Coast Range Reserve, California, USA - CZOMad2_1_16fungal (Hybrid Assembly) | ecosystem: Environmental > Terrestrial > Soil > Vadose zone... | reverse complement strand
CGCCACCCAGAGCCGCGAGCCCGCCTGGAAGAAGAACTCGTCGACCTCGCTATTGGAGGGAAGCGTGCCGGCGTGCAGAGCAATGGCATAAGCGAGGTCGGGATAGCCGCCGAACACGCGCTCGGCGAACGGCGCGACGAAGCGCCGCTCGAGCTCCCCCTCGGCGCGCGGCTTCTCGAGCGTCAAGGCGGTGAAGATGCGCAGATGAATCGACGGATCGGCCGCGGCGCGCGCGAACAGCGTATTGGCGACGTGATTGGCCTTGCCGAGCCCGAGCGGCAGGCCGAGCACGATCTTCTTGCCGACGCGGGCGATGATCGCATCGGCCGCTCGATCCGCGTCGTCGAACCGGGTCGGGCCGCCGCCGCTACGCATCAGGTCAGATGGTTCCAGTCCGGATCAGGCCGGAAGCGCTCGCCGTAGCGCTGCGAGAATTGCCACAGCGTCTGCCGGATCTCGGCCACGCCGCGCGTGCGCGCGTAGTGCATGGGGCCGCCGCGGAACGGCGCAAAGCCGGTCGCGAAGATCATGGCGCCGTCGACCGTGTCCTCGTCCGCCACCACGCCCTCGCGCAGGCAGGCGACGCAGACATCGAGCATGGGCAGGATCAGCCGGTCGGTCATCTCGGGCGTGGGCTTGGGCGCGTCGCGCTCCTTCACCGGCTCGCCCTTCTTCCATTCATAGAGACCCTTGCCGGTCTTGCGGCCGAGCTGGCCCATGTGCACCTTGTCGCGCAGCACATGCGAGACGTCGGGCATCGGACGGTCGAGGCCCGCCTTGAGCGTCTCGGCGACGTGCAGGCAGATATCGAGGCCCACCGTGTCGGCAAGCTCGATCGGGCCCATCGGCATGCCGAATTTTTCCGCGGCCGCATCGATGGTGACCTTGTCGATTTTCTCATCCAGCATCACCATCGCCTCCAGCATGTAAGGCGTCAGCGCGCGGTTGACGAGAAAGCCCGGCGAGCTCTTCACCGGCAGCGGCAACCGGTCGATGGCGCCGACAAAGGCGAGCGCTTGTTTCAGAAGCTCGGCGTCGGTGCCGTCATGGCTGACGACCTCGACGAGCTGCAACCGCGACACCGGATTGAAGAAGTGCAGGCCCAGCAACCGTTCGGGCCTTTCGAGCGTGGTGCGCAGATCCTGCAGCGGAATGCTCGAGGTGTTGGTCGCAAGGATCGCGCCTTGTTTCATCCTCGGCTCGAGCGAGGCATAGACCCTCTGCTTCAATTCGAGCTTTTCCGGCACCGCCTCGATGATGAGATCGGCGTTGCGGACGCCCTCGCCGTCCATGTCGGGCACCAGGCGATCCAGCGCGTCGCGCACAAGGGTCGGCTTGCGGATGATCTTGCCGTAGAGATCGGCGGCGCGCTTCATCGCGCCCGCGATCGGCTCGGCCTTCATGTCGGCGAGCGTGACCCGCATGCCTTCATTGGCGCACCAGGCCGCGATGTCGCCGCCCATCGCACCGGCGCCGATGACGTGGACATGGCCGATCGCGTTGCCGCTTCCGGCGAGCTTCTTCATCTGCTCGCGCAGGAAGAACACCCGGATCAGGTTCTGCGCCGCCTGTGTCACCATCAGCTTGGCGAACGAGACCCGTTCGGCCGTCAGCATTGCGATCTTGTCGCCGCCGTGGTGCTCCCAGAGATCGATCAGCGCGTAAGGCGCGGGATAGTGCTCATGCGGCGCCGCCTTCTCGGCTTCTCTGCGCATGCGCGAGGCAAGCAGGCCGCGCACGGGACCGGAATTGAGCATCGTGTTCAGGACTCCGGGCTGGGCGCGCTTGAGCCGGCCGAACACGGCGTCCTTCACGGCGTTCTTGACGTGGCGTTCCTGCGCCACCGCGTCGACCAATCCGAGCGATCTGGCCCGCCGCGCATCGATGGTCCGCCCCGTCAGCATCAAGCTCATCGCCTGCGTCGGATTGACCAGGCGCGTGAAGCGCGCGGTGCCGCCCAGGCCCGGATGCAGGCCCAGCATCACCTCGGGAAAGCCGAAGCGCGCGCCGTCGATCGCGATGCGCGACTGGCAGGCAAGCGCGACTTCGAGGCCGCCGCCAAGGCAGAAGCCGTGGATCACGGCGACACTCGGCACGCGCAGCGCCTCCAATCGATCGATCACCGCGTGCGCGCGGCCAATCGCGGCTTCGACCATGCTCGTCTCGGTCGCGCCACGAAACTCGTTGACGTCCGCGCCGGCGATGAAGCCGGATGGTTTCGCGGAGCGGATGACGAGCCCGGCCGGCCGGTGGCTCTCCAGCTCCGCCAGCACCGCATCGAGCTCCTCCATGACATCGGCGGACAGCGTGTTGGCGCTGGCGCCCGCACGATCGAACAGCAGCCAGGCAATGCCGTCGGCGTCGCGGGTCAGCTTGAAGTTCTTGTATTGGCAGGCGGCTTCCGGCTTCGGGCCGAGTTCGAGCACGCGGTCGCCGAGCACGTTCATGATCTTCGAGTACATGATCACACCGCCTCGATCAGCATGGCCCCGCCCTGCCCGCCGCCGATGCATTCGGTGGCGATGCCGCGCCGCGTGCCCAATCGCTTCATTGCGTTGATGAGATGCAGCACGATGCGGTTACCCGAGGTGCCGACGGGATGACCGAGGCTGATCGCGCCGCCATCGACATTGAGCTTCGCGCGATCGATTTCGCCGGCCGCGCCTTCGAGACCCAAGATTTCGCGGCAGAATTTTTCATCGTTCCAGGCGGCGAGGCAGCCGAGCACCTGGGTCGCAAAGGCCTCGTTCAACTCCCAGGTCTCGATGTCCTGCAAAGTGAGATTATTGCGCTTCAGAAGCGCGGTCGCGGACAGCACGGGGCCAAGGCCCATGATGGAGGGATCGAGCGCCGACCATTGGCTGTCGAGGATGACGGCCTTCGGCGTCAACTTGTGCTTGGCGACCGCCTCTTCGGAAGCGAGGATCACCCAGGATGCGCCGTCGGTGATCTGCGAGGAATTGCCGGCGGTGACCTGGCCCCAGGGGCGCTCGAACACCGGCCGCAATTTCGCCAGCGTCTCCGCCGTCGAGTCCGGCCGCACGCCGTCGTCGTGATCGTAGAACTTGCCATCGCGGGAGAACGCGGTTTCCAATTCGCCCTTGAGCCAGCCCTGCGACTGCGCGTTCGCGAGCCGCCGGTGGCTCTCGGCCGCGTAGGCGTCCGATTGGGCGCGCGTGATACCGAAGAGATGGCCGACGACCTCGGCGGTCTGGCCCATGTTCAGTTCGGTGATGGGATCGGTCAGGCCGCGTTCGAGGCCGATGATCGGCTTGAGATATTTCGGCCGCAGCTTCAGCGCGGCGAGGATCTTGGCGCCGATGCCTTTCGCGGCGGCAAGGCCGGCGAACCAGCGCACGCCCTGCTGCGGCCAGACCAGCGGGGCATAGCTCAGCGCTTCCGACCCGCCGGCCAGGATCAGGTCGGAGACGCCCTCGCGGATAGTGCGATAGCCCGTATCGATCGATTGCATGCCGGAGCCGCAATTGATCTGCACCGTGAAGGCCACCATGGCCTCGCCCATGCCGAGCCGGAGCGCTGCGACACGGGCGGGGTTCATCTCGTCGGCAATGACGTTGACGCAGCCGAGGATGACCTGATCGAAGGCGGTCGGCGCGAATGGCTGCCGCGCCAGCAGCGGCCGGCCGCACTGCACCGCGAGATCGACCGGCGTGAACGGCCCCGGCCCGCTGCGGGCTTTGAGGAACGGCGTCCGGCTGCCGTCGACGATGAAAACCGGCCGCGCCATCAACTTGCCACCCTCGTTTCCCCAAGCTCCTGGAAGAACTGATGGACGTCGGCAGGTTTTTTGTAGATCGGCGACAGAGCTTCGGGCGCGAAGTCATCAACCTCGATCACTTTTGCGACCGCCTCATGTGCCGCCGCGAGCTTGTCGCCTTCTCCTTCCGTGATGATGCCCTTCTTGACGGCATCTCGCCAATCGCGGACATGGGCAGCGCGCATGCGCTTGGCGATGTCTTCGATGCCTGTAACCAAAAGGAACGCCCTCTCCAAGCGCGCCACGCCGCGGTCATCATCGACATGCGACAAATCCGGTGTCAGGCGATCGCGCGCATCGGACGGCTCCAGCACAAGCTGCGCGCATCGATGAACGACGACGTCGGAAGGCCCGACCACCCGGGCGCCGAACGGCTGGATCAGGAATTTCAGCACGAATGCGACAAAACGATTCGGCAGGTTCGCGAGAATTTCCGCGAACCGATTTTCGATGGCACGGAATCCGCTTGCCATGCACCATTCAAGCGCGGCGAAATCTGCCATTTGCCGGCCTTCATCCTCCCAGCGCTTCAACGCGGCAGACAGCAAATAAAGCTCGGAGAGAATGTCGCCGAATCGCGCCGAGAGCATCTCCTTGCGCTTGAGCGCGCCGCCGAGCGTCAACAGCGCCATGTCGGCGCAAAGCGCGAAGTTCGCCGAGTAGCGCGAGAGCTGGCGATAGAACTTCGTGGCCGCGCCGGCGTCGGGCGCGGGCGCGAACACCCCACCGCTCCAGCTCCGGCCCCAGGCACGGAACATCGTCGTGAGGCTGTGACCAATATGTTTCCAGAACGCCTTGTCGAAGGCGTCCAAGCCTCTCGCGCGGTCCGCGTCACCAAGCGCGTTCATCTCGTCGAGCAGATAAGGATGGGCACGGATCGCGCCCTGCCCGAACACGATCAAATTGCGGGTAAGAATGTTGGCGCCTTCGACCGTGATGCCGACCGGGACCGAGCGATAGAGGCTGCCGAGGTAATTCTGCGGACCGTCGATCACGGCCTTGCCGCCATGAATGTCCATCGCATCGTCGATCACGATCCGCATCCGCTCGGTGGCGTGCAATTTCATGATCCCGGAAATCACGGCAGGGTGACAGCCTTGATTGAGCGCGGCGCAGGTCAGCCGCCGCGCCGCGTCGAGCAGATAGGTGGTGCCGGCGATGCGCGCCAGCGGCTCCTCGATGCCTTCGAATTTCCCGATCGGCACATTGAACTGCTCGCGAATCCGCGCATACGCTCCCGTCGTGCGCGCCGCGAACGCCGCGCCCGCGGCCGACAGCGACGGCAGCGAGATGCCGCGCCCGGCGGCCAACGCCGTCATCAACATCTTCCAACCCTGGCCGAGCCGTTCTTGCCCGCCGATGATGTAATCGAGAGGAATGAACACGTCGCGGCCCCAGTTCGGGCCGTTCTGAAACACCTGCATCGAGGGCAAATGGCGGTGACCGATCTCGACACCGGGCAGATGGGTCGGGATCAAGGCCACGGTGATGCCGAGGTCTTCCTTCTCACCCACCAGATGATCGGGGTCATAGGCCTTGAAGGCGAGGCCGAGCAGCGTCGAAACCGGGCCGAGCGTGATGTAGCGCTTGTGCCAGTTGAGACGAAGCCCGAGCACGTCGCGGCCCTCGAAATTGCCCTTGCAGACGATACCGCTGTCGATCATCGAGGCGGCGTCGGAGCCCGCTTCCGGACTGGTCAAGCCGAAGCAGGGAATCTCACGCCCCTCGGCAAGGCGCGGCAGCCATCGCCTCTGTTGGTCTTCGGTGCCGAAGCGCATCAGGAGTTCGCCGGGCCCGAGCGAATTCGGCACCATCACGGTGACGGCGGCGGCCAGCGACCGCGACGAAATCTTGCGCACCACTTCCGAATGCGCGTAGGGCGAGAAACCAAGCCCGCCAAACTCCTTCGGGATGATCATGCCGAAGAATTTCTGGTTCTTGATGAAGTCCCAGACCTCGGCCGGTAGATCGCGCAATTCCCAATTGATCTTCCAGTCGTCGAGCATCTTGCAAAGCTCATCGACCGGGCCGTGAAGAAACGCCTGCTCTTCCGGTGTCAGCACCGCCTGCGGATAGCCAAGCAATTTCGACCAATCGGGATTGCCGGTGAAAAGGTCGGCGTCCCACCAGACGTCGCCGGCCTCGAGCGCCTCGCGCTCGGTGTCGGACATCTGCGGCAACACGCCGCGCGCGAGGGCGAAAATCGGCTTGGTGATGAAGTCACGGCGAAAGGCATAGGCGCTAGAGACATGGGAGCTCATGGCGATGTCCTCATGGTCGGAGTAACGACGCGATTCGGCGGTACTTAAGGCGGTTCATTCTAGCGAAATGTGTGAGATTCGGGTGAACACTTCGCCATGAAAATGCAGCGAAATTGACGCGCCTATAACGGCGAAATGCCGCATCCGTTCCGGAATGACGGTTTCGAACCAACTCAATCCGGCCGCGTCATCTCGAACATGGCGTCGGGACGAATTTCAAAATAATCGCCCTTGCGGCCGGCACGCACGATCGGGCGGGCCAACGCGGTTTGGTAGACGCCGTCCTTGATGAAGGCCTTGTCGATGTGCACGGCAACGACCTCGCCCAGGGTGAGCCAGGCCTGCGCCTTCTCGCCGTCGGCGCCTTGCAACTGCACGATCTGCGAGAGCTTGCATTCGAACGATACCGGGCTTTCTGCGACACGGGGCACGTTGACAAGCGTGCTCGGTACCGCCGTCAGCCCGGCGATCGCAAATTCGCTGACATCGTGGGCGACATGCGCCGCGGTGGCGTTCATTTGCTGCGCCAAATCCATGGTCGCAAGATTCCAGACGAACTCGCCGCTTTCGGCGATGTTGGCAACGCTGTCCTTCCAGGAAGTGGAAGAAAATCCGATAATCGGGGGATGGTAATTGAAGCCGTTGAAGAAACTATAGGGTGCGAGATTAACGTTGCCTTTGGTGTCGCGCGACGAAATCCAACCGATCGGGCGCGGTGCGATGATGGCGTTGAACGGATCGTGCGTGAGACCGTGGCCCTTGGCCGGTTCGTAATAATGCAAATCTTTAGGGCTTGATGAGTCCACTGCGCTATCTCTTCTTTCAGTTAAGGTCATTCCGGGGCGATGCGTTAGCATCGCATCCAGAATCTCCAGATTTCCGGGTCTGGTGCTAAAGCACCATCCCGGAATGATATCTCAATTGGCTTTCTTGCGCGGTGCGAGCCCTGCGAGGACAAAATCGATCATCTGATCGAGTGACGGCCCGGGCTTTTTGGCGGATTGCGCAATCATCTGCGGATGGAAAAACTGTACCATGGCCGCACAGACGCACATCGCCGCGAGCGGCACGTCGGGCGCCTCGAATTCACCCGACGCGGCACCCTCCGCAATGACAGCACCGATGGTTTCCGTGATCTGGCGGATGTGGGCCTCGCAGACGCCCCAGCTCTCTTCCATCGCGACTTCGACCATCTCGTGCAGTTTCGAATCTCCGACATAGCGTTCGGAATTCATGCGATGGATCGTGGTCAGAAGCTCGCGCAGACGGGAAGAAGCCGATCCGCGTTTGGCCGCGATTTGGTGCGCCACAGATTCGACGCCGCCCATCAAGCTGCGCGCCACACCTTCATTGATCGACTTTTTTGAATCGAAGAAGCGATAGACATTCGCCGGGCTCATCCGCAATGCTTTGGCGATGTCGGCCACGGTAGTCTTCTGATAACCGATCTCGCGAAACAAGCGCTCCGCCGTCAAGAGAATTCTCTCGCGCGTATCGGTTTCGACATTTTCCGCAAGCAGCGTCATGGGCCCGTTCGATTCAGTTTGCTTGATTCCAGATATCTAATTCCGTGCACTCAATGTTCAATCATTCGGCGGCCTGCGCAAGCGGAATTGCAGGCCGAGCCTCGCCGTCATGTTGCGCCGCCGGAACAGCATGCTCGCTCGGGCCGCTTTCTTCAAGGCTCTTGCGGAACCACAGCGCATAGAGGCCGGGGAGGTATAGCAGGGTCAGGAAGGTTGCAACAAACAGACCGCCCATGATGGTGATCGCCATCGGGCCCCAGAAGGCCGAGCGTGACAGCGGAATCATCGCCAGAATTGCAGCCAGCGCGGTGAGCACCACCGGGCGGGCACGCCGGACGGTGGCTTCGACGATGGCTTCCTTCCGCGTAAGGCCGTGGGCGACGTCGGCCTCGATCTGGTCCACCAAAATCACCGCATTGCGCATGATCATGCCGGCCAAAGCGATCAGGCCGAGCAGCGCCACGAAGCCGAACGGCTGGTTTCCGACATTCAGTCCGACCGAGGCCCCGATGATGCCGAGCGGCGCGGTGAGGAAGACGAGCACGAGACGGGAGAAGCTTTGCAGCTGGATCATCAGCAGCGTGAGCATGACGATGACCATCAGCGGAAACAGCACGAAGATCGAGGCGTTGCCCTTGGCGGATTCCTCGATCGCGCCGCCCATTTCGATCCGGTAGGCCGGCGGCAGGCTGTCGCGGATCTCCTTCAGCTTCGGCCAGATCTGGTTGGTCACGTCGGGCGCCTGCGCACCGTCGACGACATCGCCGCGCACCGTGATCGCCATGTCACGGTTACGCCGCCAGAGAATCGGCTCCTCGTGCGAATATTCGATTTTGGCGATTTGCTGGAGCGGCACGGCGACCCCGTTGCGCGAAATGACGGTGAGATCGCCGACATGGCCGAGATCGAGCCGTTCGGAAGGCACCGCGCGCGCCACCACGCCGACTTTTTCGATGCCGTCGCGCACCGTTGTCACCGGCGCGCCCGAGATCAGCATGCTCAACGCTTCCGAGACGTCCTGCGGAGTGAGACCCAACGCACGGGCACGATCCTGATCAACCACGAGCTTGAGGTAAGGCGACTGTTCATTCCAGTCGAGTTGCGGGTCGATGACCCGCTGGTTCTGCTTGACGACGTCGCGCACGCGGTAGGCGATGTCGCGCACCGTCGCCGCGTCGGGGCCGATCACGCGAAACTGGACCGGAAAGCCGACCGGCGGGCCGAAATTGAAGCGATCGACGCGCACGCGCGCTTCCGTCAACGTCCCTTCGTCCACCGCTTTTTCCAGCCGCGCCTTGATTCGCTCACGCGCCTCGACGTCTTTGGAGACGATCACGATCTCGGCGAAAGCCTCGTTCGGCAACTGCGGGTTCAACCCGAGCCAGAAGCGCGGTGATCCCTGCCCGACATAGGCGGTATAGGTCGAGATATCGCTGTCGTCTTTTAACAGGGCTTCCGCCTTTTTCACCGCACGCTCAGTGACGTTGAACGCGGTGCCTTCCGGCAAACGCAATTGCAGGAACAGTTCCGGCCGCTCCGACAGCGGGAAGAACTGTTGCTGCACGTGACCGAACGCCACAATCGAAAGCGCAAAGACGCCAAAGGTGGCGAGCACCACCTTGATGCGGTGATCGACACACCATTGGATCACGCTGCGGAGACCGCGATACATGCGTGTTTCATAGACAGCATGCGGATCGTGGCTATGGTTGTGGCTTCCAGCAGCGTTCGGCAAGAGCTTGACGCCGATATAGGGCGTGAAGATCACCGCGACAAACCAGGACGCGACCAGCGCGATCGCCACGATCCAGAAAATGCCGCCGGCATATTCGCCGACGCCGGAATTGGCGAAACCGATCGGCAAGAAACCGGCCGCGGTGACCAGCGTTCCAGTCAGCATGGGGAAGGCGGTGGATTCCCAGGCAAAGGACGCCGCACGGATGCGGTCCCAGCCCTGCTCCATTTTCACCACCATCATCTCGACCGCAATGATGGCGTCGTCGACCAGAAGCCCGAGCGCGATAATCAATGCGCCGAGCGTAATACGGTGCAGATCGAGCGACATCGCATTCATGGTAATGAAGACGATCGCCAAGACCAGCGGCACCGACATCGCCACCACGATGCCGGTCCGCCAGCCGAGCGTCAGGAAACTGACGAAAAGCACGATCGCCAGTGCCTCGATGAAGGAATCCACGAATTCGCCGACGGCGTGCTCCACGACCTTCGGCTGGTCGGCGACCAGCTTCACGTCGATGCCCTGCGGCACCGCGCTCATGAACTCCGCGGTCGCATCGGCCACGTCCTTGCCGAGCTCGAGGATGTTGGCGCCCTTGGCCGTGACCACGCCGATGCCCAGCGCCGGCTTGCCTTCCTGACGGACCACAAAGCTCGGCGGATCGACGAAGCCGTGTGTCACACTCGCAATATCGCCCAAGCGAAACACCCGGCCATTGCTTTCGACCGGCGTCTCCGCCACCGCCTTGGCACCGTCGAGCGCGCCGGTGACTCGCAGCGGCACGCGCTGCGAGGAGGTCTCGACCGTACCTGCCGGCACGACGTTGTTTTGTTTGGCGAGCGAATCAAACAGCGCCTGCGGCGTTATGCCAAGCGTTGCGAGCTTGGCATGCGAGAACTCGACATAGACCTTCTCGTCCTGGGTGCCGTAGAGATCGACCTTGGTGACGCCCGAGACTTTCAGAAGGCGCTGGCGCAGGCCCTCCGCGGCCTTCTTTAACTGCGCGTAATCCGCGCCGTCGCTCGTCATCATATAGAGGATGGAATCGACGTCGCTGAATTCGTCGTTGACGACGGGGCCGAGCAGATTGGCCGGAAGCTGAGGTTGCACGTCCACGAGCTTCTTGCGCAACAGATAAAACAGATAGGGCACGTCCTTCGGCGGCGTCGAATCCTTGAATGTCACCTGCAACGCGGTGAATGCCGGTTTCGAGTAGGTCTGCACCTTGTCGAAATAAGGCAGTTCCTGAAGCTTCTTTTCGATGGGATCGGCGACCTGCGTCTGCATCTCCGCCGCGGTGGCACCCGGCCAGATCGCCGAGACGTTCACCACCTTGACGGTGAAGGAAGGATCCTCACCGCGCCCGAGCCGCTCATAGGAGAAGAAGCCGGCCACGCCGAGCGCAACGATGAGGAAAAGAACAAGCGCGGGATGACTGACCGCCCAGGCCGAAAGATTGAAATGTTTCATCACGCTCTCCGTGCCTCTTTAAAACGACAGTGACGAAACGATACGGACCTTTTGGGCCGGGTCGATTTTCTGCACGCCGAGCACAACGACCTTAGCGCCCTCATCGACACCGTCGGAGACGACGACGTCGTTGGTTTCATAGGCTTTCACCGCAACCGGCTTTAGCGTCACTTGCCCGCTTGTATCGACGACATAGAGCGAGGGATCGCCGCCCCGGCTGTACAGCGCCGACAAGGGCAGCCGCGCGACGCGCGCCTTCGCGGGATCGGAAAGCGTCAGCGTTGCGGTCATGCCGAGCGAGACGCTGTCGTCGGCTTCCGGCAACGAGAATTTCGCGAGATACGTCCGCGTCGCGGAATCGGCGGATGGCGCGACCTCGCGTAAGCGGGCGGCGTATTTCCTGTTCGGGTCGGACCACAGCGTCACGATCGCCGTACCGTTTTTCGCGCGCCCCAACAGGGTTTCAGGGATCGCGACCACGGCTTCTTTTTCGGCAAAGCGCGCGACGCGAATCGCAGTCTGGCCGGATGCCACAACCTGCCCGGCGTCGATCAAGGTCGCGGTCACGACGCCGCGCGTGTCGGCGAGGAGCGTGGCGTAAGAGAGCGAATTGTTGGTGAGTTCAACCGAGCGCTCGGCCCGATTGAAGCGTGCCCGCGCCTCATCGGCCGAGGCCTTGGCCTGGTCGAATTGCGCGTCGGTGGCCCAGCCTTTGGCGCGCAAATCCTTGGCGCGCGTCTCGGCTGCGGTGGCCTGCGCCAACACACCGGTCGCGGCACGGAATTCGGCCTCGGCCTGTTCGGCCTGAAGCTTCAGATCGATTTCATCGAGTGTGGCCAGCGGCTGACCGATTTCGACGGTCTCGCCGACTTCGACGAGTCGCTTGGCCACCTTGCCCGGCACGCGGAAACCCATATCGGTCTCGATCCGCGGCTTGATCGTGCCGACGAAGCTGCGTTCCGGCGATTCGGCCTCATAATGCACCTCGGCGACCAAAACCGGGCGTGATGGCTCCGCCTTCTGGGCCGCGAGTTCGTTACATCCCGTTAGCACGATCGCCAAAAAGGCCAGCGACACACCAGCTAAAAGCCTGGAATAGTTGAATAAAATGGCACGAGCGAACATCCGACACCCCTCTGGCTGACCTGCCTGATGAGTATGGAATATTAACTGACGAATTTCAATAACTATCAATCATCATTATTTCGTGAGCAATGAAGGCTTCGCCTCATTTGTGATCGGGCGATTCGAACCTTTTTCCGACCTACCGAAATCCTTGGATGTCCTGGAATTTGGAGATTCTGGAAGGAGTGTAGAGGTGGAAATAATCCAAATCGAATTTGGAATGCCGTTCAAAGGTCAGAGCGTACCCCGTGAATGGCAATGGGACGCCATGGGGATTTTCAATCCCAATATCGACTATCGAAAATTGGCGAAGGACGTCTTTCGGCACCTACCGCACGACGGGCCGTCGCGCGTATTGATCAAAGCAGGTGATCGCATCGTAGGTACGTGGTCTCGTTACAACGAGCTTCTAGAACAACACGGCATGTAATCGTGCCTACTAAGCACGTCTCATCGCTGGGTTAGCACCCATCGCAGACGGGCTCACCGATCAGCGGCGAATTCCACTTTTGTCTCGTGGCCGCCGAGAAACACCAAAAGCCCGCCGATCAGCGGCAACACCGCGAGCACGAGCAAGCCGGTCGAGGTCGAGCCGGTCGCTTCCTTGACCCAGCCGATCAGATATGGCCCGCCGAAGCCCGCGAGGTTGCCGATCGAGTTGATCAGCGCGATGGCGCCGGCGGCGGCCGTGCCGGAGAGCCACGCCGTCGGTAGCGTCCAGAACACCGCGAAGGTGCAGAAGATTCCGATCGCGGCCACGATCAGCGCGACCATCGTCACATAAGGGTTATCCATGTAACCGCAGATGCCAAGCGCAAGCGCCGTCAGAAGCAGCGGCAGGCCGACATGGGCGACGCGTTCGCGGCTGGCGTCCGAATGCCGGGCCCACAGAATCATCGCGATGGTGCCGAACAGATACGGCACCGCGGTGACGAAGCCGGTCTGCGCATTGGAGAAGCCGAACGCCTTCACGATCTGCGGCAGCCAGAACCCCATGCCGTAAAGAGCGCTGACAAATCCGAAATAGATCAGGCTCAGCCGCAGCACCTTGGGCGAAGTCAGGGCCTGGCCAAGCGTGAAGTGCTGAGCTGCCTGTTTGGCCGCGGTCTCGCTTTCGAGCTTTGACGATAGCCAGGCTTTTTGTTCGGCCGTCAACCACGCGGCCTTCGAAGGCCGATCGGTGAGATAGAACCAAGTGACGATGCCGAGCACCGCCGAGGGGACACCCTCGATGATGAACAGCCATTGCCAACCTTTCAGGCCCATCACGCCGTCGAGCCCAAGCAAGAGGCCGGAGATCGGCGCGCCGATCACGGAAGAAACCGGGACGGCAACCGCGAAGGCCGCGAGAAACCGGGCGCGGTATTCGGCCGGGTACCAGTAAGTGAGATAGAGGATGATGCCGGGGAAAAATCCGGCTTCCGCCAGCCCAAGCAAAAAGCGCAACCCGTAAAAACTCCAGACGCCCGACACCATCGCCATCAGTGCGGAAATGATGCCCCACGTCACCATGATGCGCGCGATCCAGCGGCTGGCGCCGAACTTTTCCAGCGCCAGATTGCTCGGCACCTCGAACAGGAAATATCCGATAAAGAAGATTCCGGCGCCCCAGGAGAAGATCGTCGGCGAAAACTTCAATTCGGCGTTCATCGTCAACGCCGCAAAGCCGAGATTGACGCGGTCGAGATAGGCCAGGAAATAGGCGAGCCCCAGAAACGGTATCAGCCGCCACGAGATCGCGCGGATCGTCGAGGTCTCGACCTCGCTTTTCGCGGCGGCGGGCGCGCTGACGGTGGTGGTAGCCATGCGTTTTCTCCCCCGCATCTGTTCTTAATGGCGACGGCTGGGCCGCAGGGGCTCATAGCATCCGGGCTGGTGGGAAGAAATGGCTTACTCCTCGATACGGAGCGCGCTTACCGTCCGCGCCTGCCTGTGTCTGGCAATTATCTTTTCCGGCCTTGCGCTCCGCCGATACGGGCTCGGCCTCGGGTGGCCCGCGACCATCGTGAAATACGGCGGCTCCATCCTTTGGGGAGCGATGGTCTTCTTTCTTGTCGCTATCCTCGCCCCTCGCCGTTCACGGCGGAACGTCGCGTTGATTTCGGCGGTGATCGCCGTGTGTGTGGAACTGTTCCGGCTGGTTCATACGCCGTGGCTGGACGACTTCCGGCTAACACTCGCAGGCGCCTTGCTGCTTGGCCGCATCTTCTCAGCCTGGGACATCCTCCCCTACGGCACCGGGATTGGTTTCGGAATGGGGCTGGACTTCACGGTATCCGCTTTCGGCGTTCAACTATGCCGCCATGCTGGGCCGCGCTGAGACAGTTTCATACCAGCGCTTCAACGCCGTATGCTGATCCGGCACCGGAAGACCGGCCGTCCTGGTTGCGAAGTCGACGGTCACGACGGCCGTGATGTCGGCAACCGAGAAGTCATCTCCCGCCACGAACGGAACGTCGGCGAGCCGGGCATTGAAGTCGGCGTAGAAATTGCCGACGCGTGCTTTGCTTCGCTCGACCAGCGCCGGTATCTGTTCGTAATCATGCGGGCCGGCGATGGCGCGGTTCTTGAGAGCCGGGACCGCGTTGCGGACCGCCTCCATCACGGAGGCAAATCCCTCCTGCTCGACGCGCCGCTCCCACATTGTCACGAGAGCCTTCGCCTTCGGCGTTGCCCCCAAGAGCCGCGGCTCGGGATGGATTTC
>Ga0137403_10005556_pt1 | contig 14604 bp, 14 predicted proteins | sample CZOMad2_1_16fung_FD_122057 | JGI IMG/M metagenome (GOLD analysis project Ga0137403, IMG submission 122057) | Vadose zone soil fungal communities from Angelo Coast Range Reserve, California, USA - CZOMad2_1_16fungal (Hybrid Assembly) | ecosystem: Environmental > Terrestrial > Soil > Vadose zone... | reverse complement strand
CAAGCTGGCCGACCGCCTCCATAATATGCGTACCCTGGACAGCATGAAGCGCGAGAAGCAGCTGAAGATCTCCTCCGAAACGGTATATGTCTACGCCCCCCTGGCCCACCGCATGGGTTTGTACAATATCAAGACGGAGCTGGAAGACCTTGCCATGAAATACCTGGAGCCGGAAGAATACCGGGAGATCGCCCGTAAGCTGTCCGAGACGAAAAGGGAAAGGTCGCGCTATATCAATGAATTTGTCAAGCCCCTCAAGGACAAGCTGGAAAAAGGGGGATTTGATTTCGATATCTACGGTCGCCCCAAGAGCATCCATTCCATCTGGAATAAGATGAAGAAGAAAAGTGTCGCCTTCGAAGAGGTCTATGACCTGTTCGCGATCCGGGTCATCCTCAACTCTCCCCCGGAAAAAGAAAAGGAAGAATGCTGGAAAGTATATTCGATGATAACGGATGAATATAACCCTTCTCCAGAACGCTTGCGGGACTGGCTGAGCAATCCCAAGTCCAATGGTTACGAGGCCCTGCACACGACGGTGATGGGCCCCCAGGGCAAATGGGTGGAGGTGCAGATCCGTTCCAGGAGAATGAACGAGATCGCGGAGAAAGGGCTGGCCGCGCACTGGAAATACAAGGAGGGGGCAGCCGATGAGAGCCGCTTCGATAAATGGTTCCAGCAGATCCGCGAAGTGCTCAATACGCATGACAACGATTCCGTCGACTTCCTGCAGGACTTCAAGACGAGCTTCCTGGCGGAAGAAATCTATGTATACACCCCGAAGGGGGATGTGAAGATGTTGCCGGTAGGCTCCACCGCGCTCGACTTCGCTTTCTCGATCCATAGCGCCATCGGCGTCCAGACCATCGGCGCCAAGGTCAATCACAAGCTGGTCCCGCTCAGCCACAAGCTGCGCAGCGGCGATCAGGTGGAGATCATCACGTCCGGCAAACAGAAGCCGAACGAGGACTGGCTGGGCATCGTGGTCACGGCGAAGGCCAAGAGCAAGATCAAGGACGCGCTGAAGGAAGAGAAAAGAAAAATTGCGGACGAAGGGAAATACATCGTGCAGCGCAAGCTGGAAAATTTCGGGGCCGCGTACAACCAGCACAATATCGACATACTAACGGTATTCTATAAGCTCAATTCTTCGCTGGATTTCTTCTACCAGGTGGCCGTCAAAACCCTCGACCTGAAAGAGCTGAAGGAATTCAACCTTCTGGGCGACAGGCTCGAAGCCCCCAGGCCGGTCAAGCCAGTCGAGATAAGGACGGATACGGTGGCGCCCGCGGCCCGCAAGGACGCGGAGCTGATCATTTTCGGGGAGAGCAGCGACCGGATCGTCTATACCCTGGCGAACTGCTGCAAGCCTATTCCCGGGGACGACGTATTTGGCTTTGTGTCGGTCGGTAAAGGGCTTACGATACACCGCACGAATTGCCCGAATGCGGCCAAGCTCATGGCTAACTACGGCCACCGCGTGGTGAAGACCAAATGGGCCAAGAACAAGGAAATATCCTTCCTCACCGGTATCCGCATAGTTGGAATGGATGATGTGGGCGTGGTCAACAAGATCACCAACCTGATCTCGGGAGAATTGAAGCTCAATATCAATGCGATCACGATCGAGGCCAAAGAAGGCCTCTTCGAGGGCAATATCCGCATCTATGTGCATGATAAGGAAGAACTGGAGGAGCTGGCGCAGCGGCTGAAGCAGCTCAACGGCATCCATTCGGTCGACCGCTTCGACACCGAAAGCAGTTAGATTTCCAGCCTTGTCCCAGTCATCCTGCCGGAAATGTCCGCAGGGCAGTCCGCAATCCCCCTGTCTGCCGCCCCGAATAATTGTCTTTTTAAATAGCGTACCATCCCCTATTTTTGCTGCTTTGTGAACCGACGAACAGCAAATCTATACTTGAATGGTTGATGTAATTTTAGGGCTCCAGTGGGGAGATGAAGGGAAAGGAAAGATAGTGGATTATTTTGCTCCCCGCTACGATCTTATTGCCCGCTTCCAGGGCGGACCGAATGCCGGTCATACTCTATACGTTAAGGACAAAAAGATCGTGCTGCACCAGATCCCTTCGGGGATCTTTCACGAGAATACGACCAACCTCATCGGTAACGGAGTCGTCCTGGATCCCGTGACCCTCAAACGTGAATGTGAGACCGTGGCCGCCTTCGGCGTGGACTACCGCAAGAATTTATACATCGCACAGAGGGCGCACCTTATCCTGCCTACTCACCGCGCGCTGGACAAAGCCTCCGAAGTGCAGAAAGGGAATGAAAAGATCGGCTCGACCCTTAAAGGGATCGGACCGGCCTATATGGACAAAACGGGTCGCAACGGTCTCCGGGTAGGCGATCTGCTGGATAAAAGCTTCACGACCCAATACATCAGGCTGCGTCTGAAGCACCAGAAATTGCTGGACGGCCTTAACTTCCACGAAGATATCTCCGACTGGGAAGAAGAATTCTTCGAAGCGCTCGAATTCATGCGGCAGTTCAAATTCGTCAACGGAGAATATTTTATCAATGAGAAGATCAGCCAGGGAAAGACCGTACTGGCGGAAGGCGCGCAGGGCAGCATGCTGGATGTAGACTTCGGCACTTTTCCCTTTGTCACCTCTTCCAATACGATCTCTGCAGGCGTCTGCTCCGGCCTCGGCGTAGCTCCTCAGAAGATCCGGGATGTTATCGGCGTCAGCAAGGCCTATTGCACCCGCGTAGGCAGCGGCCCATTCCCCACCGAGCTGGAAGATGCCACGGGAGAAGAGTTGCGCAAGACAGGCAGCGAGTTCGGCGCTACCACCGGACGTCCACGCCGCTGCGGATGGATCGATGGGGTCGCCCTTAAATTCGCCTGTATGATCAACGGCGTCACGAAAATCGTCATGACCAAGGCGGACGTGCTGGACGCCTTCGCGGAGCTGAAAGTATGCACCGCTTATAAGGTGAACGGACAGACGATCAGCGAGATACCTTTCCAGATGAACCGGATGAAGATAGAGCCGGTGCTGGAATCTTTCGCCGGCTGGAAATCAGATACTACTTCTTTAAAAAATTATAATAACTTGCCTGAGAAGATGAAGGAATACGTTCAGTTTATCAACCGTTTCCTGGGTGTAAAGGTGGCATATATCTCCAACGGGCCGGGCCGGGATCAACTGATAGAAAATATATAAAACCAGGGTTTATTTTTTTTAAAAAATTACATTAAAAAAATTTGGCGGATTAAAAACTTCGCTGAAATTTTACAGAATAATCTTATTAGACTATGGCACCAAAATCTGATAAGGCAGGAAAGGGTTCAAAGAAATCCGCGCCTCCATCTCCAAAGGAAACTACGGACAAGGCATCCCCTAAATCCAAGAAACAACTGGACGATGAGGATGACGACGATATCGATGATATCGACGATGATGCTGATACCCCGAAGCCAGCTGCTAAGAAGACTGCAAAATCAACTTCCAAATCCAAGAAGGACGAAGATGACGACGACGACGACGCGGACGATGTCGACGAAGTGGATGAATGGGAAAAAGTGGAAGAGGAGGAGGAGTGGGATCCAGACTTTGATGAATTCGATATCCCTAAATCTAAGTCGAAAAAAGCTACCGGCAGCAGCGGCAGTGCCGGCGGCGGCGCTTCCAAAAAAACGACCAAGGCCGATGATGACGACCTGGGCCTCGACGATGATTTCAAAGATCTGGATCTGTTCAACGACAGCAGCTTCGATGAAGAAGAGGACGACTTTTGACGGTCATACCTAACTCACTGTAGTGGATAGAACGGTAGTTTCATTCCCGATAACCGATTTTCAACTGACTAAACATAAGATGTTGAGCTGGGCCTCCCGGTTCAACATTTCTTGTTTTCTGGATAACCATAGATATGGCCTTCCCGCCCATTCCTTCGAATGCCTGCTGGCAGTCGGAGCAAGGGACAGCATCCAGGCCCCGGCCGGCAATGCCTTCGCGCAGCTGAAGGATTTTGCAGCCCGTCACAAGGACTGGCTCTTCGGGCACCTGGGATATGGCCTCGCCAGGGAGACCGAGCCCTCCAACGGACACTCAGACCCCATCCCGAATCCTGCACCCGGCCCCACCCCGAACCCTGCACCCACCCGGAACATGCCATCCCAACCCGACCCTATCGGCTTCCCCGACCTGTTTTTTTTTGTTCCTGAACTATTGATCGAACTGGGCCCGGATACGATCCGCATCGGTTCATTCCTGGCGGATCACTCAGCCATCCTGGCCGCGATCCTGGATCAGGGACTTCATCCGCACACACCAGGGCCCTACAAGCCCCGTACAGGGGTCAGCGGGGCGATTCCTGCCCTCCTGCCCCGGTTCACCCGGGAAGAATACCTGGACACCATCAGCCGCCTCCAGGCCCATATCCTGCGGGGAGATTGCTATGAGATCAATTTTTGCCAGGAATTCTTCGCCCAGCCCGCCACGATCGACCCGTTGTCGACCTGGTTTTCCCTGAGCATGAACTCCCCCAACCCCTTCAGCGCTTATTACCGGATCGCAGAGTCCCACCTTCTCTGCGCCAGCCCGGAACGATACCTCCGGAGGACGGGGAATACCCTTCTTTCCCAGCCGATCAAGGGTACCTGGCCACGTTCGCCCGGCGATCCTTCCAGCGACGAGGCGGGCCGGGACCTGTTATACGCCAGCAGCAAAGACCGGTCTGAAAATGTCATGGTGGTCGACCTGGTGAGGAATGACCTGTCTAAAATATGTCTGCCCGGCTCGGTCCGGGTGGAAGAGCTCTACGGGATCTATACCTTCCCCCATGTGCATCAGATGATCTCTTCGGTGAAAGGAGAACTGCCGCCGGACACCGGCTTCGTGGACTGCATACGAGCCACCTTCCCCATGGGATCCATGACAGGGGCGCCTAAAAGAAGAGTAGTGGGGCTGATCGAACAATATGAACGCAGCGCCAGGGGGCTTTTTTCAGGGGCCGTCGGATATATCACTCCGGATGGCGATTTCGATTTCAATGTAGTGATCAGGAGCATCCTCTACAATCAGCGGGATAGCTACCTTTCCTACCAGGTAGGCTCGGGCATCACCTTCTACAGCGACCCGGTCTCGGAATATGAAGAATGCCTGCTGAAGGCGGAAGGTATGAAGAGGGCGCTGGGACTTCAGTGAGAAGCTACAAGCTAAAAGCGGCAAGCTGTAAGCAAGCTTAATTAAATCCTCTGAAGACTTAACTATATCTGGCTTGCAGCTTGCCGCTTGCAACTATTTGTATGGCTTGCAGCTTGGAACTTGCAACTTGTAGCTTATTTCGACGCGACTCCACGCAGATCCTGGGGCTGATCCCCACCTGCTAACAGCAACTGTACCGATTCATTCAGGATCTGGTACTTGTTGGCGGCAAAAAGCTCCATCTTGTCGGCAGGCAGCTTCAGGTCATAGGTATTATTGCTGCCAGCCATGATCTTGTCGAAATCGGGATTATATCTTGCAAAAGTGGCATCATCCACCAGCGTATACCGGGCGATCACCGAAGAAAAATATTTCCCCGAGATGGAGACGGTGCTCGCATTGCCTAGCTCTGCCCGGCTCAGCTTCCTGTTGAAGACATACATGGAAGAGCCCGACAATTGCTCGATGGCTTCCTGTTTGGTCAGGGTTGTAACACTGCCCTGACCTTCGAAAGTGTACTGGGTCGCGATGAATTTCTTCACGTGGATCCGGGATTCGGCAGGCAGATAATACTGCAGGTCCCAGAAATTACGGCTGCCGCTCCTGCGGATGGCCTTGTTTACATTATTGGTCCCACCATTGTAGGCGGCAATGACCAACAGCCAGTCACCCATCTCATTATAGAGATCGCGGAGATAAAGGGCCGCAGCACGGGTACTCTTGTAATAATTCTTCCTTTCGTCATTGCCACGGGCTACCTTGAGGCCCAGATCGCGGGCCGTCTGGGGCATCAGTTGCCAGGGACCTACCGCTCCTACCCAGGACACCGCCGTAGACTTCAGGTTAGATTCGATGACGGCCAGGTACTTAAGTTCCCTGGGCAGGCCATACTGGGACAGAACGCCGTCTATCAGGTTAAAATAAGGCCTTCCCCAGGTGCGCATGCTCTGCAGTTCGTCCCGGTTCTCCTTAATATAATCCTGGACAAAGCTCAGGGCCCTGGGATTCAACCGGGCGCCATTGGCGCCACCTACCGAAGTAGCTGCAAAAAGTTCGGAAAATTCGCTCCTGGATTCTGAATCGGCGATTGCCGCAGGCGATGCATCCGGAAAAATGTGTTTACCGGAGGTGGTTTGTTGCGAAGAGGCTGTCTTGCCCCCTTCATCGTTAAGGTCATCAGCCTGGGTACGGGTCATCCATCCAAGTCCAATAATGGGGATGCCCAAGAAAAGAATTCTTTTGATCAACATGTCCAAACGCTTTAAAGATGGTGAACGACCTATATCGGCATTCACAATCTTTCATAGGTAGCGGATAAACCAGAGATTGTAAAAAAACAACTAAGAAACACTTGAAGATCTCTCAGTCACATAGAGTAGGATTTTCGTAGGACTTTATTGATGCATCAGTTGATGCGAGAACCGGAGTAAAGATAATTCATTAAATCGGTTTGTCATAGCCTGAACACCAAAAGGCATGCCATTTGTATGGGTAAAAAGAGGGACAGAAATGCCGGGAATTCCGGTCAGATTTGCATAAACCGTATAGATATCAGCGAGATACATCGCAATGGGGTCATCCATCTTTTCGCCGACCTTAAATGCGGTAGTTGGGGAGGTGGGAGTGATAATTATATCGAAGTCTTTGAATATCAATTCAGTACGATCCACAAGCATTTTCCTTACCTGCTGGGCCTTTGTAAAATAGGCATCATAGTAACCTGCACTTAACACAAAGGTACCCAATAAGATACGTCGCTTGACTTCTTTTCCGAAGCCCGCAGAGCGGGTCTGTTTATAAAATTCTGTTAAACCAAGCCCGGTTTCGCCCGCCCGGGAGCCATATTTAACCCCGTCGAACCGGGCCAGGTTCGAGGAGGCTTCGGCCGTCGTCAGGACATAATAGGCGGGGACGATATAATCCAGCAGCTCGAAGTCGATGCCTTCCACCGTATGGCCTTCCGCACGAAGCCGGCCGGCAAGGTCCAGGAGGGCGTCCCGGATCTCCGGATCCAATCCAGGGTGTTCGAGAGCCTCCTTGAAATAGGCGATCCGGTATTTGCCCGGCGCACTACCTGGCTCCTCCGGAAGGAACCCGCTTTCCAGTTCCCCCGAAAGGGACTTGCCATCCACTCCACCCGAAAGAGTCCCCCGATCCGGAGACAAAGTGCTGTCGAATTCATCCGGTCCGGCGATCACATCCAGGATGGCCGCAACGTCCGGTACGGTATTCCCGAATATTCCGACCTGGTCGAAAGAGGAGGCATAAGCGATCAGCCCATAACGGGATACCCGGCCATAGGTTGGCTTCAGCCCCAGGATCCCGCAGAAATCTGCCGGCTGCCGCACCGATCCCCCCGTATCGCTGCCCAGGCTGGCCATACAAAGTCCGGCCTGCACCGCCACCGCCGAGCCGCCGGACGAACCGCCAGGTACCCGGCCGGGGTCCAGGGCATTCAGCACCTTTCCATACACCGAATTCTCATTGGTAGAGCCCATGGCGAACTCATCGCAATTATTCCTGCCGATGACGATGGCTTCCTCCGATAACAACTTCTCAACGACCGTTGCATTATATACGGCTTTAAAATTGGCCAATATGCCCGAAGAGGCGGTCAATCCATGACCTTTATAAGAAAGAATATCTTTCAGCGCAATGACCACTCCATGCAGTTTTCCCGGGGCCTCTCCCGATCTTCTTTTTTCATCCAGCATCCCCGCCCTCTCCAGGGCCTCTTCCGCAAAGACCTCGATAAAGGAATTGAGATGCTTGTTCTCTTCGATCCTGGCCAGATAGTGTTTTACGGCCATGCTGCATCCATCCGGGCTGCCGGCTAAAAAAGCATGATAATTAGTGATGGAACTGAAAGAGAACAAACCTGATTTTTTTAGAAGTTAAAATTAATTTTTCCGGCTCACCGGCCTATTGTTTCATCATTCCCATTCCGCCGCTTCTTCCTTTTTCTGCTTTTTTTCAACCCTGACGCAGAGCAGCACGCTGATCTCATACAACAAGATCAGGGGGATGGTACATACGATCTGGCTGAGCATGTCCGGCGGGGTAATGATGCCCGCGACGATCAGCATGATAAGAATGGCATATTTGCGGACCCGGCGCAGGTAGGCGGCGCTGACAATGCCCACCTTCGCCAGGAAATACATGACAAGGGGCAGCTGAAAGGCCAGCCCCGCGCCCAATATCAGTGGCACGATGGTATTGAAATAGCTGGCGATCGTCCAAATATTCTCGATATTGTCATCTATGGAGAAGTTGGCGAAAAAGTTGATGGTATAGGGCGCGATGATGAAGTATCCGAAGAAGACGCCGGTGAAGAACAGCAGGGAGACCCAGAAGATCACCCCCCGGGTATTCCTTAGCTCATTGGGCTTTAATGCGGGCTTGGTGAATTTCCAGAATTGCCAGAACACATATGGGAATGCCAGAATGAAGCCGCCGATCAGGATGATATTGAAATAGACGTCGAACTGGCCGGCCACGGCCGTGCTCTGCATTTTTACATGGATCTGGGTCATGCAAAGCTTGTTGCCGAGCCCCAGCTTCTCGCTTAATCTGCACAGGTACCCATAGGTCGGAAATTCCTTATGGGTGGGGCCCATCAATATCTTTTTTACGATAAAGCTATTATATATCGCCATTACGATCGCCCCCAGCGCGACGGCGATGGCCGACTTGAAAAGATGGCCCCTCAACTCATCCAGGTGCTCGATAAAGGACATCTCCGCTTTTTCCCCATCCTTGCCTTTTCTCTTAAATAATTTCATGAAAATTGAGACTACTCAGTAGTATAAAAATATAGCAAATAAAAGAAAACCCCGCAACAAATTGCGAGGTCTCAATACTCGGTTAAGAGTAAATTTTTTTAATTATTGACTGAAGATCCGGATGAAACTTGCTTTGGCGGCGTCGTACCTGTAGTATTGACCGTCTTGTTGTCGTCGTTAACATGGTCTTCGATCTCCCTTCTTACATTGTCCTTGGCATCTTTGAACTCACGGATACCCTTACCCAGACCACGCATCAGTTCTGGAATTTTCTTACCACCGAATAAAAGAAGGACGACTAATGCGATGAGGATGATATGCGGCCCACTGAATAAATCTCCCATATGCTTCGTTTTAAATGTCAACTATAAAGGTAGAAAAGAAAACCGACAATCAAAATACATTTAACAATTCCCAGATCACCCTTTGTTGGATATAAAATGCCTGTTCACACTAGGAGGCCAGTCTCTTTTCCTTGATACGTGCGCTCTTGCCGCTCCTTTCACGCTGGAAGTAGAGCTTGGCGCGACGGACGCGACCAACCTTATGTAACTCAATGGATTCGATGTTGGGAGAGAACAGGGGGAAGGTCCTTTCCACGCCTACTCCGTCGGAGATCTTCCGGACAGTGAAAGTAGCCGTATGGCCCGTACCCTGGCGCTTGATCACGTCTCCCTTGAAGCCCTGGATACGCTCTTTATTACCTTCCAGGATCTTATAATTGACAGTGATGTTATCACCGGCCTTGAATTTCGGGAAATCGATCTTTCCTGTCAATTGTTCGTGTACAAATGCTATTGCAGCGTCCATAACTTCATTTTTTAAAGGATGGCAAAGCTACGTATTTATTTTGAATCTGGCCACCATAACGGCTAAAATTCTCTAACGCGCCACGTTAACTGCCCTTTTTTCCCGGATAACGGTCACTTTGATCTGGCCGGGATAGGTCATTTCCGTCTGGATCTTCTGGGCTATCTCGAAGCTCAGCTTATCGCTGTCCATATCCGTGACCTTATCGGCCTCGACGATCACCCTCAGCTCACGGCCAGCCTGGATGGCATAGGCTTTTTCGACGCCGGGATAGGCAAGCGCCAGATTTTCCAGGTCCTTGATACGCTGCAGGTATTGCTGCATGATCTCCCGGCGCGCTCCTGGCCTGGCGCCGCTGATGGCATCGCAGGCCTGGATGATCGGGGCAATGACATACTGCATTTCTACCTCATCGTGATGGGCGCCGATCGCATTGATCACGGCGGGATTCTCCCCATATTTTTCTGCCAGCTTCATCCCCAGCAGGGCATGGCTTAATTCAGTCTCTTCGTCCGGCACCTTGCCGATATCGTGCAGGAGCCCGGCCCTCTTGGCCAGCTTGGAGTTCATACCCAGTTCCGCGGCCATTATTCCACAGAGATTGGCCACCTCACGGCTGTGCATGAGCAGGTTCTGACCGTAAGAGCTGCGGAACCGCATCTTACCGACGATCCTGACGAGCTCTTTATGCAGGCCATGAATGCCCAGCTCGATGACGGTACGTTCGCCGATCTCCATCACCTGCTCTTCGATCTGCTTGCGGGTCTTTTCCACGATCTCCTCGATACGTGCGGGATGGATACGTCCATCCGCCACCAGCCTCTGTAAAGAAAGACGGGCTATTTCCCGGCGAAGGGGGTCAAAAGAAGACAATACGATCGCTTCCGGGGTATCGTCCACGATCAGGTCCACCCCGGTGGCCGCTTCGATGGCGCGGATATTCCGGCCTTCACGACCGATGATCTGGCCCTTGATCTCATCGCTCTCCAGGTTGAAGACCGTAATGGTATTTTCGATGGCCTGCTCGGCGGCCGTGCGCTGGATGCTCTGGATGATGATCTTGCGGGCTTCTTTATTGGCCTTCTGCCGGGCATCGTCGATGATCTCCTGCTGAATGCCCAGGGCTTGCGTATGAGCTTCCTGCCGCAGGCTCTCGATCAGCTGGGCCTTGGCTTCTTCCGCAGTGAGCGCCGCGATCTTTTCCAGGCGTCGGATATGCTCTTCCTGGTGCTTCTCCAGCTCGGTACGCTTCAGATTGACGACATCGATCTGCCGGTTAAGGTTCTCCTTGATCACATCGTTTTCTTTGGATTGCTTGTCAAGGCTTTCCAGCTTTTGATTGATGCCCTGCTCTTTCTGCTTGATCCGGGCTTCCCCATCGTTTATCCTGCGGTTCTTCTCCAGGACTTCCTTATCGTGCTCGGCCTTCAGCTGAACGAATCTTTCCTTGGCTTCGAGCAATTTCTCTTTTTTCAGGTTTTCAGCCGTTCCCTGTGCATCACCCAGTATCTTCTTGGCCTGGGCCTGGGCGTCATCGATCTGTTTCTGCGTGTTCTTGGCAAAAATGAATTTACCGGCGATGAGCCCGACTATCAATGCAATAATTCCGACTATCACCAGCATAGTCATTGAGTATAATGCCATTACGTATGAAGTTTAAAGTGTTCACAATCATATAATTCATATACATGTTCATGATCGCATGAAAATGTGTTAGTTGGCGAAGATAGGAAAATAGCTTCATGCCGCAATCCACCCCGAACCGCCACTTCCCGGCCCATGCGGCCACCCAGATCCCATCCACCGCCCCGGGTCTGCGGCCCGCAGTCCATCTGCCGCTCCTCAACCCGCGATCCCCTGCAGCCCCTTGTCCAGTTGCTGCTCCATCCGGGCCAATGAATCCAGCAGATCAGGACTGACCCCAACACGCTGTGCACCGGAACCCGACCCGGTCGCCTGCGTCGCATACCATAGCATCACCATGGCGATATAATCCTGCATGTCCTTCCCTGCAAACTGGGTCTTATATTCAATAATCTTATCATTCATCGTCTTCAGCACCTTCCTGACCACCTCTTCATCCCCCTTTTCTATCTTGATCCGGTAGGTGCGATCACCTATTACGACATTTATTGGAATTAACTCTTGCATTGTTCAAATACTTGTTTTAAATTTATTCACACTTTATTAACAGGCAATCCTGAGAACCCTTAAAACTAGACTTTTGCTCACCAATACCCTAAAAAAAACTACAAAATGCCATGTTCTTAACACTGAAATCCCCCACATTTATCGACAGGTTGACCTTTCATGTTGACCATCCTCAGAAGTGCCTCCTCAGAGCCGTGTTGAAAGACGACACGGGTATCGTTTGCAGCGCCATGGAAACGGAAGTGGAAAAAGACCAGCTCGAACTGAACTGGGGCGGGCTCAACGATCTTCCTTATGGAGTGTACACCCTGGAAATTTCCCGGGGAAAGGATGAAATGAAAATGCGCCTTGTAAAAAGGGTCTGATCGGTTACTCACCCAACAGAGCGATACACCGGTCAATTTCCCGGATGTACTGGCCAAGCCTTTTTTCGAACCCCTTCTTTTCCTCCTCATTCATCTCTCCCTTCGATACTTTCAGGATCTCTACTTTTTGTTGCAGCTGCTCCAGCATGGCCGAATGATCGGTATGATCGGCCCGCAGCTGACGAATCTCGGTTCTTAATTTTTCATTTTCTTTCAGCAGGCTATCCCGTTGCTTCAGCAATTGCTGCAGCTTCTCTTGGATCCGCCTGACTTGTAGCTCCAGTTCGTTCATAAAAAATAGCCTCAGGCTTCAAGCTGCAAGCTTCAAGCCAGCTCTTAATTACGGTTTAAAATACTTCTTAACAGCAACTTGTAGCTAACTGCTTGCAGCTTGTAGCTATTTCCTGATCTCGGCGCCCAGCTCCTTCTCCAGCGTTCCCATGATCCTGCCGACCATTCCATCGATCTCTTTATCCGTCAGGGTTTTTTCCTCATCCAGGAAAGTGAAGCTGACGGCCAGGGATTTCTTGCCCACCCCCAGTTTCTCGCTTTCAAAGATATCGAAGAGACTTAATTCCTGTAATTTTTCCAGCTTGAGCCCCTTTATCGCCATTTCGACTTTTTCGAAGGGAAGGCCCCTGTCCACCACCAAGGCCAGGTCGCGCAGCACTGGCAGCTGCCTGGGCAATTCCCTGAACTCGATGCTGACCTTTTCCGCTGCCGCCACCAGGGCATCCCAGTTAAAGTCGGCATAGTACACGGATTGTCTGATGTCGAATCTTTTGAGGGTCGCCGCATCCACCAGCCCGGCATGCAGGACGGTATCTTTTTTCAGCCTGACATTCAATCCCGGGGAGAGCTTGGGATGCGAGCCTTCTTCCCATACCGGTGCGTCCGTTACCAGCATCGCCAGTACCCTTTCGCAAAGCCCTTTCAGGTAATAGAGATCCGTAGCCTCTCCCTTGCCCTTCCAGGAGTCGGGATGCAATTGCCCCGTGACATACAGGCAGAGATGATTGACCTCTTCGTATTTTCCGACCCCGGTCGTACGGTAGGACTTGCCGAATTCAAAGAAGGAAAGGCTGTTATTTTTACGGTTCTGGTTCCAGGCAATGGATTCCAGTCCCGTCTCCAGCAGGGAAGGGCGCAGGATATTCAGCTCGGCACTCAGGTTATTGATCATCTTCACCGAAGTCTCCAGCTCGGCTTCCGTGAAATAAGCGCTGTTGGTAATGGAATTCGTAAGGATCTCGTAGAACCCCTGTCCCACCAGCCAGCCGGCGACTTTTTCCTTCCAGGCCGCTGCAGACTTACCCGTCTCGACAGACGGCGAGATGGTGATGGAAGAAGGGATCGGGATATTGTCCAGCCCGTCGATGCGCATGACCTCCTCCACGATATCCGCAGGTAGGCTGATATCGGGCTTATGGAAAGGGGCGGCCACATGAATGGCGTCGATCCCCTCTTTTACGATGTCGAATCCCAGGCTGAGCAGGATATCCTTCACAGTGTCGGGATGATAGTTCTTACCGCTCAGCTTTTTCAGGTAATGATATTTCATACTTACCTGTGTTTTTTCTTTGGGGTCCGGGTATACATCCACGATATCCGATGCTATTGTGCCACCACCTAATTCTTTTATTATCAATGCGGCCCGCTTGAGCACATTGACAGTATTTGAAATATCGGTCCCTTTTTCAAAACGGCTGGCTGCATCGGTGCGCAGATTATGGCGGAACGAAGTTTTGCAGGATCTTGCTGGCGCACGTCGTCTTTACGCCTTGGGTGCAAATCACATCCTTGATCGCGACCGGCAACCCGCCCAGTTTGCCCACTGGCTTGCCCGCCGCGCGGCGGTCGTCGATTTCTTTCGCCCTCGCGAGCGCGGCGTCAGGATCGACCAACAGAAAGGCCTTGATCTGGCCGTCGTGCTTCTGGATTTGGTCGAGATACGCCCGCGTTAGCTCGACGGAGGAAACCTTGCGAGCTTCAAGGTCACGAAGGAGTTCGGCTGCGTGGCGGTCGATCAATGACATAATCAATTCTCAGACAAATGACCAATGACCAAGCACCAATGACCAGTATTTTCTCAATGCGTTGTCCTCAATTGGTCATTGGGATTTGGTCATTGGTCATTCACCCAGCACGGCTGGGACTCGGTAGCACTCACTGTCGCGCTTGGGGGCGTTGGCGAGGGCCGCATCGCGGGGGAGGCTTTGACCGAGCACGTCGTCGCGAAACACGTTGTGCATGTCGAGGGCGTGGGCCATCGGCTGGACGCTGTCGGTGTTGACTTCGCTGAGCTGCTCGACGTAGCCGACGACG
>Ga0137403_10005555_pt1 | contig 14604 bp, 13 predicted proteins | sample CZOMad2_1_16fung_FD_122057 | JGI IMG/M metagenome (GOLD analysis project Ga0137403, IMG submission 122057) | Vadose zone soil fungal communities from Angelo Coast Range Reserve, California, USA - CZOMad2_1_16fungal (Hybrid Assembly) | ecosystem: Environmental > Terrestrial > Soil > Vadose zone... | reverse complement strand
CCGACAACCCTGTCCTTTGGAAATATTACCGGCAGCGGTGCCCACGTTACGTATAAGGCTCCCGCGCTTATCGACAATAAAACAACGGTACAGGTGTCGGTAGAGGTAAAATTCAAAGAGACAATCTTTAGTTACAGTAATGGAAAACAGATTGCCACCTTTAACAAGCTGATCTTATTTCATTCGATCGACCTGATCCCGAACGAACTCGACTATACCTTGACAATGGAAATTGGAGATAGCCAGCCCTCCCCTTATCCTGACAATTATGGTTATCATTATACCGATCATGCTACTATGGATCTTAAAATAGACCCTAACATAATTGGATATAATGTAGCGGTTTCCAATATACAGAACTTTCCGCCGGATTATACCTTCACCACCGGCACTACGTGCAATATGGTATCCGTCTACCCGGATGGCATCGGAGAATTAAATATCATCTCCGGCCGCGGAGTCGCAGATTTTCGTAATGCCAATTCATTTAATGTGACACTTACTTCTTCTGGTGGTCGTTTGATCAAATTCGATTTCCAATGCAATTGTATGAACTGTCCTGTTCAGACGGTTGGCGGATACGAACCCGGTAGTGAGAATACAGATACCCCTGATTTTATCATGAATAAGGATACGCAGCACTCTTTTTCCGGTAATATGGACAATACCTATACCAAATTTACCCTCACGCCCAAATAAACAGAAAGATCCTGACGCGACCTGCGCGAACAAGGTTATGCGATCATCAGCAAAGTAGACCACCCAATTGCGCGGATGGCTTTTTTCGACACTTACATCCCATTGCCCGGTTGCAAAAGGCTTACCCGGTTGCCTTCCGTATCCTGGAAGGAAATCCAAAGGCCAACTCCCGGGATCATCATTGGTTCCATGCTATGCCCACCCGACTCGTCCATTGCTCCAAGAATCTTGCCGCCGCCCGCTTCTACCGCCTTCATCGCACTCTTTATGTCCTGAACCGAAATGACAACGGAAGGCGCATGCGAAAGCGGATTGTCTGTCTTTCCATAAAAACCTCCATTGATGGCGCCAGGCGTTTTCACCATTCCCTTTTCGTCTGTCTCGGTAGTCTGTGCAACGATATAGTTGCCCATCTCTGCTCCCATTTGTTGCAGATTCCAGCCAAAGGCCGACTGGTAAAAGTTCTTCATACGCTCACGGTCAAAATAACCCATCTCAAAATGTACTACTGAATTCATGCTCATACCCGATATGTTTTATTAGTTAACAATGGTTTCTATGTAAAGATAGCCAGTTCGGTGAAAATTACTCTCGCAAAAATCAGACCGGGGCTGATAAGTGAAAGTGGCGTTTACGAATCTTCGGACTTTGATAGCACCGGCTTTATATCTATTACCGGTGTTCCGTCTATTGCCTCCAGGGGCCCTACTTTTATTTTGTTACCTGTTCGCTGTAGTATCTTTACGCGATGCAAGCCTAATGGGTTTGGTCTATCGGGTGAGCGGGTTGCAAAAACGCCGGTAAGAGGATTGCTTTTATCACCCCGCGGATGCACGGTAAGAACATCTCTCAGGGACTGATGGAACCAGGTGATCAAAATCAGCTCATCGCCTGGCAAAATACCTTCCAACGCCGCAGCAACGTTGTCATTCATGTCAATCCACACATTCGGTGCAGCTTCATAGCCTTGCTTTGGCGCGTTCTCCCGATGTTTAATCGGAGATTCAACGAATCCAATAGGATCCAACAGATAGTTAATTGTTGCTGACATGCGAATTTCTCTTTGTCATAAATATACTAAAGCTCGGATTACTATCCTATGTAAAATCACCATTGCACCACGACCTTCCCGTTAGCCAGATTAGTTTCTACCATTTTATGTGCCTCAACGATATCTTTAGCAGGGAAGGTTTTGGACAGGATATTGGGAATAGTGCCTTTCTCGATATCAGTGATGATCTTTTGCAAAGGTATGCCGGACATTTCGAATCCAGCCTGGCCAAAAGCTAAGGCGGAGGCCAGGGTCGTTAGCCTGACGCCGGATGGAATTTGGAAGATCGGTTGAAACTGTTCGAGTGGCTTTAGTCCTCCCAGGAATCCCGCAAAGCAGATATGCCCTTTAGGCCGGAGGCAGGCAAGCGAATCTTCCATACTAGAAACGCCTATTAATTCCATCACCTTATCCACTCCACCGGGCCATACCGCCATTACCTGGTCACTGATCCGGCCCTTGTCAACGATCACGGTTTCCGCTCCCAATTTCTTCAGCAAATGTACCTTACTTTGATCGCGGGTTGTCGCCACCACCCGCATTTTCATCTGACTGGCCAATACAATCCCAGCCATTCCAATTGTCGAGCTGCCGCCTCTTATCAACAGACATTCTTCCTTCTTAGCGTCCAGGCACCAATTCAGGATCGCCCAGGCAGTCGCATAAGTTTCCGGTATCGCGGCCAGTTCGTTCCAGGGCAAACGACTCTCGAATGGAATGTCATTGCTTTTGGGTACATTGGTGTATTCCGCATAACTGCCGTTGATTGTTCTACCCATACCACCTACCAGGGCGGCCACTTGCTGTCCTTTTCCGTATTGGCCTGAAGGGTCGCTTTCCACCTCACCAACACATTCTATACCGATTATTTCCGAGGTTGGGCCAAACTCGCCTCTGCGCATATAAATCTCGGCCCTGTTAATACCAAATGCCCTGATTCGGATCAGTACCATCCCATCACTGGAGACCGGCTTATCATATTCCCCTATGGTTAGGTTTTCTGCTCCACCTTTTTGATTAAAAAGAATCGCTTTCATGGTTTGTTTTTTTTATTGATGTTAAATAAATGATTCAACTTTTCGGATGCCAGTAATTCCCGCAGGGTTCGGACCCAATCAGGATTCTCCAGGAAGCTGTGCTGCAAGTACAGCTCCCGGTATTCATTGTCCAGGAAATTGTCGAGCACCTTTTGCTTTTCCTCCGATACATCCGCTATTTTCTTCAGGTGGTGGCCCGCAAACCTCAGACTGCCTGGATTGACAATACCCATTTTAATAAAGGCTTGGGTCTTCTTCTCACACCGGCATGGATTGGCTTTGTTGACCAGCCCGCATTTGTTATGCATAAAATTGTACAGGTCGCGTTTCCCCCGGGACAAGATCACGCGGAAATTTTCCGGGGAAATATCCAACACCTCGGCGCCTATCCTGTCATTTATCCCGAATAATTCCCCAAGGATAAATACGAGCCGGTGCTTTGGATCCAGGCAGAGCAACATTCCAGACATACAGGTCTGCTTTGTCTCTTCGATCAAAAGTTGCTGATCCGCTTCGTAATATTCGCCTGCACTGATCTCCAGGTCCGGGGCCCCATCCAGGTCCTTAGCGAACTGAATAAAACCGCCCCTCCTTCTCGTCGTCGATTTCTTGTAATTGAGGACATGATTGACAGTGATCTTGTATAACCAGGTCTTAAAAGAGCTGTTATGCTTGAAACTGTCCAGTTTCGTGATCAGTTTAATAAACACTTCCTGAGAGAGATCGGCTGCATCGTCTTTATTTCGGATCATCTTGATAATCAAGGTATAAACAAGACCGGAATATCGGATTATCAATTCTTCCAGGCTTTTACTATCGCCCTCCAGGCTACGCGTTATCAGCACTTCGTCCGGAATGCTCTGAGAATATGGCTCCATATTATTCGATTTATAAGCTTAGACAAAATATAATTCAGGTTGTGACAGCAGACGATTTTTTTTTTGAAAATACCCCATCGGTAAGCCTTAAAATGAGGGAAAAGAGGCCGCTTTATGTAAAAGAAGCCTTCTCTAGCGCAATCATCTGTCCATCCCTCCCTAAAGATCAATGGGCCTGAGCGCCGTACTGATACGCCCAGATGGCATTATCGCCTGGGCTTCTGACAACGACCCGGATCGCAGCGAACTCCAAAAGGCTGCCGCTCGCTGGTCGACAGCGCGGAGGCTGTGATCATCCCTTTAAAACTCTTTCAAAATCCCCTTTGCCGAAAAAAGTGTCCCCGGGTATTAATTGTGAAATACCGTATTCAGCGAAAAGTCTGGCCTTGACAGGATTTGTGAATTCGAAAATTGTGGCCATAGCCCATGCAAATCTGATATGTGTAGTTGCGATTCTTACTCCGGTTTTCTTTGTATAATTGCGATGAAAATCTTTCAGATCAGCCACCCCGAAAATATCAAGAAGCCCTGGATCGTTGCAATAAAGTTGAATGGCGGGTACGGCTCTTTCGTTGATGGCAGCAACAATTTTTTGCACTATTTGCAAATTCTCCGTTTGAATATTACTATATTCCCAACGTTCACCTGGCGCCGTTTTCGAGAGCGACATTTTGAATTCATATAGATGGATCGGCAATTTTTTCAAGTCTAGTCTTCCAAGGCTATATTTCTCGATCTGCTTGGGATGAACAGCAAAGCCTGCAGAACAACGCCCTCCCCATCTACTTCCTTTAATGTAAATGGCAAAAATGAAATCCTTGTTTTCTTTCTTAAATATGAAGCCACTTCCTTTAAATCCCAATTTTTGCATTTCTATGCCAAAAGGCTTTGCAATTTGACTCTTAAATTCGGCTGTCGTAATCATTGAATTGGGCAAGTTATAAAATTGTAAAAAATCTCATTGATTGCGGAAACAATATGATCACCAAATTTATTAATTTAGAAGCTGTTGCGAATCGTTCATTGAAATATAAACCTTTGTAACTATGAAATTGGCTATTTTTTTAACATTTCTTTTTCCCTTTAAGCTATGCAGCTCTCAAAACCTGATAGCCAATGGATCGTTTGAAGATGCCTTTTCTATCCCAGGGACGAATGACGCCCCTGCTGCCTGGTATTTTATCAAAAAAGACAGATCAGGCGGCTATATGAAAATTGTATATAACATACCTCCTCTAAGTGGGAGCAAAATGTTGTGCTTTATAATCGGGAACAGAGAAAGTAAGTTCAGGACATATTGGCAAACCATGCTTCTTAACGGTCTTGAAAAGGGGAAAAAATACAAGTTAACGATGAACATCCATGGGTGGGATGACCTTCCAACACTACATGACCTGGGGCTCTATTTTACCAATAAATTGATATTTGCTACTCACGACACCCTTCTGCAGCCATCGGACTATGTAAATTTGTTGGACTCAAAAGTTAAAAATCTAAAAAGAGACTGGTTTAGATTGGAAAAGGAATTTGTTGCATCGACTGACGCTCAATTTCTTATGCTCGGTAATTTTTCTCCTAAAGACTATCAGGAAATTGCAAAGCACCGATATGCAAGAAGTTTTTATATATGCGATTTTGTTGATGACATACAAATCGATCCTGTTGAAAAAATAAATTGCGACCGCTGTTCTGCCATTAAGGATTCTCTCTACGCAGTATCAAAACATGATTCGATCAAGGAAATAGCGCCTGCGCCCACCCCCACCCCTACCTCTTTGGTTGTTACACCTCCAAAACCCGGAGAGAAAAAGGTCGACACTTTAGTATTTAACGACATTCTCTTTGCATTTGGAAGCGACAAGCTTCTTGACTCCAAAAGTCTTGATAGATACAGTTCAATCCTGGATCATAAAGAAATTCAGAAATTAACTATAATTGGCTACACCGATGATATTGGGACGGAATCTTTTAACTCGGAGCTGGCGAAGAAAAGAGCGATGGAGATCAGCAAACAAATATCATTAAAATTCAATATGCCTGAGTCAATAATCGAAATAGAAGGTCGGGGAATATCAACAAAATACCAGGACAAAAGCAAAAATAGACGGGTCGAGGTGTACGTAAATTACAAATAGCAATTCGCAAAACAAACAATCGGTTAATGGAGCCAACAACAGTTCAATAACGCAAATTAACAAATGATGACCGACACATTTAACTTAACGATACATATGGTTTCAAGTCTTGACGGAATAATTGCCAAAAAAGACAATAGCATTTCGTGGTTTGAGACATCCGACTACTACGAGAAAGGAATAGAACTTACCGAACAAGACACAGCGGCATTCCTTAAAACAATAGATTGCTATATAATGGGGTCCCGGACTTACGAACACGCCCTGGAACTTTCAAAATTGTATGGGTGGGCTTATGGAGATGTGCCGACTATTGTAGTGACTCATAGAAACCTGCCGGTTGACAGAAAGAACATTGAATTTTATTCGGGCGACCTGAACGAACTTGTGAATGAACGACTAAAACCAAACTACAAGAATGTTTGGCTCGTAGGCGGAGCAATGCTTGTCAAAGATTTCATTCGTTTAAAATTGGCGGACCAAATAAGGTTATCGATATTACCTATTATTTTGGGTAACGGGACACTGTTTTTCGACCACATAGGGCAAGAACAAGCATTGCATCTGAAAGACATGACAGCCTATAAAAGCGGAATGGTGGAACTATGTTACGAAATGAGAACATAATCATGCTAAAAAGCTACTTCACCATGGCCAGGCGCAGTTTCCGCCGGAACAAGGTCACCTCCTGTTAAAAATCTTACTGACGATGAGCCATGACAGGCATACATAAAATAAATTCCGCTCCCCTGCCGTTCCCTGCGCTATAGGTCATAACGCATCCGATTGCCTTCGCCAGGTCCCTGATAATATGCAGACCCAGGTCGGACCTCGCCCTGCGACCAACGAACAGAAAAATAAATATCAATATTTTTGGTCCGGCAAATACCGATCGGTATATTCGCGCCATGAAGTTCACATGCAGATCGGAGGCAACCCGTCAATTCGTTATCGAAAAAGCGGCCACCCTATTCAATATGAAGGGGTTTGCAGCCACTTCCCTATCCGACCTCAGCAAGGTCACCCAGTTGACGAAGGGCAGCATTTACGGGAATTTCAAGAATAAAGAAGACGTCGCGATGGCGGTCTTCGAATACAATTTAGCCCGGAAAACATACACGATCAGGCGGCGGGTGCAGGAGGCCGGGAGTTACAGGGATAAGCTACTTGCTTTTGCGTCCGGTTTTGCGGATGTGGACCCTACGAATTCCACCGCCGGCGGATGCCCATTGCTTAATACCGGAATTGAAGCAGATGATACGAATGCTGATCTGAGAAAAAAAGTGGCCGCTGGATTACTGAATTGGAAGAATGAAATGGTTCGTATTATCCGCGGGGGAATGGCCGCTCATGAATTTCGCGGAGATACCGATCCTGACCATATAGCCGTATCCATGATCGCCTTAATGGAGGGAAGCGTTTTTATTTACGGTGTAATGAAAGACCCCGCTTATTCCGGGATCATCGCCCAGACCATCCGCAACCTGGTAGGCAGCATCGAAAACAGGGAGTAATTTTTTTTGCATAACCATATACCGATCGGTATATGGTCTGTGCACTCATCTCAACCAAAAATCTAAAAAAATGAAAGAGCAAGGATCAATTCTAGTTTGCGGCGCCGCGGGAGGCAGTATGGGCTCGACGGGACACTATGTAGCCAGGATGCTGGCCGGGAAAGGCATGCGGGTTCGGGCCCTGGTACACCGGGAGGACGACCGGTCGGAAAAGCTACGTCAATCCGGTATGGAGGTCGTCCAGGGGGATCTCCTGGATTACAGATCGGTAAGATCAGCCATGGAAGGCGTGCATCGGGCCTACTTCACTTATCCGGTACAGGAAGGCCTTCTGGAAGCAACCACGAATTTTGCGGTCGCGGCAAAGCATTCGGGGGTAGAACAGGTCGTCAATCTGTCCCAATATCTGCGGGGCGACAGTGACCACCCCACCCCCCATCAGAAAAGGCATTGGCTTTCTGAGCAGATATTCAACCTGGCCGGTATTGGCGCCGTGCATCTTGAACCCGTAGTCTTCTTTGAAAATTTCCGCGCGCTGGCGCAACCCAGCATCAGCAGGTCAAATGCTTTCTATTTACCCTGGGGTCCTGAACAAACCAAATTCATGACGATTGCGGCAGAAGATGTCGCACGTGTCGCGACGGCCGTATTGGCGGGCTCCCCTCGACCGAACGGAACGGTATTGCAGCTGGTCGGTGATGTGGTTGCCATCCGGGACATTATCAACATACTCACTGAGATTTCCGGAAAGCCTGTTCAGTACCATGACACACCGGACGAAGTGTGGGCTGAAACAATACGGAAATACGGGATTAACGAGCTAACCATCGAGCACTTAGGCCTGTTATGGAAATTCTTGCGCTCTACCCCCCGCGGGATCCAGGATAGCTATGCCGTATCTCCTTTGATAGAATCATTGACCGGCGCCAACCCGAAATCGATGAGAGAGTACCTTACGGAGCAGAAACAGGCATTTTTCAGCCCTAAATGACAAAATGTATCCATGGTTATTTACAATACTTGAAAGATCTGGATGTTATTACCACAGGTATCGTTGAAAACGGCAAGTTTTACCGGACCCATCTGGGTCGGTTGCATTGAAAATACTACATCCAGGCCTTTCAGTCTTTCAAACTCTTTATTAATATCGTCTACCAAAAATGCCGTTGCCGGGATACCCGCTTCAAAAAGCGCTTTTTGATAAACTTGAGCCGGCTCGAATGCCAGGGGCTCTAAAACGAGCTCGACGCCGTTTTGTTCTTCTTTGGATACTACGGTAAGCCATTTGTGCTCTCCCACCGGGATCTCTTTTTTCTTGACGAAGCCTAATATTTCTGTGTAGAATTTCAGCGCTTTCCCCTGGTCTTTGACCGTAACGCTTGTCAATTTAATTTTCATTTTTTCTTGTTTACGGCAAATTTGAAAATTAATCTTTAAACCAATTTATCAGGAATTGCTTTTTTTTGGAAACCGGTTGGTGTCAGGCCCGAGTGCTTTTTGAAGTAAATACAAAATGATGGCTGGCTCTCAAATCCTAATGCATGGCAAGTTTCTGATATGCCGGCTCCATTGCTTAATAAGGTTTCAGCCTTAGCCATTCTTTTTTCGGTTATTTGTTGATAAGGCGTTTGGCCATAGCAAATTTTAAAGAGCCGGATAAGGTGAAACTTCGATAAGAAAGCTTCGCGTGAAATAAAATTCAAGTCGATTTCGGAACAATAATGTTTGTCGATAGCTTGCTTTGCTTTTACAACCCTGTCAATGAGATATTGTTTAGGCAGATAACTGTCCCGGATCTTTAAGACTTGGCTATTATAATATGTCATTTTCCCCAGGTTTTAGCTTTGCTAAAATAAAAATTAACTTTCGGATTCATTCAACTATTTGTCATAGTATGTTATTTATTGTGGAAAGCCGCGATGAGAAAGTGCCTTATCTTATAATTTAGTTTGAATTTGCTGACCTGAATAACGGATAGTTTTAACAGCTTTTCCTTCTGCCGGCCCGGTTCCGTTATTTTTATTTACCATTACGATTCTAAATATTCTTTTTTGCAACATGCCGGAAAATGTTCCTTTCCTGTTGCCAATTGTCAGAGTTTTTATTTGATCGTCCCATTTAAAATCAATGGTGCTATAGGCCCCTTTTTCATAATTATAGTTGTCATTTTCGTCCTCATACAACGTAAAGGTGCCGTTAGCTCCAGGATAAATCCTGACCTCAAGGTTATCGGCTTTTTTCTCGGAAGTATATTGCTGAAATGGGCCCAAAGGAATGATTGACCCGCCTTTTACAAATAGAGGAATTTGATCGATAGGTACATTACTGGCTATGGTGTTGCCGCCTGAATAAGTTTCCCCGGTCCAAAAATCGATCCATTTGCTACCTTTGGGCAGGTAAACCTGTTTGGTTTTTACGGTGCTGAGATCTGTTACTGCGGCGCCTGTTTCCCTGCTTACATATAATGAATCCGTAACGGGTGAGACCAATAAGGCCTTGCCAAACATATATTCATCATTTATATCATACACTTTTCCATCCTTAGGGAAATCCATTACCAGCGCGCGCATCATGGTTGATTGATGGGCCGTAACCTGCCAGGTTGTTGAATAGTTATAAGGCAGCATCCGGTAACGCAGGTTGATAAATTTTTCCTGCGCATCATAGGCCCAGTAACCTTTTTTACCAAATTGGAAAATTTCGCGCGGGGTATTTGTGCCGTGCGAGCGCATGAGGGGGCTAAACGCTGCAAATTCGAGCCAACGGGTATATAGTTCATGAAATGCAGTGTCTTTTATGCCATCACGGTATTTAACCGCCGCATAAAAACCGCCGATGTCTGTATTCCAGTAAGGGATGGCGCATAATGACAAGTTTAATCCGCCGGATATCTGATTGCGGAACACTTCCCAGGTACCTACAATATCGCCCGACCAGGTGGCCGCGGCATTGCGCTGCTGTCCTGCAAAGGCCGAGCGGGTAAGAATAAATACCCTTTTGTCTGAGGTCGTTTGCCGTTGGTGCTCATACACCCCACCGGTAGATAATAACGGGAATGCATTTGCTACTGATCTAAAGCTCCCGGCATAAGTCATACTTTTATCGGCTTGACTGCTATTGCCCCGTTCGGGTTCGGTAGCATCCAGCCACCAGCCATCCATACCTTGCGAAAAGATGTTTTTGTTCATGTATCCCCAGTAAACATTCCGCGCCATAGGGTTAAAGGGATCATATACCTGTACCCCCTTTGTTGTGGGCCAGGTTTTAAAATCAAATAGCGCATTGATCTTTTTCATTGCCTTTAATATGGGCGTCGACGGGCCAAATGATGGCCAGACAGAAATAATAATGTGCGCGTTTAATATATGCACGCTATCGATCATTTGCTTGGGATGAGCGTAAAGCGGGTTGCCAAACGCCACCGCGTTCCATACGCTATCATTAGTGCCCCAATATTGCCAGTCCTGCACAATGCCATCCAGCGGAACATTAAGAACTCTGTATTTTTTTATAATATCGACAATTTCTGCTTCGCTTCTGTACCGCTCCCTGCTTTGCAAAAAGCCGAATACCCAACGTGGAAACATCGGCGCGTTACCCGTAAGTGCACGCATTCCGGCTATTACGCCGTCGGCGTTGCCGCCGTTCATAAAATAATAATCTACGCCATCGCCAATGGCAGATTCAATCAAAGTACCATCCGTACTGTCTTTAAAGGTTGTGGTTGAATAGTTATCCCAAAAAACGCCATATCCGTTCGAACTCTGGAAAAAAGGTACGGCTATCTCCATGTTTTCCTGCCTTAATACCACTGTGTTATGGCGATAATTCATTATGCCTTTCTGATGCTGGCCTAAACCATAAACAGCTTCGCTATCCGTTAATTTGAAAGCTTGTGAAATACTGTAGGTATTTTTAGTGCTGTCCTTCACCGGAACAAATTGCGCACCGTTATCTTTTTCAGCGAATAATAATTTATTGGCAAGCGTGTAATATTCAATTTTCCCCGTATGGGCATCCAGTTTTAATTTTAATGCCTTGGTTTGAAGCACCAGGTTACCATTACCCTTTACAACAGTGAATTCTGTTTTCCCTGGATTTTCAATTACGCTGAAGCTTTTCTTTTCAAAGGTAGCGCCGGAAGGGTATTTCATAACCCTTACAACATTGGAACTAAATAAGTGAAATTCGATGGCTATGCCGTTTACAGTAGTTTTAAAACCGATCGTGTTTTTTTGATAAGATTGCGCCTTGCTTTGCAAAACAAACAGCACCGATAACCAAAGTATAGATTGAATCCTTTTCATGATGTATATGCCGGTTAATGTTGAAATTTGCCAAATGTAATGCTAAAATTTTTGCTATACTTGGTGTCGCAAAAAAATACATCTGATCAGTCGCTGATCTGCTAAGAAAGAAGAGCCGGCATTTATGTAGGAATGCGGTTGTGTCGATGGCCGCGAAAGAGAGGTATTCTGCGATATTTTCCAATTCATTGACGGATCTTCCTATTCCGTTCTCAGGCTCTTCACCGGGTTGGCCAGCGCGGCCTGCACACACTTGAAACTGACGGTAACCATGGCGATCAACATAGTTATGGCGCCCGCGGCGGCAAATACCCACCAGGAGATGTCCGTACGGTAAGCGTAGCCCTGCAAAAAACTGTTGAGCCCGTACCAGGCCACCGGGAAGGCAATGGCAGCGGCAATCAGCACCAGCACCAAAAAATCCTTTGACAGCAGGGTTACAATATGCGGCATCCCTGCGCCCAATACTTTCCGCACGCCGATCTCTTTCACCTTGCTTTCTGCGGTAAAGGTTACCAGCCCGAACAGGCCCAGACAGGATATCAATATGGCCAATACGGCAAAACAATTGAACAGTACCCCCACGTGCACGTCGCTTTTGTATAGATCGTTGAACTCACTGTCTAAAAAGCTGTAGGTAAAGTTGTAGTCCGTGTTATATTTTTTCCATAGCCTTTCCACGGCGGCCAGCGCCTTGGCTGCATCCTTGCCCGTGGTCCGTACATACATTTTCCCGCGCCATTGTTTGTCGTACTGGATCAGCAAGGGGTGTATCCGGGTGTGCATTTCCTGGAAATGAAAATCCTTCACCACGCCGGCGATCACCCCTTTTATGCCGTGAAAGGTAAAGCGTTTGCCCACTGCGGGTTCATGGATACCGGTCATTTTAATGGCCATTTCGTTCAATATAAAATTGCCGCTGTCGGCAGGGGTGCCGGTAAAACCTTTTCCTTCCACCAGTTTGATGCCCATCACCTCCAGGAAATTTCTTTCCACCGGCATCTGGCCGATGGTAAATGTTTGCTGGTCCGGCCTCTTGCCTTCCCATTCGGCATCTGAGGTGCCGGTGCCGCTGTTGATGATGTCCACTCCCGATTCGGTAACGCCCATTATGCCGGGTTGTTCCAGCAGTTCGGCTTTTGCGGCCTCATAATGGGGATCGATATTACGCATCCAGAAGCTGAAAACATTCTCCTTGTCATAGCCCAGGTTCTTTTCGCGTATATACTTTAATTGTTTGCCGATGATGATCGTGCTGATGATCAGCATGATGGAAAAACTAAACTGCACCACCACCAGCACTTTGCGGAAATTGCCCTTGCTGCCGATGCCGCTCAGCTTGCCCTTCATGGCCTCCATCGGTTTAAAGGAGGACAGGGTTATGGCTGGGTAGACACCTGCCAGCAGCAGCGTTGCCAGCAGGCTGAGACCATACACCGCCAGCACATCGGGCGCCCAGGGCTTGAAAACGATTTCTTTGCCGGAAATATTATTGTACAAAGGCATCACCAGGTAAATAAGACCGGTGGCCAATACCAGCGCAATGAGAAAGGTAAGCAGCGATTCGCTCAGGAACTGCAGGAACAGCCCCCCCTTACCCGCGCCAACGATCTTGCGCAGGCTTATTTCCTTGCTGCGCTTCATGGCCCTTGCCGTGACGAGGTTGACATAGTTGATGCAGGCGATCAGCAGCACGATCACCGCCACGATAAAGAACACCCTTACGATCATCATGCCCTGCTCCTTACCGTCCGGAGCGTACAGGTGTATCTGGCTGAGCGGGTTCAGCAGGTAAACAAGGGTCTTGGTAAAGTCTGTATTTTGATTGCGGCGGTGCATCGCGCCCATCTTCAGGCCGGCCGCAACAGGGTTGGCGCCGGGCTTCAACAATACAAAGGTTTGATAATTGTACTGGCCCCAGTTGGCGTCGATGGGAAGGGATTTAAAATAGCCGGTGGTATCGGGTTCCTGCTCCAGTATCTGAAAATTAAAAGCTATGTTGAACCTGATAGATGAATTTTCGGGCATATCCTTCATCACGCCCGTTACCTCGTACGTTTTTTTGTCGTCGGCAGTTAATGTCTTGCCCATCGGGTCTTCCTCGCCAAAAAGCTTTTTCGCCGTTGTTTCGGACAGTACGATGGAACGGGCGTTCGAAAAAGGGTGTTGGGGATTGCCCTTGATGAGCGGGTACGTGAACATGCTGAAGAAGGACGGATCGACCAGGTAGTTCTGCCACTCGTTGAATTTTTTATCCTTGTATTCGAATACCGAGACGCGCCAGTTCTCTTCCATGCGGCAGGCATCTTCTACTTCAGGTACTTCCTTTTTGGCGTACACGGCAGTGGGTGCGGGTGTGTTCTCCCAGATGGTAGCATCGCCAAACTTTGGCGCAAGCCGGTAAAGGTTTGCCGCGTGTACATTGAACCGGTCATAGCTCAGTTCGTCTTTTACCCACAGCAAGAGCAGGATACTCACCGCAAGCCCTGCCGACAGACCGGTAATGTTGATAAATGAATAGGTTTTGCTTTTGCGCAGGTTGCGCAGGGCTATTTTGAAGTAGTTCCTGATCATACTGGTTGATTTTCATCCTTAAGGACAGGCTCCCGAATTGAATGTTGCAGGCGGGCCAAAATATTTATTTACCGGATAAACAGCCTATTCTGAAGCCGACAAGGCACTGTCCGCTTTTGATACACTTTTGGAATGCCGCCCCCCTTAGGCGAAAAAAATATTTTCAAAAAAATTGTCGAATTCTAAAAGCTCGATCGTCATTACTTTTTAACAATTAAAATTTCCGACAAATGGGGAAAGTAATGAGCTTGATCAACACTACGCCTAATGGCTTTGCAGACGGAAAATATGTCATTATCGATGCCGAATTTTATGAGTTTACGCACGGTCTGCTATCGGACATCAAGACAATTGCCTTTGGCAGCCACACTTTCGACCTGTTCCAGAACCGCTGGCCCCCCATCCTGGA
>Ga0137403_10005554_pt1 | contig 14604 bp, 10 predicted proteins | sample CZOMad2_1_16fung_FD_122057 | JGI IMG/M metagenome (GOLD analysis project Ga0137403, IMG submission 122057) | Vadose zone soil fungal communities from Angelo Coast Range Reserve, California, USA - CZOMad2_1_16fungal (Hybrid Assembly) | ecosystem: Environmental > Terrestrial > Soil > Vadose zone... | reverse complement strand
TCGGCCTGCACGTCGGTTTTTTCGGGGCTTGCTCGGCGTTCACTCACGTTTGCGGCCTGCACACGCGCACGGTCACCAAGTCGCGACCGCTATCCAGAGGCTTCAGACATTTCGTCACCTCCAAGCCTGCTCCGGTTGCTTCCGGCTGGAGCGGATGACGGGTGGGACTTGCACCCACTGGAAAGCGCCGCCTTTCACGGCGCACGGGACACGCAACCACCAATACCGACATTCGCTGTTGGTTGCCATTTAAGTTATTTCGATCGGCCCTGATCGATTGAAATTGGCTCGGTAATTTCTTCTCCTTCAGCTAACGTCCGACAGCCGGACCGTCAAAAAATCTGCGCTTAGGATCCACTTGTCCTCCGAAGGCAAAGGTCACACGTTCGAATCGTGTCGGGTGCGCCACAAAATCAACTACTTAGCCTAAGCGTCCTGAAGTGAGTGGGAGCAAAACTCACCACAAACTCACCAAAAATAATCCAGTCCTGGCGCAGAATCTGCGGCCTCGCGGCAGTTTCTCGTACGAGTCGCTCGCTGATTTCTTATGGAGTTTCGACCCGGAACTTTGCCTGGAGAGCACGCTCGCTGTCGCCAGCTGCGAAATCTAGTTTGGTCGCAGAACATTCGGCTCGGGTGCGAGGTAGGTTCAAAGCGGGGATAGGATTTGGACCTATGATCTTCAGGTTATGAGTTCGTAACGGCGATTTTCGCCACTCTACGAGCGCGCCGCATTCCCCGCGCCGCGCAGCGCCGCGAAGCAACAATCAAACAGGGCAGCGCAAGGGACGCCAATGGCGATCCTGCGGCGTTGCGCGACGCCGAGCGGCAATCAACAAAGTGAAAGAGCCGGGAGAGCGCTTTCTGAATCAATACGTGGCCGTTCGCTGCAAGCCCTCGACGCAGGCAGAGTATCGGCGTTCGGTCGAATTATTCCTCGATCCGTTTTTTCGCCAAGCAACGCGTTCGCCCCGTAACCACGGCTGACGTCGCTGAACTCCACGGCTCTTTGTCGCATATCCCGCGCCCCGGAATCGGAGACGGACCATTCATGATTCCCTGATCGGCGCACTGGCTGGCGGACAACGCAGCCAGAGACTATCAGCATGGACCATCCGCACGACGCTCCGGCCGTTTAACCCGCCAATTGTCCTTTCGTAATTGTCTGCAACGTGCTCGAGGTGCACGAGCCGAGCTTAAAGGCTAAATTACTATTTAATTGAATACCTCGAGACCGGGTGAGAGTTCTACGGCCAGTAGGGTACACCGCAGCTCAGATAACCTCGTCTTGCCACGGCTGTGACCCACCCGACCAATGATCAACGAGGTCATCGATATGTTGCACAGAGCGCCGCTCACGAGCCCTACGACCTTTTCGGAAAAAGCCGTCCAAGATATTTCGCGAACGTTGATACTGCTTCTCTCTGATGTGTTCGCGTTGTATCTCAAAACAAAGAACTTCCACTGGCATATGTCCGGTTCGCATTTCCGCGACTACCATTTGATGCTCGACGATCAGGGCGAGCAGATTTTCTCCATGACGGACGTCATTGCCGAGCGAGCCAGAAAGTTGGGCGGCACAACCGTTCGCTCCATCGGGCAGATTTCGCGCGCTCAGCGTATCGCGGACAACGACGCTGAATACGTCAAGCCGCTCGACATGCTGGCTGAACTCCGGGACGATAACGCGTCTCTGACGCAGAACATGCGCGAGGTGCATTCGCTCTGTGACGAGGCAGGCGACGTGGCTACCGCTAGCCTGCTGGAGAACTGGATTGACGAATCCGAGAAGCGGACATGGTTCCTCTTCGAGTGCTGCCGGCAAGCCTAGGGCCAAGGCGCGCAACGAGCCAGCGAACACCGGGGCTCGCAGATATCAGTCGATTGTAACCCGTCGAGGGACATAAAGGTCTGCCGCTCAAGATCAAATGCGACCTGTTTGTCCGAACTCAAAAGCCCGATAAAGGAAGCGCCCATGAATGTCAGGAGCGATCGGATGGTTACCAAGCGTCCAGCAAAGGATCAACGCAAAACTCGTTCAGCAAAAACGGGAGTGCAAGCTACGAAATGGGAAGTGATAGATGAGCAACTCGACGAGGCCCTCAGACAAACCTTCCCTGCCAGCGACGCGCTATCGATTATTCAAACCGCTCGCGGTAGCTGATCGCATAAGCTTCGGCGCAGGAAATTGTCAGCGGCTGATCGTGCGTCGTCGCCATGCTGGAAATTTCGACGCCTCTGCAGGCCGTTTTTCCGATAGCCCTCGTTGAAAATTCCGAGCGCAGACGAGGACCCATCATGAAGATCGGGATAATTGGTGCGGGTGCGGTTGGCGCAGCATGTGCAATGGCGACCGTCATGAGGGGTTGCGCCAGCGAACTGGTTCTCGTCAACCGAGGCCGCGCTCGCGCAACAGGGATGGCTACCGACATGGGCTACGGGGCCCCTCTGTCATCCACCACCAAGGTAACGGATGGTGACTATTCGGATCTGGCAGGCGCTGCGCTCGTCATGGTCACGGCAGGCGTCAACGAGAAATCCGGCGGCGCTACGGATCGCAATGATCCGCTGGGACGCTTGCGCCTCCTGGACAAGAATGCCGAAATTTATCGCGAGATTGTTCCGCAGATCAACGAGGCGGCGCGGGACACCGTGCTGCTTGTCGTAACGGACCCTCCGGATCCGCTTGCCTATCTGACCCGCGAACTCGCCGGGCATGATCGCGTTCTCAGCACAGGCACATTGCTCGACAGTCTGCGCTTTCGGGTACATCTGGGGCGGAAACTCAAGGTCGCGCCCACGAATGTCGAAGCGCAGGTGCTCGGTGAACACGGGACGTCCCAGATCTTTCAGTGGTCTGGTGTCCGCGTGGGCGGCGTCCCGATCTCGGATGCGCTTGGACAATGCGGCCTTCCGCACGACGACGACTTTCGCGCGACGATCGAGAAAGAAGTGCGTTATGCGAATATAACGATAATCGAAGGTATTGGAGCCAGCCAATACGGAATTGGAATGGTTTGCGCGCGGATTGCCGAAATCGTGCTGCGTGACGAACGCGCCGTCGTTCCGATCGGGGTCTACAATTCAAAGCTTGGAGTGACGCTCTCGCTGCCTGGCGTCGTCGGTCGGGGCGGCTGCCTCCAAATCCTTGATCCTCCCCTATCGAATGATGAGCGTCTTGGCCTGAAAAAATGTGTCGAGACGTTGCGTAAGGCCCAGGAACGAATTCGCTGACTATTCCGGCAACGCCGCCAGTTCGCATACGCGTCATGCGGAGAATCGCCTGCTGCCTGACCCAATCAGCGCTACATCCCGTATTGGAGTGCTTTTCGAATGTCGACGGAAACAATTTCGGCGAATGGGCTGGTTGCGATCAATGGTCTGCCGGCACAACGCCGGAGATGCGCCGCCGCTGCCATTTTTACCGCGCTTGCGATGGCCTCGCTCGACACAGCGATCGCGAACATCGCTCTCCCAGCAATAGCAGCCGATCTTCGTGCCAGCCCATCCGAAGTCATCTGGGTAGTAAATGTCTACCAGATTGCGATGGTCGCAACCCTTTTGCCGCTCGCCGCGCTTGGCGAAGTCGTCGGTCACCACCGGATCTACCTCGGAGGCCTTGTGCTGTTCACGTTGGCGTCGCTGTTCTGCGCGTGTGCGTGGTCGTTGCCCAGCCTGCTGACGGCGCGCGTGCTGCAGGGCCTCGGCGCCGGTGGTATTATGAGTGTGAATACGGCGCTGGTTCGCTTCGTTTATCCAGGGCGCTTGCAGGGCCTGGGTTTCGGACGCAACGCGATGGTGGTCGCGACCGCCTTCACGCTCGGCCCGACGATCGCTTCGGGCATCCTCGCGATTGGACCGTGGAGCTGGCTGTTCGCCATCAACATCCCCTTCGGCATCGTTGCGATCTTGACCGGTTTGAAGACATTGCCGCGTACCCCGAGAGCAGCGCATGGTTTCGATTTTCCCGGCGCACTGATGGCGGCGGGCTGTCTCGGCCTTTTCATTCTGGGGATCGGAAGCGCGGCTCATCACGCGCGGCCTGCGCTGATATCGATTGAACTTGCCTCCGCCGTGCTGCTTGGCTGGGCTCTGATCCGCAGACAGGCGGATTCTCCGGCGCCCGTGCTGCCGATCGACCTGCTTCGCAGGCCGGTCTTCGCTCTGTCCACCGCCACCGCGATCTGCTCGTTTGCGGTCCAGGGCCTGGCTTTCGTCTCCCTGCCATTCTACTTCGAGGACATTCTTGGCCGCTCGCAGGTCGAGACGGGCTTTTTCATGACCCCCTGGCCGCTTGTAGTGGCCATCATGGCGCCGATCGCCGGACGTCTATCCGACCGCCATCCCGCAGGAATTCTCGGCGGCTTCGGTCTCGCGCTGCTCAGCCTGGGGATGGCCTTGCTGGCGATGCTTCCGGCAAACCCGCATGTCGTCGACATCGTTTGGCGCATGGCCATCTGCGGATGCGGATTCGGCTTTTTCCAGGCGCCGAACATGAAGGCCTTGATGTCCAGCGCGCCTGCCGATCGTAGTGGCGGCGCGAGCGGCATGGTTGCGACGGCACGCCTGACGGGACAGACGATCGGAGCAGCGCTCGCGGCCCTCTGTTTTGGCCTCGCCGGTCGCGAAGGAGCCACGCTCGCACTGGTGCTTGGTGCGGTATTCGCCGCGACTGGAAGCGGAATGAGCGTGCTACGCTTGGTCGCGACCCCGCGAAGCGCCGCCTGAGCTTCTATTTGTTATTCTCCGCCTTGGAGAGCCTACTCGGCGGCCGAAAGCCGACTTTGGGCCGTGACGTTCATGCCGCCGCTCGAACAAAGCGCGCCGCCCTGATCTCCTCGATGAGATCATCGACACCCGCAAGTGCGAAGCCAAGCGCAGTTTCGTCGATGAGCCGGCCATCGCGCACCTTCTCATACACCCCGCCGATCACGATCTGGGGCCGGAGAACAGGGCGTGCCGGTATCGATGCGAGCGTCTCGTTCATCTGCTGTTGCGCGCGCACACCGCCGGTGAAGGCGGGTGAGGCCGTCATCGTCAGTACCGGCTTGCTTTTCAACACTGACCGACCGTAGGGCCGGGAGGCCCAGTCGAGCGCATTCTTCAGGACGCCGGACATGCCGTGATTATATTCCGGGGAGATGATGATCACGCCGTCGCTTGCCTCAATGGCCGAGCGCAGGGCGCGTACCGGTTCAGGTGCGTGCTCGGCATCATCATCCTCGTTGTAGAGCGGCAATCCATGCAACGGAAAAATCTCGAGCGCGGCCCTCGGCGCGAGCGAATCCCGAAGGCCGCGAAGCACCGCGGTGCTGTAGGAGGAGTGGCGCAAGCTTCCGGAGAGACCGAGAAGGCGAAATTGGATCATCGAAGCGGCACAGGATGACTGGGATTTCGGCTCGCTTCAAAATCATGAACAAATCTGCCCCCTCAAGTAAATTCGATTTTAATACGCGAGTGATGATTGCTCAGTGCACAATTTTCCACAGGATTGACGAACGGATAGAGGTTGAGAGGTCGCCAGCCACTGTGAATGCAGCCAAAGCAGCCACTGAATGAAATTCAATTTAATGGCGTCTGCTGGATACCGAACATACATTCGGATCGCGCGGTAAGCGATCATCCGTGACGTTGGTCGTGGGTTCGATCGTTTGCGCAATGACACGGTTTTGCGCGCAGCAATGGGCGCGGCTTGGTCGACGGTGCACTTTGCTAGAACTGCACGAGAAACAGCGGATTGGATCAGACAAAGATGCGCATTCAGAGCAACTACCGGAGCGGTGACCTGAGACTAGCGATAGTGGTCGCACTCGTTGCAATCGCGAGTACAGCTGGTATTCTCTTTGTCGACTTCGGCCCAAGCAACGCTTCGCGGGATAGCGCCACGGCGAGGATGACCACGGCCGCGGCAGTATCCAGGGCCGATGCGATCGAGACTCCCTCAGAGCTTTTCGTCAACCCACCAACTTCCTCTCCCCTTTGAGGGCCTGGTGAACGGGTGATCGCCGAAAGTGACACCCTCATCAGGGCAACAACGGTACATCGATCTCTAGTGCCTTTCTTGCCGGTCGGCGGAGGGGTTCTAAGATGAGCTCCTGCAGGACGGAGACACTGGATGTCACCGGCGCTTATTGTAAGAAGCTGCGCAGCGAGCTCGCGGCCCATTCGAACTTAGGCTCGCTATCGGCAGCCGCGCCGCGATCGCCGGGCTATCGGGATCCGGCAAAGCCTCTTTCTTCGTATGATCGCGACCTTGATGCTAACGACGCGAAGTCTCGCCGGATTTCAAGCTCGGCCAGAGCGGGAATCCGAAGGGCAAGCCGCGTGGTCCAATTACGCAACCCGATTCATGGAGAGCCTGAAAACGGTGACTCCAAAGCCATCATCCAGGCGATGACCGAAACGCGAAAAAGGCGGTTACCCGACAATAATCCGCCCGCGCATCACGTGTGGTCTTCACCGAATGCGTACGAAAACGCAATTGGTCGTCCCTATGAAGAAAGAGCTGCGAACCGCTCAAGTGACCTGGCAGAATCTAACCTCGAAAAAGTCAATTGACACGCGATGGAAGACGATTGCTGGAGCATTGAGGCTCTGCGAGATGTGAGCAGCTTGGCGGCTTCCATCGCGCTAAAGAAGAATTTAATGGCGACGGTACGATTCTCTCTCATCTAGAGATTCCAAAGGAGAGAACCATGAAACTTACGACAATAGCACTGGCAATTGCATTCACGGTCCCAAGTACGTTCGCGCTTGCGCAAGGCGGAATGAGCATTGGGAGTCACGTCACCCGCCCCTTCGCAAACACCAGCGGTGCGGCAAGCCGTATTGCAATCAGACCCAGGAATATCTCTGGGAATACGCTTGCTCCTATCGCGCATGACCCAAGCGGATCAACACTAATTGGGTCAGCTATTAATCGCGGCGGCTAGAATAAGGAAGACCCCGCGTCTTAGGAGGCTACTGCCTAGTCAGTCGGCTTGGGAAATGTCCAAAAAGCTGACCTAAAAAGCAACGATGAAATTGCCGACGAAATCCCTTGAAGCTGCCGTGGCTGAACCGGCTTGGTCCACCACGGTTTGCTTCGGTCCCGCAAGGCCCATGGGCGCTCGCCGGCGCCTTGTCCGTGGCCGCTGTCCGGTGCATTGGTGATAGTAAGACCCGCCGACCTCGCGCGGAGTTGTAACGACGTGAGGATATGTTCCCTTTCGCGGTCGGATCGCTTCACCATTTCCGTGGAAGAGCCAAACGCTGTTGGCTTTTCATATCAAGGGGAAACTGAATGACTAAGCTTAAGGTTCTGTCGGCTGCACTGATTGCAGCAGCCATGCTCGCAACTCCCGCCATGGCTCGCGAGGGCCATGTAACCTCGCGGCGTCTCCCCGAAAGCGCCAATGCGAGTACCACGCCCGACGCGCGTTCTATTAGCGGAGGTGATGGTCTTCGCGGCAATCACTTCGGCGGCGACTTCGGTGCTACTCCCGGTAACGAATACACGGGCCGCGATGTGTGGGGCCACTGGGGCACCTACTATGGGCCCATGGTTCCGGCTCCGTTTTGAATTGGGACGGTCTCAAGAGCGGGCGTACAGACACGTGACCGCCGCGACCAAATCCAGCGCGAGACACCGCAGCATTGAGCCGAGCAGCAGCGGATGTAAAGCCCCGAAGTCTTGAAGTCGCTTTGGGAGGAACCTTGGAGATTCTCTGTCTAACAGTTCAGACAAGCCGTGCGAATTTCCCAAAAGCTGGCATCCTGCTTCCCTTAACAGGGATTGTGCTGCGCGCCGACCGAGTGACCATCGTCTTCTGCGGCTCGAAGAAAAGTCTGTCTCAGGGCATCACGAAGGCCAAGGTGATCTTCGCTTCGCATGCCGTGGGCGCGGCCGTCCTTCCCCTCATGCTCTTCGATCAGATCTAGTTGATGGTCTGCGCGGCGCTGGCCCAGCGGTGGGGCCCTCGCGCTGAGCCCTCTCCATCCCTGCCTTCAGTAGGCGCGAAATCCCTCCTGCTACACTGACCAGGGCTCCCGCCTTTACCGCGGGTTCGCCGCAACTTCACTTTCACACTGGCAGTACAGGTCCTGCTGGCACCTCCGAGATATGCCAACAGACACTAAATGGTCTGCTTAACGTACCGACAATCTAGGCCTGTCCAACTTCTGCTGCGCAACAGAGTCCGAGATGAGCGAGCTATCATCGGGCATGCAGCCTAAAGCGCAATTTAGTGGTGTCGACCGAACTAGATTCTATCTCACTTGGAGAAGCCAAAGTCTTTCGATGGCTGCATCCAAAGGAGAAGTTCAATGACACCAATCAAGCTCTTGTCGGCTGGATTGATCGCTGCCACCATGCTCGCAACACCCGCCATGGCTCGCGAGCACGTCTCAGAAAGAGCCAATGCGAGCGCCTCGCTCACCAGCCGTTATGCTGACCGTCATGTCCGCATTATCGCGCCGCGCGTCCGCGCTCTTCCTGCAGCGCCTGAATACGGACCCGGTGGCATTTGCGATTTCGGCGATAACCCGATGATATGCTAAAGTTTCGCAGAGAAATTGATCGGTCCCGCTATATCAGGCGCAGCCCTTGGGGCAGCCATTTTGCGCATTAGCTGAATTGCGATCTGCATGCGCGCGTTTCTTAACCGCGATACCTACATTGTCCTTACGTAGAAAACTCCGGAGGCAGCTGCTGGGTACATGCGCATGATTCGACGGAAGCGTTTGGTCAGAGACGCGCGTCCCGGATGATTCTTTTCGCTAGTTGTTGATGCGCGGGGTCCACAACAAGAGCGCCCAACCGGACCCCGCCAGCGAGCCGGCTCGCCACTCAGCTTCGCTTCGGGCCCATCAGCGCTGACATTCCGCGAGGCGCGAATTCTGGCAAATCAGACGGAGGAATAAACTCGTATTTAATCGTCTGCTTCGCCCAAAGCGCTCATCTGTTCCCCATCAATATCAACTTTCGCGAGATTTTTCGGGGTCGTTCGATTTTCGACTTTTGCAACAATATCTGCCATCAGCAGAAGTCAGTTGATTTGTCGATCACTCTATCGGCGCATTCTTCCTCGACAAAGCATCTCGGCTTCATGAGCAAAAGGCCCATGCGGTTCTCGTCATCGCCCAGCCTAATATGGCACCGAGCATTTTTGGCATCAGTTTTGGATTGACGGACCAGAGCAAACGTAACCTAATCAACTTATTCGCGTAGTCCTCCTGGCAGGAGGTCCCGGTGAACGAGCTTTCGAGCTACGTATTCTCGCCGCTGCGGGAGGGCGACATTGCTCTCTACCGTGGCTCCGGCAACGGCTTGGCGCCGACACTGCTTGTTGCCGCGGAAGAAACCTCGCTCGGTTGCGTCGAGCGGCTTCAACACGAATATGCGCTCAAAGCCGAACTTGACGCCGACTGGGCGGCGCGACCCGTCGCGCTGACGCACTACAACGGCCGCATGGCGCTGGTGCTTGAGGATCCCGGCGGTGCGCCGCTCGATCGACTGCTTGGCCGACCACTAGAGGTATCGCATTTCCTGCGCATCGCGATCCCTCTGGCGGGGGCGCTGCGCCGGGTGCATGAGCGAGGTCTCGTTCACAAGGACATCAAGCCTGCAAATATCCTGGTGGATGCGGCAAGCGGCGGCGTGTGGCTGACGGGATTCGGCATTGCCTCGCGTCTGCCGCGCGAGCACCAACCGCCCGCGCCGCCGGAAGTGATCGCGGGGACGCTCGCCTACATGGCGCCGGAACAAACCGGCAGGATGAACCGCTCGGTGGACTCCCGCAGCGATCTCTATGCACTGGGTGTCACCTTCTACGAAATGTTGACGGGACAGCTTCCGTTCACCGCCGCCGATCCGATGGAATGGGTGCACTGCCACATCGCGCGACAACCGGTGACGCCCAACGAGCGGGTCGGGGGCGTCCCGGGGCCGCTCTCCGCTATCGTGATGAAGCTCCTCGCCAAGACCGCCGAGGAGCGCTACCAGACAGCCGCCGGTGTCGAGGCTGATCTTCGAAGATGCCTCGCAGACCTGGAGTTATATGGCCGCATCGACCGGTTCCCGCTTGGCGGGCACGATGGGTCGGATCGGTTGCTGATCCCGGAGAAGCTCTACGGCCGGGAGCGCGAGATTGAGGCGCTGATTGCAGCATTCGACAGAGTTGTGGCCCAGGGCACCACGGAACTCGTGCTCGTGACCGGCTATTCCGGGATCGGCAAATCCTCGGTAGTACACGAGCTGCATAAGGCGCTGGTGCCGCCGCGCGGCCTTTTCGCCTCCGGGAAGTTCGATCAGTACAAACGCGACATCCCCTATGCGACGCTGGTGCAGGCTTTTCAGAGCCTCGTGCGACCTCTTCTCAGCAAGAGCGACGCCGAGCTGAGCAGTTGGCGCGACGCCCTTGTGGAGGCGCTGGGCGCGAACGGGCGGCTCATGGTTGACCTCGTTCCCGAGCTGAAGCTTATTGTCGGCGAACCACCGCCGGTCCCGGAGCTGCCGCCGCAGCAGGCGCAGGCGCGGTTCCAGATGGTGTTCCGACGCTTCATCGGCGTCTTCGCCCGCCAGGAACATCCGCTGGCGCTGTTTCTTGACGATTTGCAATGGCTGGACGCGGCGACGCTCGACTTGCTCGAGGATCTGTTGACCCAGTCGGATCTGAAGCACCTGATGCTGATCGGTGCGTTCCGAGACAATGAGGTCGATGGCGCTCATCCGCTGACGCGCAAACTCGACGCGATCCGCCAAGCCGGAGCGCGCGTGCAGGAGATCCGCCTGGCGCCCCTCGTCCGTGACGACCTGAGGCAGGTGATCGTGGATGCGCTTCGCTGCGAGTCGGAGCGCGCCGCACCGCTCGCGCAGTTGGTGCACGATAAGACGGGTGGCAATCCTTTTTTCGCCCTTCAGTTCATTTCTGCGCTCGCCGAACAGGGGCTGCTCCGCTTCGATCATGACGCGGCGCGCTGGCGCTGGGAGCTCGATCGGCTTCACGCCAAGGGGTACACCGACAATGTCGTGGACCTTATGGTCGGGAAGTTGACCCGTCTGCCGCTCGAGACCCAGGCCGCGTTGCAACAGCTCGCCTGCCTCGGCAACGTCGCCGAGATCACTCTGCTTTCGACCGTCCTCGGGAAATCGAACGACAAGGTCCGTTCGGATCTCTGGGGCGCCGTTCGTCTGGAGCTGGTCGAGCGCCTGGACGGCTCGTACAAGTTCATTCACGACCGTGTCCAAGAGGCCGCCTATTCACTCATACCGGAACGGTTGCGCGCCGAGGCGCACCTGCGCGTCGGAAGGCTGCTCGCGGCGCATACCCCTGCGGAAAGACGCGAAGAGGCCATCTTCGACATCGTCAATCAGCTCAACCGCGGCGCCGCGTTGATCACCTCACAGGACGAGCGTGAGCAGCTGGCCGAGCTCAACCTGCTCGCGGGCCGGCGCGCCAAGGCCTCCGCCGCCTACGCCTCGGCGCTCACCTATCTCATCGCCGGCGCCGCCCTAATGTCGGAAGACTCCTGGGACCGCCGGCACGAGCTCACCTTTGCGCTGGAGCTGAACCGGGGCGAATGCGAGTTCCTCACCGGCGCGCTGGCGGAAGCGGAGCAGCGCCTGGCGGCGCTGTCAAGCCGCGCCGCAAATACGGTGGAACGAGCCACGGTCGCCTGCTTGCGCGTAGATCTGTACACGACCCTCGATCAGAGCAGCCGTGCCATTGCCGTCGGGCTCGACTACCTCCGAAATCTGGCGATCGACTGGTCGCCGCATCCGACAGAAGAGGTAGCAAGGCGCGAATACGAGCGGATCTGGTCACAGCTCGGGAGCCGCACCATCGAGGATCTGATCGAGCTGCCTTCGATGAGCAACCCGTCATCCCTCGCGACGCTGGATGTTCTGACCAAGCTCGGACCGCCTAGCCTGCAGACGGATGCGAACCTGTTTTCCCTGGTCATCTGTAGGGCGGTCAATCTCAGCCTCGAGGGCGGCAACTGTGACGGCTCATGCTTCGCCTACGTTCGGCTTGGCATGGTCGCCGGACCGCGCTTCGGCGACTACCATACCGGATTTCGATTCGGCCGGCTCGGCCATGACCTGGTCGAACAGCACGGACTGACGCGCTTCCAGGCCAGGACCTATATGAGCTTCGGAAGTTTCGTCCTGCCGTGGACGAGACATGTCCGGGCTGGGCGTGATTTTCTGCACCGCGCGTTGCAGGCGGCGAACAAGCTGGGCGACCTCAATTGCGCGGCCTACAGCGGCGGGCACCTAGCCACGAATCTTCTCGCGGCAGGGGACCCGCTCGTTGATGTGCAGCGCGAAACCGAGAATGCGCTCGCGTTTGCGCAGAAAACGCGGTTCGGGTTTGTCATTGACATCACTGCCAGTCAGCTCGGGCTGATCAGGACTCTTCGCGGATTGACGCCGAAATTTGGATCCTTCGATGATGGGCAGTTTGATGAGCTTGAGATAGAGCGCCGTTTCGCCCGTAGTCCGCATCTGGCGCATGCATCGAGGTATTGGATCCGCAAGCTGCAGGCGCGATTCTTTGCAGGCGAGTACGCAGCGGCCGTCGAGGCTTCATCTAGGGCGCAATCTCTGCTGTGGACCGTGGTCTCACATTTCGAGACAGCGGAATATGATTTTTACGGTGCGCTGTCCCGAGCCGCCTCGTGCGATTCCGCGCCAGCCGCTGAGCGGCAGCCGCACATGGAGGCTCTTTCGGCGCATCACAAACAACTCCAGGTGTGGGCGGCGAATTGCCCGGACAATTTCGAGAACCGCGCCGCGCTGGTCGGCGCCGAGATCGCGCGGATCGAAGGCCAGGAGCTCGATGCCGAGCGCCTCTACGAACAGGCCATCCGTTCGGCCCGCGCCAACGGCTTTATTCACAACGAGGCGCTCGCCAATGAACTCGCTTCCCGCTTCTATGCGGCGCGCGGCTTCGAGAAGATTGCCCGTGTGTATTTGCAGGACGCTCGCTACGGCTATGTGCGTTGGGGAGCCGATGGCAAGGTGCGGCAACTCGACGAGATGCATCCACACCTCAGGGAGGAACCAGCGCCCGCTCCGACGAACACGATCGGGGCGCCGGTCGAACATCTCGACCTCGCGACCGTGATCAAAGTGTCGCAGGCTGTCTCGGGCGAGATCGTTCTGGAAATGCTGATTGACAGACTTATGCGCACGGCCATCGAGCAGGCAGGTGCCGAGCGAGGTCTGTTGCTTCTTCCGCGCGGGGCTGAGACACTGATCGAGGCGGAAGCCACGACTAGCGGCGACACGGTCGTCGTGCAGCTGCGCGACCAGCCCGTGACCGCAGCCGTGCTGCCGGAGTCGGTGCTCCACTATGTCCTGCGCACCCGCGAGATCGTCATTCTCGACGATGCCGCCGCCGAGTCGCCGTTTGCCGCGGATCCCTACTTCCGTCAGCGCCATGCGCGGTCCATTCTCTGCCTGCCCTTGATCAACCAGGCCAAGCTGATCGGGGTGCTCTATCTCGAGAACAATCTGGCATCGCATGTGTTCACGCCCGCCCGGATCTCGGTGCTGGAAATCCTGGCGTCGCAAGCGGCGATCTCGCTGGAGAACGCTCGCCTGTACAACGATCTCCAGGAACGGGAGGCCAGGATCCGCCGCCTCTTCGACGCCAATATCATTGGCATCTTGATTTGGGCTGTTGAAGGCCGGATCATCGAAGCAAACGAAGCATTTCTCGACATGTTGGGTTACAGCCGTGAAGATCTTAGCTCGGGCCGGTTACGATGGGCGGAGCTGACTCCGGCCGAGTGGGCTCCCGCCGACCAAGATGCGTTGGCCCAGATGCGCGCGACCGGGAGCTGCAAGCCTTTCGAGAAGGAATATTTCCGCAGCGATGGCAGCCGCGCGCCGATTCTGATCGCCGGCGCGCTTTTCGAGTGGAAACGAGACGAGGGGGTTGCCTTTGTCATCGACATGACCGACCGCAAGCGGGCAGAAGAGAAGCTGCGCGCTAGCGAGCAGCGACTCCTCGATGCCCAAATGGAACTTGCGCACATAACACGCGTGACGACGCTGGGCGAACTGACAGCTTCCATCGCCCATGAAGTGAACCAGCCGCTCGCCGCCGTCGTCAATGCCGCGTCGGCCTGCCGGCGTTGGCTCGACGGCGATACCCCCAATTTAGACGAAGCGCGCCTCGCTGTGGACTGGATCGTCAACGAAGCTAATCGGGCGAGTGAGGTGATCCGGCGCGTCCGGGCGCTCGCGAACAAGACCGATATTGAGAAGGTACCGCTCGACCTTAACGATGTGGTCAAAGAGGTCATTGCCTTCTTGCAGCGCGAAATGGACAGCCACCGGGTGTCATTGCGAATAGAGTCCGCACCCGTTCTACCCATGACCCCGGGTGATCGGGTCCAACTGCAGCAGGTGATCATCAACCTGGTGGTGAATGGCATTGAAGCAATGCAATCGGTCACGGACCGGCCGCGCGAACTGGTGATCCGATCGCAACCCGACGAAACAGGTCGAGTGCTGGTCACTGTGACAGACTCTGGCGTCGGGATCTCCGCCGAGAACGCGGACCGGCTGTTCAACGCCTTCTTCACCACCAAATCCAGCGGCATGGGCATGGG
>Ga0137403_10005553_pt1 | contig 14604 bp, 13 predicted proteins | sample CZOMad2_1_16fung_FD_122057 | JGI IMG/M metagenome (GOLD analysis project Ga0137403, IMG submission 122057) | Vadose zone soil fungal communities from Angelo Coast Range Reserve, California, USA - CZOMad2_1_16fungal (Hybrid Assembly) | ecosystem: Environmental > Terrestrial > Soil > Vadose zone... | reverse complement strand
CTGCCGGACAAGAGCAGCAGGCCTTCGGCGAGGGACAACAAGCCATCGAGCCATGCGACCACTGCCGCTCTGTGCTCCGCCCGCGGCGTCAGGTAAGGCTCGAGCGCGCGCGCCGCCCGCCATCCCAACGAGCCCAACTCGGAGATTTGGCCGGTGATGCGGTGCGCGAGCTGGAGTGAGTGCGCCGGCGCGAGGACGAGCACCACTCCGAGCGCGAGCATGACCGGCGCCATCGCGAACTTGTACGCGAGGATGGCCTTGAGCCCGAGCGGACGCCGTGCTTCCGTCATTCACGGAGGATACATGGCGCGCACAGGCTTCGCAGGTGCGACAAGCGGCACGGGCGGAATCCGCCTGCGCTACACGAGTGCCATCAGTCGGGTCGCTGTCCACAGATCAATGCAGCAATCGCGGCCGGGAAACGTGGTCGTTCGCGAGGCCTCGCTCGAGCTGAAAGACCGTTTCAGGCGTGTATCCTCCCCGCGGTGAGTGGATGGTCCAGTCGGTCATCAAGCGCAGATCGAACTTCCCGCGATGACCCCGGCCCAACCCGGTGATGAAGTGCGGCTGGTTGACGAGAGTGCCGTCCAGCGTTTCGGCGCTAGCGTCGTGGACATCGAACCAGAGGTGCTCCGGTGCGCCCTCGCCGTCGGTGGGCAATCCAAGCTTGACCTGGAAGCTCCACTTCCTGTTCTTGGCGAATCTGTCCCGGAGCGCCAGGAACCGGGGGAGCCGCTCGCGCGCCAGGCGCTGCATGCGCTCGGTCTCGGCCGGCGAAACGTAGAGGATGGGATCTGCCTCGAGCAGCGGCGCGTAGCGGCGGGCCAGGTTTCGCGACCCTTCCTGTCGTCGAAGACGGAATGAATGCCGAAGAAGCTCGTCGCAGATGGAGGGACGCTCGCCGATGCCGCGTCGCGCATCCAGTCGCCGCTCTTCACCTGAAAGGCGCTCGGGTCGAGTATCGCCACGGCGTCGGGAGCGAGCGCGGCGAGCAGCCGGAGTTGGGCGTGTAACGAATCGAGCACGTCCTGACCGAGCTTGCAGGTCACGGAGACACACAAGCGGCTGGCGAGGGCCGCGCTCGCGAAGTCGCTCCCGTTGCGGCGGGAGAGCTGGTCAGTCGGCAGAGTGCTCGCGTGCACGTCCACTTCGAAGGTGCGGTTGCGCCTCTGTTCCCGGAGTAGCGCGCGGCAGCGAGAGCCGGATGGCTTCGCTTCCAAGGTCACTGCCAGCCCGCTCCGCTCGAGGTTGAGCTCGAGCTGTTCGAATGTCGGTGCGGGTTCAGCTTCCGGGAGCAGTGCAATGAGCTTCGACAGGGGACGACGGGCTACTCGGTACATGAACTCCTCGAGGCCGTGGGCGAGTCCCGCCGGCGACTTCGACTGTACCGCCCGGGTGCGACGTCCACATCGGTCGGCTTACGGTGTCGCGTAGCGGTAGGGCAGAAGACCGGCCCCTCCAGGTCGCAGCGTTCTTCGCGTCCGATGGAAGCATCATGGAAGATCCGGACGGCGCCGGGCCGTTCTTCGAGACTTCCCCGCCGACGATTCCCGATGGATTCAACTTCATTCCCTGAAGCGAGAGGCGCGACCGGCGTAGACTGGGCGGAGTGCTTCGGATCCTGGCCTGCGCCGCGCTGCTCCCGCTGACCGCGGTCGCCCTCGGGCACCGCAAGCCGGTCCTGCCCCAGATCGATCTGCCGCATTCGTACTACTACCGCGAGATGTACCTGCCGCAGCTGACCTCCGGGCCCGCGGCGGCGGCGTGGTCGCCGGATGGGCAGTGGCTGGTCTACGCGATGCAGGGGTTCCTTTGGCGACAGCGTGCGGATGGTGCGGTGGCGGAGCAGCTCACCGATTCCGACGGCACCGACCACCAGCCCGACTGGTCGCCCGATGGAAGGCTCGTTGCTTTTGTCCGGTACGACGGCAGGGCGATGGAGCTGATGCTGCTCGATGTCGGGAGCGGCGCGGTGACGGCGCTGACGTCGGGCGGAGCGGTGAACGTCGAGCCGCGCTGGTCGCCGGACGGAACGCGGCTCGCGTGGGTCTCCACCGCTAGGACCGGCCACTTTCTCTTGTTTGTGGGGCAGGTCCGCGATGGCCGGCTCGCGGAGATTCGCACGGTCGTCGCCGACCGTCGGAGCGCGGTGCCGCGCTACTACTACAGCCCGTTCGATCACGCGATCAATCCGGCCTGGACGCCGGACGGGAAGTCGATCGTCTTCGTCTCGAACCGCGAGGTCGCGCACGGCACCGGGGACATCGTGCGCATGTCCGCCGACGGGTCCGGGTCGGTGGAGGTCTTGCGGCGCGAGGAGACCAACTGGCAGGCGCGGCCGGACGTCTCGCCCGACGGGACGCGGATCGTCTATGCGTCGTATCTCGGCGGGCAGTGGCACCAGCTCTGGCTGCTGCCGCTTTCGGGCGGCGGGTATCCGATTCCGTTCACGTACGGAGAGTTCGACAACACGGGCCCGCGGTGGTCGAGGGACGGCCGGCAGATCGCGTTCATCTCCAATCGGACCGGCACGACGAGTCTGTGGGTCGTGGATGCGGTGTCGGGCGAGCAGAGGCAGGTGGTGCCTCGCGAGCGCCGGTGGCTTGCGCCGCGGCGGCAGCTGACGGTGAAGGTGCAGGACGAGGCGGGCCGTCCTTTGCCGGCGCGCCTGTCGGTGACCGACGGGCGCGGCCGCTTCTTCGCTCCGGACGATGCCTGGATCCATGCCGACGATCTCCTGATCCCCGAGCGCCAGCGCATGGAGACCCGATATGTGTGCACGGGGCGGGCGAGTGGAAGATGGACGTTCCTCTCGGGCCGCTCGAGATCAAGGTCGCGCGCGGGCCGGGATACGCGGTGGTGCGGCGCAAGGTCGACCGGCAGGCGTCAGTGACGGTGACGCTGCCGCGGCTGAAGTTTCCGGGAAAGTGGTGGAGTGGCGACCTCCACGTCCACATGAACTATGGCGGGCGGTATCGCAATACGCCCGCAAATTTGGCGAAGCAGGCGCGCGCCGAAGGGCTCGATCTCGTCTACAACCTGGTCGTCAACAAGGAACAGCGGGTCCCGGACATCGCCGCCTTCCTGCCTGGAGTCGACCCGGCGTCGAGCGGCGGCGTGCTGCTGCTCCATGGGGAGGAGTTCCACTCCAGCTATTGGGGGCACATCGGCCTGCTCGGGCTGCAGCGGCTGATCCTGCCCGGGTACAACGCGTATCCGTTTACTGCGGTGGCGAGCCCTTGGCCGAACAATGCGGCGGTGGCAGACCTGGCCCACGCGCAGGGCGGGGTGGTGGGGTACGTGCATCCGTTCGACAGCGACGTCGATCCGTCGCGGGACGAGCGGCTCACGAACGAGCTCGTGGTCGACGCCGCGCTGGGCAAGGTGGACTACTACGAGGCGGTGGGGTTCTCCGATCACCTGAGCACCGCCGCTGTCTGGTACCGGCTGCTCGATTGCGGCCTGCAGCTGCCTGCGGGCGCCGGGACTGACGTGATGGCCAACTACGCATCGTTGCGCGGACCCGTCGGCATGAACCGCGTCTACGTGAAGGTGCAGGGAGCGCTCAGCCGCGAGTCGTTTCTTGCCGGGGTCAAGGCGGGCAGGACCTTCGCCACGAACGGGCCGCTCGTGGGACTGAGCGTTCGGAACGCCGAGCCCGGCGATACGGTCGACCTCGCGGCAGGGTCCCAGCTCGAGTACCACGCGTGGCTCCGCTCGAATGTACCTGTCACGAAGCTCGAAGTGATCTGGAACGGCGAGGTCGCGGCGCGGCACGATGTGAACACCGCGTCCGCCGACGTCACCGGCCGGATCGACGCGAGCGACAGCGGCTGGATGCTTGCGCGCGCCTGGGGCGAGGGCAACGAAGACGTCCTGGACATCCACCCTTACGCGACCACGAGCCCGATCTACGTGACGGTCAGTGGCAGGCCGCGTCGGTCGCGCGCAGCCGCGGCCTGGGCGCTGCAGTGGTTGGACCGGCTCGAGAAGGCGACGGTCGGGCGCGCGGACTACCGGACACGGGCGGAGCGCGAAGCGGTGCTGCGCGATGTTTCGGGCGCCAAGGTCTTCTATCAATCCTGCTTCCAGGGAAGCGAAGGAGAGCGCGAAAACGCGCGGTGACCGCAGCCATCAGTGGAGCAACGGCCGCGCGGAGACGCGATCGTTCGCCAGGCCTCGCTCGAGCTGAAGGACCGACTCGGGCGTGTATCGCCCCCGCGGTGACTCGATGGTCCAGTCGGTGAGAAGCCGCAAATCGAACGTGCCGCGCTGACCCTCGCGCAAGGTGGCGATCCTGTACGGCTGGTTGAGAAGCGTGCCGTCCACGCTCTTCGCGCTGGCCTTGTGGACATCGAACCAGAGGTGCTCCGCTCCGCCATCGTCGTGGCCATGGCCGTGGCGATCGGCATCGCTGTCCGTGGGAAATCCGAGCTTGACGTGGAAGTTCCACTTCCGCTTCTTCGCGAATCTGCTCTGCAGGGCCAGGAACGAGGGAAGGCGTTCCAGCGCCAACCGCTGCATGCGCTCGGTCTCGGCGGACGACACGTAGAAGATCGGGTCTGCCTCGATCATGCGGGCGTAGCAGCGCGGCGTTTCCAGCCGCTCCGGAGACTCCTTCGCCGGCGCAAAGAGGATTCCTCTCTCGCCGCTGTGGTCGGCATCCCGGTCAGCCGCGCCACCAGGACTCCCATCCACATGCTGCAGCGCAGCCTCCCAAGGGAGCCACACGAGCGGCAGATCATTGCCGGCATGGAACCGCGTATTCGGGAGCGGCACTCCGCAGTCCAAGAAGAACCTCGCGACGTTGTTGATCAGCTCGGCGAGCGCAGGCGCTTCGCGGCGCCGGAGGCCCACGATGTCTAGCTCGATGCTGCCCATCCGGTGCAGACCGTGAGTATGCAACCACGTCTTCTTGCCATCGTCGAAGACGGAATGAACGCTGAAGAAGCTCGTCGGGGCTGGAGGGACGCTCGCGAATGCCGCGTCCCTCATCCAGTCGCCGGTCTTCGCGTGAAACGCATTCAGGTCGAGCATCGCGACCGCATCCGGGGCGAGCGCAGCCAGTAGCCGGAGCTGAGCGTGCAACGAGTCGAGCACGTCCTGCCCGAGCGTGCAGCTGACGGACACGAAGAAGCGGCTGGCGAGCGCTGCGTCGAAGTCGCGTCCGCGGAGGCGCGCGAGCTCGAGATACTGAGGCAAGAGCTCTGTCGCGTTCACCTCCAGGTCGAACCGGCGCGCGCCGCTCGGTTCCTGGAGCAGCGCGCGGATGCGGCTCCCGCTTGCGTTCTGTCGCAGTGTCACCGGGAGGCAGGCGCGCGAAACGAGGCGCTCCATCTCCTCGAACGTGGGCGGCGGATCGGCGGCGGGGAGCAGTGCAACGAGCTTCGACAAGGGACGGCGAGCGACTCGGTACATGAATTCCTCGATGGCCGCGGGCGGAGTCCCGCGGTCATTTCGAGTGTACCGACCGGGTCCGACATGCACATCGGTCGGTCTACCGGTTTCGATCGCGTGCGGGCTTCTGGCACCAGGCGAACGCGGCGGCGGTGCCGCGAGCTACCTGCGAAACGGGTCGAGAATCTGCGCGAGGTACGTCCTCGCCACCGGGCCGTCGGACACGCCGTAGGCTCGTGGCCAGCGACTTCCAGGCAGGAACTGCGTCCCGAACATGCGGTCGAGCACTGGAAGGTGGACCGCGAAGTTCTTGTCGATCGCCTCGGCTTCGGTCGCGTGGTGGAAATGGTGGTAGCGGGGCGTCACCAGACAGGGGTCGAGCCACTCGAGGCCGGCGCCGAAGTTCGCGTGGATGAAGACCGCATGGAAGGAGACGAAGGCCAGGTAGAGCGCCACCGCCGAGGGCGACGCGCCGGCCAGGACCACGACGGTCATCACGCCCGCGCGGGTCGCCAGCGCGTCGAGCGGGTGCATGCGCGAGCCCGCCAGCCAGTCCATCGCCATGCTCGAATGATGGACGGCGTGGAGGCGCCAGAGGAACGGGAGCCGATGAAAGCAGCGGTGGATCCAGTATTGGGTGAGATCGGCCAGCGCCAGCACCGCGAGAAATTGGACCGGCAGCGGCAGCGATCCGAGCAGCGCGAAATCTCCCGCCGGGATCAGCATGTCCCGGACCAGCCGGGAGGGAAACAGCGCCGCCCAGCTGAACGCTTGCACGAGCAGATGGCTGATCAGGAAATGAGCGCCGTCCGTGGTCCACTCCGGCCGGAAGACCCGCTGTTCGCGGCGGTGGGGAAGCGCTCGCTCGAGCGGCACGAACACGAGCGCAAGCACGAGCAGGTTGATCGCAAACCACTCGAGGCCCAGGCCGAACTTCGTGTCCACCGAATCGGGCAGCGGCACGCCGGCGCCGCCCAGCGCCATCGCCGCGACCGCCAGGAAGATGCCCGTCAGTCCCAGGACCTTGCGACGGCGGCGGGCGACGTTGAACAGTCCCAGCAACACCGACGCGATCAAGACCGTCAGCAGTGCTCCGCGTAAGAGTGCCACCGGGTAGCGCGATCGCAGGACGGGCGCGGTGAGGAGCTGTGGGAAGTGGAAGCAGAGCACAGCAAAGAACCCGAGCGCGCCGCCGAGCAATGAACCGACCCCGGCGATCCAACCGGATCCCAATCCGGTGGGTTCATCGTCGCCGAAGACCCGACGGAGATGGCGGTCGAGCGCAGTGGGCGCGGGTTCCGGCGACCGCATGCATCGAACTGTAGTCGAATGGGCCGTCCCGAAAAGAAAACGGCCCACACCGCGGCCTTCAGCTCCCCGGCCCTGCAAAGCCAGCGGACCGCTTCCTTGGGCAACGTCAAGCTGCTGCCTGGATCGAGCTCCCGCTGGCGCCCGCCGATCCGACGTTGTCCTGAGCGCGCACCCAGTCTCACCCGCGCCTGGCGCTCACGACCGGTAGGCCTTCTCGAGGGCTGCGATGTCCAGCTTCACCATCTGCAACATCGCATCCGTCACCCTCTTCGACCGAGCGGGGTCCTTGTCGCGCATCAGCTCGTCCAGGATGGCGGGAACGATTTGCCAGCGGAGACCGAACCGGTCGATGAGCCAGCCGCAGGCCTGCGGCTTGCCTCCTCCCTCGATCAGGGCATTCCAGTAGCGATCCAGCTCCGCCTGATCGTCGCAGAGCACGAACATCGAGATCGCGTCGTTGAACTCATGGTGCGGCCCTGCGGTCATGGCCTGGAAGCGCTGGCCCAGCAGCGTGAAGTCCACGACCTTCACGGACCCTGGAGGGCCGCTCGGGCTCTCGCTGAGCATCGGCGTGACCCGGTCCACGCGCGAGTCCGGGAAGATGGAAGCGTAGAACCTTGCCGCTTCCTCCGCCTCCTTTGCGTACCAGAGGAACGGGAAGATCTTCGATCTGCCTTTCGAAGCCATGATGGTTTCTCCTTCCTTCCGAAGTCCTGAGCCGCGTAGAACGGCCGGATCCTTGCCCTGCCTCTTCAACTTCGACGAGCGGGACCTGGCGGGATCGACACGCAAGCGACGGTTGTCGCAAGAACGCGCCCGGCAGGGGCTCGGCCGAGCGGCACACCCTGCCGGACGAACCGCTCGGGAAGAAGAACATCCATCGCCTGTTTTGCAAGGTATGCGGCATGCGGGCGCTCCGATGCTACCGTCCCGGGCCAGACGGCGCTGGGCGATGGTGGCCGGCGTCGTGCTCGCTCTGGCGGCGTTCCTGGCATGGAGGCGAAGCGCGCCTCGCGCGCCGTCGCCGGCAGCGGCAGGATCGCAGCCTGCGCCGGTTGCGGCCGAGCGCGCGACTCCGCCGCCTGCTCCTCAGCTGTCCGTGCCCGCGATCCAGCTCGCAAAGCGCGTCGAGATCCGTCCCGCTCGCAGCCTTGCTCCCGGCGCGCTCGAGGGGACCGTCCTCGATGCGGAGACGAATGCCGGCATCGCGGGCGCCGGGCTGACCTTCTCGCACGACAATGGCGCATGGTCCACGACGACCGGGCGCGGCGGCGCGTTCCGGTTCGAGCCGCGGGCGACAGGGATGTACCGGCTCGTCTCGATCGAAGCCCGCGGGTACGCGTCGTTCGAGGGCGAATTCGGCAGCAGCCCTGTCTCGTTCACGAGCACCGAGGGGAGTGACATCTCGGGCGTCGTCCTGCGCCTCACGCCGGAAGAGAAGGCCCGTCGCCGCCGTCGTGGCCGCCGCAGCGGGAGCGATCAGGTAGACGCCGGAGACACAGCGCGGGGATTGCTGCGGGGCCGCGTGTTCGACGCCCGTACCGGAGCGCCCGTGGTGGCGTTCGCGATCGCCCTCTGGCGGCGCGACGGAATCGCCCTCTCCAGGATGCTTGCGCCGGCGTCGTTCCTCAATGCTTCCGGCGCGTACGAGATCACGGACCTGGACCCGGGTACGTACGAGGCGACGGCGATGGCCGCAGGCTACGCCTGGTCGGGCTACGCGGTCGCGCAGGTGGACACGTCGCCGGTCCAGGCGGACTTTGCCCTGCGCGCGGGCGCGCGCATCGAGGGGATCGTCACCGAGGACACCACCAGGCGCCCGATCGCGGGGGCGGTCATCTCCCTCGAGGGGCGCCGCGCGGTCGCGCCGAATCTGCCGGTCGCGCCGCTCTCGCCCGAGGCCGAGACCGGAGCGGACGGCCGCTTCACCCTCGAGCAGGTCCCGCCCGACGCGATGAGCCTGTACGCGCAGAAGGAGGGCTACCTCACGCGCATCGTCACGCTCGGCCCGCTTCCGGAAGAAGGCGACTATCCGCCCGTCGCGATCGGGCTCACCCCGCGCGCCTCCGGCGACGACGCCAGCGTCGAGCTGACCGGCATCGGCGCCGTGCTGGAGGCGCAACGCGAGTGGCTGGCGGTCCGCGGTGTCGTTGCCGGCGGAGGCGCCACCGATGCGGGCCTCGTGCCGGGCGACCAGATCCTCGCCATCGACGGCACGCCGGTGGCCCGCCTCGGCTACGAGGGCGCCATCGGCGTGATCCGCGGCCCGGAGGGAACGACGGTCGTGCTGCGCGTCCGCCGCGACGGGCGCGAAAGCGACGTCGTGGTCACGCGCAAGCGCGTGCGGCATTGATCGGCTTCGGGCGCGGGGGCAGAGGACTCGGAAGCCGGGCACGTTATTCCGGCGGGAATGGCATCGTCTGTCGAACAGTCGGGCCTCCACGTGGGGAAACGAATTCGCTCACAAGGAGATACCGATGCTGCTCGCTGTCTTTGCAATGACAGCTCTACTGGCCGCCGCACCCTCTGCCAACAACGAACCCACGCCTGAACGTCACCAGACATCGAGCTCTCCGGGTGCGATGCGCGTGGTCGAGCATGAGAATGCTCTCCTTCCTCACTCGCCGACGAACGACGAGATCAATGCAGCCGAATCGGGAAATCCGGACAGCCTGGAGTACAGAAACAGGCCGGCGTTCGAGATCACTGGAGATGTGAACGCGGAGTGGGAGGCTCTCGAGGCCAGGAACCCGGATGCGCAGTCCGCCAACCGTCGCAAGGAGTACTGAAAGGCGGACGTCAAACTCGACATGAAAACGCTCGCGCAGTGGGCCTACCCGGCAGCCGTCCTCGCCTTGTGGATCGTGCTCGCCGCATACACCTTGTCCGGGCTTTCTACGGTCGAGCCTTCGCTGAGATCCGCCGCTTCCCGGCCACGGCCACCGGTGCAGTTCGTGCCAGCCACGGTACCGTGGGCGTGCAATCGGCGTCCCGCCAGACCTGGTGCCAATGCACCCTGTGGCTGCGAGGTGGCGGTTCACGATGTGCTCGAGGCGACCGATCGACGTGGTCGGAGCGCGGCACGCGCGCGGGCATTGGTCTCTCTCCCGGAATGATTTCCGACGTTGGTGACGTCTACACCACAGCAATCTGGATCCCATTCGGCGGCGACGCGCCAGGAGGTCGCATGCGGACAAACCACTCGGCAGCGATGCGGGCGCATCGTGTGTCCCGTGCACTCTCTTCCACGAAGAACCCAATGAACTCCGCCGAACCGCGCAACCACGACCGAATTCTCTGGCTTGGCCTTCTGGCTCTTCTGCTCGCCGCCGCCTGCGGCACGTCGGCGAATCCGGGACCCGGAACGCCCGACCCGATCCGGACCTACCGGATCCGGCGCCTCGCCGACTCCCCCGTGGCGCGAAACGGGCACGTGGCGATCGGCCTGGCCGACGGCAGCGCGCTGGTGATGGGGGGCAACTCGTCCGAGGCCATCAACCTGCCCGATTCGAGTAGCACCCAGCGCTTCGACCCCACGACCGAGGCGTTCACTGCGGGGCCGATGCTCGCCCTGAGCGCGCTCGACCGGGAGTTCACCGTCCCAGTCCCGCTCCGTGCGGGTGCGTTTCTCCTCGTCGGTGGAGGGATCAACAGCGGAACTGTGCTCGCGACTCACCCCGCAGCGCTGAGCCAACGCTTCGACGGTCCGGAGACTTGAAGCGCGTTCGCTCGGGCGACGCGACGGCCACTCTGCTTGCCGACGGGCGGGTGCTGGTGACCGGGGGAGGATCCCTCGCCGCTCTCTTCAGCGAGACCTATGACTCGGCGACCGAGCAGTGGACGATCGGCGAGAACCTGCTGGTCGGCAGACGCGGTCATACGGGGACCTTGCTCGCCGACGGCCGGGTGCTCGTCGCCGGCGGATTCGTCTGCTGCACCGGCAACGGACAGATCTTCACTGACGCCGCCGAGATCTACGATCCGACGACCGGCACGTTTCGGCTCACTGCTCCCCTCCGGCAGGCGCTCAGGTGATTCCGGTTCCAACGAACTGGGTTGAAGCTGCTCCGTATCGCTCTCCTCCGACGCGGCGGCCAGGAGTTGAGACCGGACCGGCGCTCTGAGAGGCGGAAGAGCATCTGCGGCGCGGCCGCGTCTCCGTCCGCGGCGAGCAGCTCATTCGCTGGAAAGAGAGATGGACGCGCTGTTACACGCGCTGCAGCAGACCCAGGAAGCGTTGGCGAAGCACATCCGGCGCGACGCGATTCCGAAGTTATCCGACGGCGCGGTGTCCATCCTGCGAATCTTCTCGGTGTACGCTCGCCGCGCGGAATCGGAGCTGGCGCACTATGGCCTCAAGGCAGCCGACTAGGTCGATGCGCGGCCTGGCCGAAGTACCTCGTACTTACGCGAGCGCGGCAGCACCCCCGCGGCTCGGGCATAGCCTTCAAGGGAAGCGAGCTCTAGGCCGTCGGTAGCCCCAAGAGCAGGGGCCGACTTTGGCGGGCGCCAGGAGGCTTGACCGCCCGTGTGAAAGGCTATAGAAGGTCCTTATAGATCCTTCCTGGGACTAGAAGGGGAAACGACGATGCAGTCTGCCGTCACGCCCTTGTTGGAGGAGTGCCCGACGTGTGGAGCGCACTTGTCGCACGTCAAGTACCTGCAAATCCGCGCAAAGATGCTCGCGGAACAGGAGCAACGGGCAAAGCAGGCGAAAGCCGACGCACAGAAGGTGATCGCCGAGGAGAGGAAGCGGTTCGCCGAGGCGCAGGCCGCCGCAGAGGTGAAGGCCAAGGCGGCGGAGGAGACGCTGAAGAAGAAGAACGAAGAGCAACGCGAGGCGCTGGAGAACGCCAACGAGGCGATGGCGAAGCTGAAGGCCGAGAAGTCGGTCCTCGAGAAGAACGGCAAGGAGTTGACCGAGCAGGCCGTGACAGCGGCGCGGAAACAGATTGAGGCCGAGTTTTCAAAGAAGACGGCCGCCGAGCGCGCCAATGACCGGCAGGCGTTGAAGGCCGACTTCGACAAGCAGATGCTAAAGCAGTCTGGGGAATGGGGTCGCGAGAGGTTGAAGCTCCTATCGAAGAACAAGGAACTGGAGCGGATGCTCGAAGCGAAGACCGCCAACGCGTTAGGGGACGCGGCCGAGATCGACCTCCTCGAAATGCTCAAGGCGGAATTCGAGGACGAGGGTGACAAGGTCGCACGCACTCGCAAGGGCGAGGAAGGCGCCGACATCCTCCACGAGGTGAAGTACAAGGGCGAGATCTGCGGCCGCATCTTGATTGAGTCGAAGAATCGGCAGCAGTGGCGCAGCGCCGACATCACAAAGCTGCGGAACGACATGCTGAACGCGAAGGCCGACCACGGCATCCTTGCTCCAGCCAAGTTTCCTGCTGACAAGAACGAGATGTTCAACGAGGAGGGCGTCTGGGTCGTCAAGGCGCGAGAGGTTGTTCAGATCGCGCGCCTCATGCGCGACTCCCTCGTGCAGATGCACAAGCTCAACCTGAGCAATGAGGAACGCAGCGAGAAGAAGGCGAAGCTGTACGAGTACATCAACTCGTCCGGGTTCCGACAGAAGCTGGATCAAGTGTTAACGGCGGCTCAGGACATGCTCGACTTGGAGGTTGACGAACGAAAGCAGCACGACAGCTGGTGGAAGACTCGAGCTCTCGCTGCCCGCAAGACGCAGACCGTCTTGAGTGGCATCGACACGGAGATCAGCGCGATCGTCGATGGCAAGTCCCATGGGTGAGCGCGCCATAGTCTGGCAAGAACGCCGGCTCGGCCGCACCGTGCTCAAGACCTATCGGACTTCGGTCGATATCGACGAGGTCGTTCCGAACGACAGGCAACCTCGGTTAGGACCGAAGGAAGATCCCGAGTTGCAACGCCAGATCGAGGCTAACGAGGGAATCTTCGAGCCCCTCTTGCTCGAGCCCCACCCTTCGCTCGAAAAGAGATACCAGATCATCGACGGCGACCGCCGCTGGACAAACTGCCGGCTACTTGTCACGGCCCAAAAGAAGGAGAACTTCCGCACGCTGCCAGCCGAGATCACCGATCACACGTTGACCGACGACGAGCGCCTTCGTGTGTGGATCTACATCCACCGACAGCGCAAGGAGTGGGACGCCAAAGAAAAGGAGATGGTCGCGTACCGGCTGGTCGATCTGGTTGGTCGAGCTAGCGCGGCGAACATCTTCGGCATCACCGTGCGGGAGTTGGACAAGCTGGTCGAGATCTATCAATTCTCCGAGAAGCTGAAAAACGTGCGCGAGCCAGGCGCGTCGATCACATGGGCACGTGAGATCAAGAACATCAACCGGCACCTGTTGCCGCCCTCAGTACTCGACGCGGTTGTCCAGAAGATCAACGAAAAGATCATCACTAATTCTAAGGATGTGCGGAAGCTTCGCATCATTCTCAAGGACCCTGTCGCTCGCGATCACTTCCTCTCCCGAGAGGGGACAATCAGTAGCGCGCTGGAGAAGCTCGGTGCCCCACCCGCAGCAAAAAGGCGTGGCTTGGCAGGCGACCTCGCCGGATTGGTCGAGTCGATCAAGAAGCATCCCTGGACTGAGCTGGTGTCGGCGAAGGGTGACGAGGAGGTGCTGCGCTCGATCGAAGAGGCAGAGAAGCTTCTCCGCGAGTTGAAGAAGACGCTCCGCAAATAATTCTGGCGGCGCTCCCCCTTGACGACTCTTCGGCGCAGACCCACGTCGTGCTCGGCATCGGTTGATTCTCGCAGGTACAAAAGGAAGCTGGAGGAGAACATGCAGGCGCTTTATTCCGTGCAGTTCGAGGTTACCCCTCCAAGCAAAGCCACAGCAGACGATCTGCCTGGCTTGCTGCGCCGACAAGTCGTTCGATGGATTTCGGAATGGTACGCGCACTGGCTCGACATGCGTGTGGATCTTGCGGAAAGCGACAGCGACATCGCGCCGGCGCCCGGTCACCGTATACAGCTCGAACAGGCGGGATCACAGAGCGGCCCGGCGCTTTGGTCGCTGACTTGGAGCTACCCGTCAGGCTCTGACTCTCGGCTAGCCTGGCAATCGCGGTGTGACATAGCTTCATACGAAGGGCGCACCGAGGTCTCTTTCGTGATTCGGCTCAACTCGTTGGAGTTCGTCCTCTCGCCACAAGAGGACGAGTTGAAGCGCCCCCGCATTGTGCGCGGCTTGCTTGAGAGCTTCCCATGTTCGTTCCATGGACGTCCAGTGCCGCACGGGGCGCATTCGATCGCCGTGAGTGACGTCGAGGCATTCGTTGAAAACGACATCGACAGTCCTGGGCGGCACCTGCCGATCATCCTTCTGTCGCGCGATCCTTTCGCTGAGCAGCCCCTTGCGAGTCCCGAAGAAGTGATCGACAGGCTTGCCGGGCTTGCGGAGGTCTACGTGTTCCGAGACAAATGGGCTTCCTTTCGGTTCACGAACGTCGTCGGGAAGGAGCATGCCTGCTTCAACGGTGCTGTTCGCGTTTTCTGGCCCGGACCAGGCGCCTCAAAGAAGGCAGCACCGTTGTTCATGCCCGGGCAACTCCGGCTCCTAAAGCAGCGTGGCTTAACTCTTGGGCACGAAATGTTACGCGTGCTCGCACCGATCTCGACACTTCGGTTCGCTCCCGGCGCCGTCACGCGCAGGGTTCACGATTTGCTCGAACAGCACCGTCACCAAGAGCTGGAGCATCAGCGCGTGGAAGCGAAGGCCGCCAAGGACAACGCCGAGCTGTTCAAGATCGCCGCTGAGGAGAATGAGCAGCTCGCAGCGGAGGTCAAATCACTGCGCAAGTTGCTCGAGGATAAGGAAGAGGAAGTCGCCACCGCTCGTGCGAACCTGGAGGCTGTCTGGGCTGCTCAGCCGACTGCAGGCGTCGAGGTGCCTGTTG
>Ga0137403_10005551_pt1 | contig 14606 bp, 13 predicted proteins | sample CZOMad2_1_16fung_FD_122057 | JGI IMG/M metagenome (GOLD analysis project Ga0137403, IMG submission 122057) | Vadose zone soil fungal communities from Angelo Coast Range Reserve, California, USA - CZOMad2_1_16fungal (Hybrid Assembly) | ecosystem: Environmental > Terrestrial > Soil > Vadose zone... | reverse complement strand
ATTGCAGCCCGACACCTACACTGTCGAAACGCTTGCCGAGAAAATCGGGCGCTCCGAGAAATACGTCTATGCGCGATTGCGGCTGACCCATCTCGTGGACGAAGTGCAGCAGGCGTTCTACGCAGCGAAGCTAACGGTCGCGCACGGTTTTGAAATTGCGCGGCTCCAGCCGAGCGACCAGCAACGCGCCCTTGCCGAATGCTTCCCACAGCATCGCACGGCAGCGGCCCTTCTGAAGGACAAGAAAGCCGAAGCCGTTACCGTGCGGGAACTCCGCGAATGGATTGAACGGGAAATCCACTTGGACATCACCAACGCGCCGTTTGACCCGCAGGACAAAGCGCTATTGCCTGCGGCCGGAAGTTGCGCGGCGTGCCCCAAGCGCACGGGCAACAACCCGCTTCTCTTCCCGGAAATCCGGCAGAAGTCCATTTGTATGTTAAGTGGAATAGGTTGCTGCGGAGGTTCCCTCGCCGACAGTTAGGGCATTAGAGCATGCTTTGAGTCTCCTGAGCCACTCCCGAAGCGACGGCCTGCGACGCCGTAGGCGGAGACTTTTTCAAGAGGGCAGATCGGTTGTTAGCACTTCTTCGTATCGGTTTTCACTAGCCCGTTGACTCATGGAAGTTTGGTCGTTCAGAAGGGATTAGAAGGGATATTTGGCAACGTAAAAAATCAAGGTGGGTCTTTTTGATCATTGATACTGAAGGGAGCGGCGAAGCGTAGCCGAGGGGCTCTCGTTGAATCTAGCTCGGTATTCCCCCGCGAAACGACTCAGATGAAGAAATCCCCATTGCACAGCGGCAGAGGTGACAGTAGTGCTATGAATCGGGTGCAGGAGTTCGTTCCGTACTCGTTCGAACCGTATCCGCCGCAAGAATTCCATTGGAGAACAGCCTCTGTGACGACGAAATGTGTATTGGAGGCTTCGACCACTCCCGCCGCCAATAATCGCGAGGTCACCGAGGGAGAGCGGCTGGTCTGCGTTTGCAACAATGAATTCTTCAACGGCCCGAACTTGCCATGGGGCGATCTTTCGTTCGGGTCCATTTACAAACTTCGTATAGTTGTGGCTGAGGCCCTCCAGAACAAGAGTGATGAGCGATCGCTCGATTTGCCGCATTCCAAGGGCAGACATAGCGAACTCCGATTCATCTTGTCCGGCTTGCTCGTAGAGTCGCGCGAGCACTCGTTTTACGATCCGCCCTGCGCCGTGTTCGAAATTCACCATGGGGTCAAACTCTAGTGGACGAACAGTGTCATGTCCAAGCAAGTGCGACAATTCAAGTTGAATCGCGCCAGGTGAGAAGCTGGTTCCGAATACGTGCCAATTCTCTTTTGTCCGAACTTGTACTGGCTGCATGCCGGGCAAGAATGCGCCGCACGACGCCGAGGTAATAAACATCCGTCGTCGTACACGATACTCCGACGAACCGTGAAGACGGAAAAACAGTGTGTAATAGGGCTCGGCTGGCGTCGAAGTGATTACCATCGCAGGGGCAAACCAAGCATAACTCAGCGTCAAATCATTCAATTTTCTGAATTGAATATTCGCAAAAAATGGCCTGGTACGACCTTGCAGCTCGTACTTCTGCGGACCAACATCCCGGCGTAGAAGGGAGGAAGCTTCGTCGAGGTTACACGAAACGAGCTGCTTATCCTGAGGACCCAACCGCTTAAAGAAACCACCTGCCAAAGCATCCTGCTCAGCTTGACGCATGGAGTGCCTCTTTCAGTACAGGGAAGTTCGCAGGAACGTACTACAGGTCTTCGCTAAATGGATAGACGTGCCTCGCAAGGCATGAGCATATATCGGATAACAGCTGCGATGCGTTGACAGGACTGGGCATCGCCACCCAGAGGAAGGAGAGGTGTGCAGCTTGGATGCTAGGACCCTGGCAATAGGCCGGCTTCAAAAAGTCTGTTCTGAATTAGCCGAGCTCCACGCTGAGCTCAAGGAATCCGATATCGAGGCAAGTGCGCTGACGGTCATCCGAGACACTGTTGATCAGATGCGAATGACTGCGATGACCCTCCAGCGAGGATTGGAATGGCTCCGGCTCTCCGGAGACGGGCAAGGTTTGTTGATGTTGTCGATTGACGAACGAATGCGCCGCGCATCTCAGTTGAACACCGACATCGGCAAAGATTTTGAAGCGGGGCGGATTAGAACCGACCATGCCGCGCTATCAGCGTACCTACTGGTTCTGAACGAGGTCATGGAACAACTAGATCTCATGTTTGGCAGTCGCAAAGCTGAGCGTTAGACGCGACGCGGATGCCGAGAAACTTAGATCTTTCGAAAATTGTGCTCGTTGTCGAAGACCTGGATATCCTGCGCGAAATGATCCGTGATTTCCTGGAATCACTGGGCATTGAAGTACTTGAGGCATCAAACGCAGCGGAAGCAATTCACACCGCACGCTCCCATCCAGGAAAAATCGATCTGTTGCTGACGGATGTCGAAATGCCTGGGATGTCAGGTTGGGAGTCAGCAGACAAAATCACTGGTCCGAAGCCGGGCATTCGTATTCTTTACATGTCCGCTGGGATCAGCATGCAGGAATGGAATGACCGCAGGGATAAGCCGGTTGGTACTTATTTCATTCAAAAGCCATTTCGGTTGGATGAATTAAAGGCGCTCTTGATGGCTATTCTTTCGGAATGAGGAACCGTCCGTCAGGAAAGAAGCTCGGCGATGGATGGGCAAACGCGCCCGTAAAAATTCCTCTCTAGTTTCGGAAGATCGGCGTCTCGCGGATGAACGTCTCCGAGATCACAAGATAATTGCGGCGGACTTCATCGCGAGCGATCTCATCTCCAGTGACACTGAGTAGAGTCGCAGCACCATGGCCGAGCAGAAACATGGCGTAGAACGCGCGCGCGTACTCTTCGGGCCTTCCGCCAAAGCGATTCGCGAATTGGGTGAGCAGCCACGCGCGAACCGGACGCGGCTGGTCGGGGTGGAAGATGTCCGTCCAAGAATGCCAAAGGAGTTGGTATTCGTGAGGATGTTCCTCAGCGAATGTGAGATAACGGCTGCAGACTTCTTCCAAGGTCTTGGCAGCAAAGAGGTGCTCATACAATTGCGCTTTGAAGCGCTCGGCCATGGTATTGAGGAGGGCCTGCTTGTTGCGGAAGCGTTTGTAAACGGTTGGCGTGGTGCTGCCGGCCTCGCGCGCCACGGCACGCAGCGTGAGGCCGTGTTCGCCGCGCGTGCGCCACAGCCGCTGCGCCGCCTTCAAGATGCGTTCTTCCAACAATTGATCTGCGTGAGGAGGCATGTCAGCACAGTCCTTTTGTGCGAGCTGCTTCTGCTGGTATGAAATACAACGTCTAAGCCATACCACGAACATAAGTCGAAGCCAAGCATTATTTGGTACGAAACCGGACAAAAACGCAAACAGAACCCTCCCATGTATGAATATACAACGTAAAAGTTACAATGTATAACTATCTTCGACAAGAATCAAAGGATAGCTTGGGGCTGTCAAGAACGGGAGAGTAGTGTGGCGTATAAGTGGAACGTATTTCATCCAAACGAGGCCCTCAATTTCTCAACTATCTTTGGCCGCGGGTCACTTGGGTGAAAAGGGTGAACAATCCCAATTTCTAATGGGGCTCGATATTCTGGACTGCGAGGATTTTTGGACCATGAGAAGACTCTACACCGTTGTTCAGTCTTTCTATGCGAAGTCTGCTGACGGTGAGCCACGCGAATTCAAGCGGAGCGAAGCTTTGTGGTGCGACCTGCAACAAAGTGACGGTAAGTTCAAATTTGAGACCGGCGCCCGCCTTGAATGGTTTGTGGACGGCAATACGTTCGAGCAATGCTGTGTTCGTACGAGACGGACCTGATCGGAATCCTCCTGGTAGCCTGTCGGTTTTGCTGGCGTGCCCAGCCCCTCACTCGATTCTTCTTGAGTCTGACACGCGACCTTTCTCTGCCGCTCCTTTCCTTGGGCACCGATTATAAAGGGCGCCCTTTTGGGGGTAGATTTTGGTTCGGGTGGACCGCGAGACTCGAAACTCGCGACCTCTGCCAGTTAGCGGGCGATAGGGTCCTGGAATCTGAGGTTGTGCTCAGGATCTGTTACAGCCGACCCTCGACAATCCCAAAACACAGCTGAAGCGGATTACTCCTGCTTCCGTGCCAATTGCGCAAAGTGGATAGACGACTCGTCCCACTTAGTCATATCCTCGAAACAATCTCGGTAGGGCCCCTAATTCGTTGTGGAACGGCGGAAGTATGCTCGGTGTCCCTGAACAGCGGGCGGAAAATCCAGCTACCGACGCCCCGCTCGTTTATCGGCCTTACCTAGCTCGGTTGAACCTTTAACTAAAAGCTTGGTCACTAGCGGTAAGAAATTAAGTGCCGGAAAGTTGGCCCTAGCGGCGACGATGCTCGAATCTGCACGTCAGTCCACGGACAGCAAATGCGTCTGGGCCGGTTGCGGCAGCACCGCCGAAGCTACTCTGTCCCGTCGTCCGCTGTGTCGTCTTCACTTCTACGAGATTGCCTCGCAACGGCTGGCAGAGTGTAGCGGGCGTTTCGCTGAAACGCTTGTGAATGAAGGCGAAAGAGCCGCCGCCCTTACGCTTCTCTCTGAGATCATCACTCAGACCACCAACCTTGCGGCTAGTGCCAAATATTTAAGCGCGTTGCAGCGAGATCAGTTTCTTGAACTGTCCATGTCCGCAATGGACGTCTCCAAGCGAATACAGCGGTATCCGCGAACGGAAGCCCAAATCCTGGTGGCGCTATACCGCTCGGGCGATCCTACGCGGGTGTGTGAATCAACTCGGACGATCAACATCAGCAAACGAGGCGCCTGCGTTGAAACACGAATTTCCTGGGACGTTGGTGAGAATGTCTGGATTGAAAATTCAAAACTCGGGCGAAGAGCGCTCGCGCGAACCGCGTGGGTAACAAAAGCCGGAGCTACAAGTAGTGCCATGGGCATTGAAATTCTCGATTGGGAAGACTTCTGGGATGTCGAGCAAAAGTTCGCGAAGTAACAAGTTCTGTGTCGCGTTGCAAAGCAGAGATACGACGCTATTTGCGGTGCAGCTGTGAATCGAATCGAAGCCCGAAGCACGAAATCGTTCGACGCCATGATCAAGGAAAGCCGAATCTCACGGAGTCCAGATTGAAACTGCACGAATTTTCGTCACAAAGAATCGCCATTATCGTGGCCGAAGACGTTGACGAAATTCGGGATTTGGTTTGTTTCTTCCTCGAAACCGCTGGTTACCTCGTCCTGCCCGCCGCGAACGGCCAGGCTGCCCTCCAAGTCGCTGCAGCTTTTGGTGGCCCGATTGACCTTTTGCTAACTGACGTGGATATGCCAGGTTGTGGCGGCCTGGAATTGGCGAAGGCCCTTCTTAAAGTTTATCCACGAATAAGAGTCCTGCTCATGTCGGCAGCTTATGAGCCGTCTACGGCGCACATTTTTGGGGAAGCGGCAAACGGCCTTTTTCTCCCGAAGCCTTTCTCGCGCCAAGAGCTGCTCCGAACCGTGAAGGACGCACTTTCTTAAGTTCCAAGGGCTTAGGGAAAATCGACGGACACGGAAGCGGGCCTTGAGGTTGGCTCCAATCTCAAGGATTGGCTCTCCGGCGATCCGTGCAGAGGGAGAATAGATGACAAGCTCGAGCGGTTTTGGTTTTCGCAATCACGTCGGAAGTCTGACCGGAATTAGCTTTGCGTTTATCGTCTTCATTGTGGTCTCACTCTTGAGCACGGTTCCAGCACGCACTGCTCAAGGGAGCGAAGAGACAGGCGGTGAAGCAGCTAGGGTCATGGCGCTTGAAACCTTATGGAATCAAGCGGAGGTGGATAAAGACACCCGAGCATTGGGCCAACTCGTCCCGGATACCTTCATCTATGTTGATATTGACGGCAGCCTAAGAACAAAATCGGAATTTCTGGAAAGTGTGAAAAGCGGCACGGAAAAGCCGAGCGAGATCAGAAATGAATCGATGGTGGCTCACGCTTATGGAAATACCGTGGTTGTGACTAGCGTGTACCGCGAAAAGGGGATCGTCAACGGAAAACACTATTCACGAAAGGGGCGTTTCACAGACACATGGATAAAAGTGGACAGCGGTTGGCAGTGTGTCGCAAGCCAGTCAACGCTTATTGAGAAATGAAACAGCTAGGGTCGAGTCGTCGCCAGCTGTACCAAACACGCCGGCGAAATACGCGAACTCAGTTCCCCGCGTGCTCTGCGCTACTACGAGCCAACTTCAACGAGTTCTTCGTCCTCCGTGGGAGCTAACTGGATTGCGTCCGGAGCAGCGGCTGCCGTGCGGCTCAACGAATACACATAGCCGAGAATCACGATGGGCACGAGCACGAGCGCACCTTTCCACACAGTGGAGCGTGAGAAAGCGCCGCTGACCAAGCCTGCGAATACGATCCCGCCCATGAAGTAGGGGAAAACGTACTCATAGCAAGTCCGCGCGACGTGCGCGACTGGCCGGCCATCTACTAATCCGACCACGGCTGCGATGAGGGCGGTATTCAACGGCAGATAGAGGCTTCCGGCAAGAATGACGAGCGTTACCGGAGAATCCACGGCGCTCCGCCCAAGAAGAAAATGCGAGACCTGATAGGCAACGCTGGCGCTAAGAATTAAGGTGGCCGCGCTGAAGGTCACCTGGACGAGGCGCGGCTGTTTTGCTGCCCAAAGCGATTGCACGAGAGCGGCTGCCAGGCTGATTGTGGCAATTTCGGAGAAGCGGCAGAAGGCCATCCCAAGGAGCAGGAATACAAAGTTGGGAGAGAGCGTGCTTTCAATGCCGGGGATCCGAATCTTGAGCGTCGAGGCTACTGCCGCGAGCCCAAGATAGATCGCAAATTGTCGGAGGCTGGAGGATGACCACGATCCTGCTGCAAGAAGCAGGACCGTGGTTCCAGAGCAGATGATCAGTGCGATGTAGGCTTTAGCGATTCGTGGCATCAGTTTTTCTCCGTTGTGCTTTGAGCACACCGGACTGATTATTGGGCGTTCTCCACAGTGCCGTCGGAGTTGCCCCAAACCACGGAGTTACCCCAGACTACGGAGTTACCCCAGACCACGGAGTTACCCCAGACCACGGAGTTACCCCAGACCACCGAGTTACCCCAGACCACCGAGTTACCCCAGACCACGGAGTTGCCCCAGACAACCGAGTTACCCCAGACGACGGAGGAATCGGTAACGAGAGAAACCGTGTTCGTCGACGCATTGTACGTTACCTTGGGTGACTTGGCGGAGCCAACGTTTGCAGGAGCGAGGTCGGTATTGGCCAGGGCGGCAGAAGCGTCCACCGCACCAGCGCCAACCGAGAAGAGGTCCTGCTCGATCTGGTAGCTCACACCGGTTAAGAGTTCCGTCGCAGTCGTGTAAGAAGAGAATCCCTTCCAGGCGGACTTCATCAGGCGAGCTTTCACCTGGTCGGGGGTAAGGGACGGCGTCTTTTGCAATAGCAGTGCCGCTACGCCGCTAACCACCGGCGTTGCCATGCTCGTGCCGCTAAGTTTCATGTACCTTGGTGAGCCGTACTGAGATCCGCAATTGGTTCTGGACGAATTGCACGGATAGATTGCCAGTGATGGAAACAAGCTTACCAACGCGTTGCCCGACGACAATTTACGTGAAACTACTTTGTTGCCCGGAGCAACCAGGTCCGGCTTCACGATGTGATCGATAGCCGACGGACCCTTGGAGCTGTAACTGGTCATCGTCTGCGCGGCCTGCGATCCTGTACTGTGCGTATTGCTTGCGCCAACCGTAATGACGTAGGGATCATTGCCGGGCGCCCCAATGGTGGCGTAGCCGTTCGTTCCGGCACCGTCGTACTCGCCCATATTACCGGCGGCGACAACCACAACGATCCCTGCTCTCCAGGCGGACTCCACGGCCTGGCAGAGCGGATCGAGCGTGTAGCTTTCATACACACCGCGGGCCAGCGAAAGATTGATGACCCGAATGTTGTAGGTGCTCTTGAGCGTGATAGCCTGCTGGATGGCGGAGATCACCGAGCTGTCGGTGCCCAAACCAGTGGAATCCAACGCCCGGAGATTGATAATTTTTGCCTCCGGCGCGATGCCGCGATAGACGCCTGGGTAATTGTTGTATTGGGAATCGTAGGCGTTGCCCGAGATGATTCCAGCAACGTGCGTGCCGTGGCCATAAGCGTCGCCAGTGTTCGTATCCAACGGCACGTAGCTTTTGTTGTACACGATCCGTGACGGGTTGGTATTGCCGTCAGAATTTAAGTCATTGACGCTGCTGACACCGCTGTCAATCACCGCGATTCCGACGCCTGTGCCGTCCCATCCGCTAGCGTAAGCGAGGTCTCCGTTAACGGCGGTAACAACTTTGTCGAGTGCTCCATGCACTGGCCGATTCGGCGAGACATACGCCACGCCGGAGTGGGAGGCCAAGCTGCTCAGGCTGCCACCCTTGACGTTGACCAGTTGGGCGTGAATCAGGGGCAGGTCGCCTTTTGGAGTGGCACCGTCCGCCGTCAGGTCGGTCGCGCTCGCGGAATTCTTGAACTGGACGATCACATCCAGCGGCTTTTCGGGATCGATGCCCCTGAGATCGGGAGCGATTTTGGCAGCGATCAGAACTTGCGGGTCCTGGTCAGCACCAGTCTGCGAGCTGTCCCGGGACTGGTTCCTGGAGCGCGGATCAGACGCCTGAGCTGCGGTTTGCAGCCCCGAAGCGGGAACGAGAGGCCGTCCCTGCGCGTTTAGGGTCGGTCTTGCGGCGGGCTTGCTCTCTTGGCCCTCCGAAAAGGGATTCAACTGTGAGATCTGCTTCACTGCGCCGCGAAAGAACGAGTCGTCCTTGGCAGGCTTTACATCAGCCTGAGCCGTCATCACATCGGGAGAAGCCTGTTGTTCCGCGGTCTGCGTAGCCGATGTGTCGAAGTGGCTTTTAGCCAACTGGCTGCCAACTCCGAATGCGAGAAGAGCCGATAGGGCGATCAGTGCGCCCCAAGTCGTGGTCTTTAGGATGCTTCCGCCACGCTTTTCACCGTTGTTGTTCTCTGAGCCGATCATTTTCAAACTCTCCTTATGAGACTCGAGGCCGAAGGAACTTGTCTTAGGGGCCGAGGGGCCTGACGTGAGGGCCGAAGCGAATCAGGGAGGAATTAACCGCGATTCACGTTGGTACAGTTTTAGGACAGACGTGTGATTAGGGTCGATGGTACAGGGGTGGGGTTTTACTAGTACCAACGTACAGCCAGTTTTGGGCGACAGGTTTAAATAATTGCTCGCGCGAGAACGCAAGGCTTTTCGGTAGGGTTCACTTCCTGACACGAAGGACAACGTCCCGGTGAAAAGGCAGAAGATGTAATTCTCATCGATCGGCTAGAAACTGGGAATGGGAATCGATATCTGCGCCCTGGCAACCTCGCTTCCGCTTGGCGGATGATACCAGATGAAAGCAAGCGTTTTGCGGGACGCAAGTTGAGATCTACAAAACCCCTTTATTCAGCAAAGATGCGAGATCGCTGGAGTCGAGCAAGCCTTTTTTATGCAGGAGCTCAATAAGCCGCACGGCCAGGGCGTCTCGTTCGTCAGAAGGCGGAGGAAATTCGGTATTTTCCGAATGTGGGGACGACGACAAATCTCCAGGCGCGGGAGAAGCTACCTTTTCGATCCAGCTTTCGAGCAGTGCCTTCCGCGAATCATCCAAGTCCGTGAAAGCGACCCCCATGCCCATTCCCGTTTTGGAATCTCGCACCATTGCGGAGCATGCCAATTCGGCTCTGTTCCAACGGATGCAGAGTTGAACTTTGGATCCGACAGCAAAAGGGTTGAGTGTATCCAGATAGCACCCGTTCTTACTCAAGTCCGCCGCACGCGCGGACACACGGGTACCGGACGCTATCTCCAATACTTCAGCCGTCGCGGAGAAACTGTATCGATTGGCCTGCCGCCGGTCCCCCGAGGTGCCCACACCCTTGAATCTCTTGCTGGAATGTTCCATGACGTTCGCTCCTCGTGTCCGCTTGTGTCGTAATTGGCCGAAAAGCGCATACTTGAAAGGATCTACTTTCCGTGTCGTCGGTTTATCCGCTCAGCTTAAATTCCCATTTTGATTTTCCAACACGTCGATAAGATATTCCGAACTCCGTCAGCATGCAATGCTCCGACCACAGGTTTTTTGCGGGCACATCCCTTTCGCCGGTCGCCGCAAAAATCGTAAAGTCAAGAACTGAGGCTTTCCGACTCGTTCCTCAGAATCGTTCCTTTTCAATCTCGCTCAGCACTGAAATCCGTTTCCGTCAACGGCTCGTCTATCATGCGGGTGATGGAGTGCCGCAATCCTTGGCCTCAATTGTGAAGAAGCATGACTCTTGCCGGGGGTTCCCTTTCAGACAAACCCCGACAATCGTACTATGGGCTTTCGCCCGCGTACCTCACACACTAGACCCTATAGAAGTCTCCCCCGGAAATCCGAGTTATCGAGTCAAGGAATCATGGCAAGACGCACGACTAAGGATGGACCGGACCCGCTGGATCCCGCGCTCCAGCATCGAGTAGTAGCCGGGAAATCAGGTCGCCTTTGGTATTCTTCGCTCGGGATCGCTGCTAATTTCATTCTAAATTGGTATCAGGATCTGTGGAAAATTCCGAGCAAACCGGGCGGAAAACTCGATGGGCTTGCCATCTCCTTCATTCTATTGCAAGTATTCGTGGGCATTCCTCTCGTCCCCTATGCATTGCTGCATTGGCATTCAGAGAATGTACTTCGCTTTGCGTGCTTTTTCGGAGTGGCATTGGCTGCTTCGTTACTTAAAGTTCGTCTTCCCGGCATTGAAGCGACGATGTCCGCCAATTTCCTATTCATTCTGGTGGGCATTTTGGACCTTACCTACCCCGAGACACTGCTAATGGGATGTCTCGGAGGTTTGGCTCAGTCTCTTTGGCAGTCGAAGCCAAGACCGCGAGCGATCCAAATTCTCTTCAATCTTGCCAACCTCTCGATCTCCATCACTGCCGCAAATCTGGTGTTTCACAGCAGCTTCGCTTACCAGCATGGGCTTCGCTGGCCCTTATTACTGGGGGCAGCCTCCACCACCTACTTCGCGTTTAATACGATGTCCGTCTCTGGAATCATCGCCATAACGGAACTTCGCAATCCACTTTTGGTTTGGAAGGAGTGCTACTTGTGGTCCTTTCCGTATTACTTATTGGGAGCCCTCATCGCCGGTGGAGTTAGCCTTATCAATCGTGCCATGGGATGGCAATTCGCAATCCTCGTCCTGCCAATCGTTTATTGGATCTATCGCTCCTATCGTGGCTATCTTGATCGTTTGATGGCGGAGAAAAAACATACGGAAGACATCGCAGACCTTCACCTCCGAACGATTGAAGCGTTGTCCCTCGCGATCGAGGCGAAAGACCACAATACCCACGATCATTTGAAGCGCGTGCAGACATATGCGGTTCAACTCGGCAAGGATCTGGGCCTGAGCGACGCCGAGCTGAACGCTTTGCGCGCGGCTGCATTGCTGCATGACATAGGCAAACTTGCCGTCCCCGAACAAATTCTCGCGAAGCCGGGACGCCTAACACCCGAAGAATTCGAGAAAATGAAGATTCATCCGACGGTCGGCGCGGAAATCCTGGACCGCGTTCAGTTTCCATACCCCGTGGTGCCCATTGTCCGGTCACACCACGAGAGATGGAATGGAAAAGGATATCCACATGGACTAACGGGCGAAGCAATTCCGATCGGCGCAAGGATCCTGTCGGTCGTGGATTGTTTTGATGCTCTCACGTCGGAACGCCCGTATCGCCGCGCAATGTCAGCTGACGAGGCTATGGAGCACGTGCTTTTGGAAAGCGGAACCAGCTTTGATCCGCGTATAGTCCAGGCGATCGAGAAACGATACCGCGAATTAGAGCAAGTCGCAGGCGGCTCAAACAGCACGAACGGTAGTGTCGAAACCGTCCCGGCCGTAAATCGAGTCGTCGCTCCGTCGGCGGGATTTGGAGACGTGCCGAGCGCCACCGAAGTTCGCACGACGTCGTTTCTGGCCTCGATCGTTTCCGCCCGGCAGGAAGCCCAACTACTCTTTGAACTGGCCCAAACGCTTGGCAATTCCTTGAGCTTGCGAGAAACGCTGTCGGTCGTCGCAGTTCGCTTGAAGGAAATGATTCCGCACGACTTGATCGTCTTCTTCGTGCGCGAACATGGAAAACTGATCCCGCGATACGTTCACGGCTTGGACTATGAGCTGTTTCGGTTGCTGGAGATACCGCTAGGGCAGGGTATCGCCGGCTGGGTCGCACAACACGAAAAACCCATCATCAATGGCGACCCGGCAGCAGAATCCAAGTACTTGGAAGATCCCTCCCGCGTCTCGGTCTTGCGGTCCGCGCTTTCCGTTCCACTGCAGGGCCGTGATGGAGTTGCGGGCGTAATTTCGTTGTATCTCAAAGAGAAACAGGCGTTCACCGCGGACCATATGCGTTTGCTCCTGGCGGCAAGCTCGAAGCTTGGACTGTCGGTGGAAAATGCTCTGCAGTTTGAGACCGCCCAGGACTCAGCGAGTACGGATTTCCTCACTGGGCTGCCAAATGCTCGATCGATTTGTACGCATTTGGACGCTGAACTGGCACGCTCTAGGCGCACTGGGCGGTCGATCGCGGTCCTGATGTGTGATCTCAACGGCTTCAAGGCGGTAAACGACAATCATGGACATCTTCTTGGCAACAAACTCCTGCAGGAGATTGCGAAAAACCTGCGCGCCGAATGCCGCGACTACGATCTGGTCGGACGTCTAGGCGGAGACGAATTTGTTCTGATTCTTCCCGAGTTCGACGCAGCTTCTGCCAAGGAGTTCCAGCCCAGACTGGAAGCCGCCGTCGAACAAGCGGGTGAAGCGATTTGCGGTAAGAAGCTTGTTTCCGCAAGCATAGGGACCGCATGCTATCCCCAGGATGGTATGACAGCCGAAAGTCTGCTTTCCGAAGCGGATCGCACGATGTATGAGTCCAAAGAAAAACACTACCAACACATTGCTGAGTTGCCGCGACCACAAGGCGTGGTTGTGCACTGAGGTTGTGCCGGTTCTAACGAAGACTTCCTGAAGTGGGATGCCAAGATGAGACATGGGATTCACAGGATCGGACAGCGAGTGGCGATGATAGTGGCGCTTTCACTGCTTGGAGGTCTAGTGAGTGCGACGCTAGTCCGCTTTGCTCCGGGATATGGGATTGACGAGCGCGAACTCGATCCCCGTCTGAATCATGCGAGTCTCGAAGTGATTCGAAGTTCTCATCTCCTCAACTCGAATCTCCTTTCCTACTACGGCAACTACCTTTGGGGAGCTGTTCATGGCAACTTTGGCACCTCGGAATGGCTGCAGCGCCCCATCTCTTCGCTTGTTAGGGAACGCTTCCCAGTTACCGCGCGTTCCGTCCTAATTGGTGTTCTCTTGGCTTGGGCGACCGCTCTCGCAGCCTCCCTTGCGGGCGTCTTCTTCCGCGGCCTCTTCGTTGACATCTCGGGCACTATTGTCAGCGGTTTGCTGATCGCGATCCCTGCCGCGGTCATCGCGATGTTTACCGTTTATCTGCGTGCGCCAGTGTACTTGGCAATTGCCGTGGTGACATTCCCGAAACTTTTTCGATACCTCCGTAATTTGCTGGCCCACACCTACGATCACCCCTACATACTGGCTGCTCGCGCTCGGGGTATCAGACAGGCGAGAATCATTTTCCGACATGTTCTTCCTTCGGTTGCTCCATCCCTATTTGCGCTTATGGGAGTTTCCTTAAGCATGGCCTTCGGCGCGGCCATCCCAATAGAAGCACTTTGCGACTCTCCGGGAATCGGGCAACTTGCATGGCAGGCGGCACTTAACCGCGATCTGCCGCTGATTATGAACCTAACCTTACTCGTAACGATTGTTACCGTAGCTACAAACTCGCTTGCGAATGTTTCGAGCGAGAGGGCGCTGTGAGCCATAAGAGAATCCTCCGCGCAGTCTCCGCAGGAATTCTCGGAGCCATTTTTGCCGCTGCGTTGTTTGCGGGTGAGGTCACACATTATTCGTATGCGATGCAATTCCGTGAACTGCCGAACGCAGGCCCTTCCGCGTTGCATCTTCTCGGTACAGACGGTCTAGGAAGGGATCTCTTCGCGCGGTTGATCTATGGAACTCGGGTATCCCTACTGCTCGCGCCGGCTGCCGCCGTGATGTCCACGTTGATTGCTGGTGTCTTCGGTGGCTTCGCAGGACTCGTTGGGGGATGGAGCGAGAGGTTAATCCTCGCGGCGGCTGACCTGTCTATGGCACTTCCGCTCTTGTTCGTCCTACTCGCACTCCGCTCTGTGCTGCCGCTGGATATCTCACCAGTCCTTTCGGTCGTCGCTACGTTTATTCTGCTAGGGCTGCTGGGATGGCCCTCATCGCTACGCGTCCTCTGGGCCACTGCACGAAATTTTCGGAACTCGGACTTTCTCCTTCTGGCACATGCAACCGGATGTGGCCGCTGGAGAATGATCCGCCGCCACGTGCTCCCCAATTTGCGGCCCGTATTGTTTGCTCAGTTCTGGATTTCGATTCCGCTCTTTGTCTTGACTGAG
>Ga0137403_10005550_pt1 | contig 14609 bp, 16 predicted proteins | sample CZOMad2_1_16fung_FD_122057 | JGI IMG/M metagenome (GOLD analysis project Ga0137403, IMG submission 122057) | Vadose zone soil fungal communities from Angelo Coast Range Reserve, California, USA - CZOMad2_1_16fungal (Hybrid Assembly) | ecosystem: Environmental > Terrestrial > Soil > Vadose zone... | reverse complement strand
AGTGCAGATGGTCGTTACGTGGCCTATGATTTTGGTGTGGGTGAGTTTGGGGCGCCTAGTGCCGACATTATTGATAATGTATATGTTTACGATCAAATCACACATTCCACAGAGCAGATATCGTTAGCATTTGATGGAACGCAGCCAAACGGCACGAGTTTGGATCCTGTAATTAGCGCTGATGGGCGCTATGTTGCATTTCAGAGCCACGCATCTAACCTCGTACAGAATGACAATAACGGCTTCGAAGACCTATTCATTTACGACCGGACTCTTCATACGTTTGATCGCATACCGACCCTTATGAGCGGCAATAGTCGTATAGGCGCATCCATTAGTGCGGACGGCCGCTATGTGGTGCGTCAACTTGCTCCCGGCACGTACAACATCGGTATTGAGGCTGCGAGTTTTCAAGGGCAAAAGAAAGAAGGGGTCGTAGTTTCCGTCAATCAAAATATTTTGGTCGATTTCGCATTGAAGGTTGGCCCGGCTGCGGAAATCTCGTCCTAGATAGTTCTCCAAACCCATAGCTCCCGTGGGACTGCCGGATGCGGCTGGGATGCCACCCCAGGTGGCACAACTGCCGATAGCAATCACCGCCTCGGCATGTGAGGCCAGACGGTCAATCCAGGCAGCTATGGTTAGCGGCCGCCCATCGACATCGACGCCCATTCGTGAAAAGCTACCTGACCCGGCCAACGATTCGTCCAGTACCGAGCCTTCGAGGATGAGAATGAAGGGGGTCAGCTGACCGGCCGTGGCACGGTTGAGCTGTGCGCGATAGGCATCACCACTCTCCAATGCCAGCGCCGGATGTAGCAGCGTGATGGGTGGCACGTCGGGCACCCGCCCGAGCAGTAAGTCTTCAATGCCCGGCTCTGCAGCGCCCAACACAGCCATTGTGCAGCCGTCACAACTCGCCCCTCCAATCCACACCAGAGACAACACCTCCGGCTCTTGCTGCTGAATTGCCGCCTTGTCAACTAAGCTAGGCTCCATAGTCTGAGAAGCCCCCTTTGTTCAATTTCCGGCCGTGTAATAGCGGATCATCTCGATGACCGCGGGTACCGCCCTTTCCACCTCGGGCGTGAAGCCTTCGCCCCAGCCGTCGTCGGTCGGCTCGACTTCGATGACGATGACGTCACAGGGCAGCTTACCGAAGTAGGTGGCGATGATCAGCAAGTTATCTAGACTTATCACGCCGGTTAGAGCTTCCGCGACGCGCGCCTGAACCTCCTCGGGATCGGTCAGCTGGTGCCCCCACCGATAGCAATAGACGCCACCGGGTTGGCGGTTGCGGCGCACCCCGGCGATGAAGATGACGCGGTCATAAGGGCTGCGCTCGTCGAGGCTGTGCATCACCGCGACGGGGCCGTAGCTCAGGTCTTCGACCTCGACACCATCAGGCCAGGCCTCTTGTCCTAACCGGTCCGTCAGCACAGGCCCCAAAGACATGTCGCGAAGGTTGCGGTAGCCTACGCCGGCGATCAAAATTCGGGTGGCTCCCTCGCCCCTTCCCCTTCCCCACATGCTCTCCTCCCAACAGATCACCTGACCACAGGCGTATAGGTGGGTGGTACCCGGCATACAAGGATTGAATCTGCAGAGGGCGCGCAGAATGCTAGGGTACTGTTCAACGGTGCCTTGTCACACCCCGTGCAATCCACACGAGGCGAGGCCGAATGAACTCTGCCTCGCTTGCCTGCGGTGCCATGTTCAACAAATGCGTGGGAGCTGCTCCCCCAGCATCATGTCGACGATCCTGGTTCCCCCAATGCCTGTCCGCATGACCACCATGCGCGGGTGGTCCCCCACCACCTCGCCGATGATCTGCGCCTCCTGGCCGTGTTGGTGGCCGCGCATCCGCTCCAGAACCTTCTTGGCATCGTTCCCTCCGACGATGGCGATGAGTTTCCCCGCATTGGCCACGTAAAGCGGATCAATTCCGAGGATCTCACACGCCCCCTTGACATCCTCCCGAATCGGGATGCGCTTTTCATCGAGCACGACCCCCACATGCGAGCGTCGGGCGATCTCATTCAGGGTTGTCGCAAGTCCACCGCGGGTTGGGTCACGCAGGCAGTGAATGTTAGGGCTGGCCTCCAGCATCACCTGCACGAGGGCGTTGAGGGGAGCCGTGTCGCTCAGGATCTCTGTCTCAAATTCCAGACCCTCGCGCTTCGACATCACTGCCATGCCGTGGTCGGCGATGGTACCGCTGAGGATCACAGTGTCTCCAGGCCGCACCTGATCCGCAGAGATGACGCCCGTATGCTCAAGCCATCCCACCCCGGAGGTATTGATGAAGACCTTGTCGCCGCTCCCCCGGTTCACCACTTTGGTATCGCCGGTCACCAGGATCACACCGGCTGTCTCGCAGGCCTCCTGCATGGAGTGCACGATACGCTGGAGCTCCGCCACCAGCAGCCCCTCTTCCAAGATGAAGGCGGCGCTTAGGTATAGAGGGCGAGCGCCGCTCATGGCGATGTCATTCACGGTCCCGTTCACCGCCAACCTGCCGATATCCCCCCCAGGAAAGAAAATCGGGTTTACCACGAACGAATCCGTGGTAAACGCCAGGCGCGCGCCGTTCACCTCTAAGACAGCCTGATCGTCGAGCTTTTCGAGATATGGGTTGCGGAAGGCTGGGAGGAAGAGTCCTTCGACGAGATCGGTGGTCAACTTCCCCCCACTGCCATGGCCAAGGAGCACCTCCGTTGAGTCCTGGAGGGAAATGGGGCAGCTCCCCAGGATGGTCGAGATGTCTCCGTCCATCAGATCACACCCTCCTCGCGTCGGCATGGGCGTGGGAAAATCCCCCCTTGACCCCGATGCTCTCCCGGCCGTGCCGCATGATAGCGTCGTTCATTGTGATACCCCTAAAGGCTGCGACCCCGCCGGTTCGACACCCAGATGACGCCCATAATTGTAGTAGGCCGCGCAAGCTCCCTCTGCCGAGACCATGGTGGCACCGAGCGGATGTTGGGGCGTGCACTGCTTCCCAAAGGCTGGACATTCATGTGGCTTCTTCAACCCCCTGAGGATCTGACCGCTGATGCAAATGGCAGACTCCTCGGTGTCGATTTCCTCCACGGCAAAGACCCGCGCCGCATCGTATGCTTCGAACTCGGGCTGGAGCTTATAGCCGCTCTGAGGGATCGTCCCCACCCCTCGCCACTTCTGGTCGCAGACCTCGAAAACCTGCCATATGATCTGATGTGCCGCGAGGTTGCCGCTGTGGGTCACCACCCGACTATACTGGTTATCCACCTCAGCTCGTCCTTCTTCAAGCTGCCGGACGACTCTGAGAACCCCCTCCAGGATATCCAGAGGCTCGAAGCCAGTGATCACGATCGGAACCTTGTAGGCTGCGCTAATCGCCTGATACTCTTGGTATCCCATGATCGTGCAGACATGACCGGGGCCCAGGAAACCCTGCACCCGGTTCTGCGGCGACTGCAAGATGGACGTGATCGCCGGGGGGACGCGGACGTGGGAAACTAGAAGGGAGAAATTGTGAATCCCGAGTTGACGGGCCTGGTGAACGGTTATGGCATTGGCTGGTGCGGTAGTCTCGAAGCCGATGGCAAAGGAGACGACCTGGCGCTCCGGGTTGGACTGAGCGATCCTGAGGCAATCCAGCGGGGAATAGACGATCCTCACGTCGGCGCCCTTGGACTTGAGGCGGAAGAGGTCGGTTCGAGAGCCAGGCACCCGCACCATATCTCCGAACGAGCAGAAGATCACTTCGGGGTGCGAGGCAATGGCGTGGGCTTTATCGATCATCTCTAAGGGGGTGACACAGACTGGGCACCCAGGCCCATGGACCAACTCGACCCCTTTGGGTAGGAGATAGTCGATGCCATGTTTGACGATGGAGTGCGTTTGCCCGCCGCAGACCTCCATAATGGTCCACGCACGGGTGAGGCAACGTTCGATTTCCTGGACCAGCTTGTTGGCGAGCCTTTCGTCCCGATACTCATCCAGATACTTCATGACTGTCCCCCTAGTCCCTCAGGGGTCTCTGCATCCTCGCCGTCGAACTGCGCCATGATCTCCCCCATCTCCTCCAAGAGCTTGTAGGTCCGCGCCGCTTCTTCGGCATCGACCGTGCTGATGGCGAAGCCGACGTGGACCAGCGCGTACTCGCCGACGAGGGCGTCAGGGATGCACTGCAGGCAACACTTGCGGATGGTGCCGCCGAAGTCTATCCTCCCCATCCGGAGCCCATGCTCTTCGTAAATCTCCAAGATTCTTCCTGGAATCGCCAGGCACATCGCCTCCCCTTTCCTCAGCGCCTTGTCGCCAGGATTGCATTCGCCACCGCTGCCTGACCTAAGGAGATCCCGCCATCGTTGGGTGGCACCTGGCTGTGTGTATAGACCTCGAAACCATGAGCCCTAAGGCGTGAGACGACCGTGGTCAAGAGGCGGATGTTTTGAAACACGCCGCCGCTCAGGGCCACCTGTCGCAGGTTCGTCAACTCCCGGATGTGACAACACACGATGAGGATGATCTCTGTCAGCGTCGTATGGAACTTTCCTGCGATGAGCGGCGCCGGGGCTCTTCTGAGCAGGTCATCGACGACCCCTCTGATAATGCCCTTCGTCTCCACCACCATCGGCCTGCCATCGTGGTGCAAGGAAAAAGGGTACCCCTCCGCGGGCGTCTCATCTGCCAGCATCTCCAACTCCACGGCCGCCTGGGCCTCGTATTGCACCTGATCTCGGAGGCCGACCAGCGCAGCGATCGCATCGAAGAGACGGCCGGCGCTGGACGTCAAAGGCGAGTTGACTCTCTGCGCCAGCATCTGGCGAATGACCCGCCATCCGCGCTGATCGAGACGATGGACAAAGTCCAAGCCGAGGCCCTCCATCTCCTCGCCGTAGACGCGATGCAGATTGACCGCCGCCACGCGCCATGGCTGGCGGATTGCCTGAACTCCCCCTGGTAAGGGAACCTCCTCCAGGTGGGCCAATCGCTCGAATTCAGTGTAGGAGGCCACCAGAAACTCTCCGCCCCAAACCCGGCCGTCATTCCCGTAACCAGATCCGTCCCAGGCCACGCCGATGACCGGCCCCTCACACCCATTCTCTGCCATGCAACTAACGATGTGTGCATGATGATGCTGGACAGCGATGTGCGGTAGCTCCTCCAGCTCCAGTGCATACTGGCTGGAGAGATAACCGGGATGAAGATCGTAGGCAAGGGCCTAGGGGGTGATCTTGAACAGCCTCTTGAAGTGCTCGATACCCTCGACGAAGGTACGATAGGTCCGATAGTCCTCCAGATCGCCAATGTGCTGGCTCAGGAACGCATATGTTCCCTGCGCCAAACAAAACGTGTTCTTCAGATGTGCGCCACAGGCTAGGATCGGTGTGGTACAGGGTATCGTCAAACGGATGGGCAGAGGAACATAGCCGCGCGAGCGCCGGACGGGGAGTTCTTTGCCCAAGACGATTCTGGTCACTGAATCGTCGCAGTGCATATGAATGGGCCGGTTATGGGTCAGAAAATAATCGGCGATGCCTGCCAGGCGACGCAGGGCATCATCATCCTGGTAGGCAATAGGCTCCTCTGTCAGGTTGCCGCTGGTCATGACCAGTGGCTGGGCAGCCTGCTGGAGCAGCAGATGATGCAGGGGAGTGTAGGGAAGCATGACCCCGAGGTAGCGGTTTTGCGGAGCGACTTCTCCGGCGATGGGGCAATCGGGGAGTTTCCTCAAGAGGACGATGGGACGTCTTGCTGACGTGAGGAGTTCGGCCTCGACCGCACTGACCACGCAGAGACGCCGCGCCATGTCGAGGTTCTGAACCATGACGGCTAGCGGCTTGGCCTCGCGCTGCTTCCGCCTACGGAGCTCCCGGACGACGTCATTGCGCAGCGCATCGCAAGAGAGGTGGTAACCTCCGAGCCCCTTGACGGCGACGATCTTCCGTTCCTGTAGTCGGATGCCGATGAAGGTGCAAGGATCGTCTACAGCTATCTCGTTCCCCTGGGAGTCAGCGACCCAGAGTCTAGGGCCGCACCTGGGGCAAGCTGTGGGCTGGGCATGGAATCGTCGATCACGGGGATCTACATACTCAGCCTGACAGGCTGTGCACATGGAGAATCCGGCCATGGTCGTGCGTTCGCGATCATAGGGAACACCGCTGACGATAGTGAACCGTGGACCGCAGCTTGTGCAGTTGAGGAAGGGATAATGGTAGCGACGATCGTGTGCACCGTTGAACTCGCTGAGGCACTCAGGGCAGGTGGCCACATCAGGAGCCACGAAGACGTCCTTATCGTCTCGGGCCTCGCTTGGCTCGATGGCAAACACGGTGTAATGTCGGAGTGGCTGTTTCTCAATCCTAACCCGCTCGATACGGGCGAGCGGGGGGGCCTCGGCGACCAATGCCTGAAGGAAGCTTTCCATACACGTGGGATCTCCCTCGACATCGATCACGACGCCGGTGATGTCGTTCCGCACACTACCGTATAGACCCAGCCGACTGGACAAGCCATACACGAAAGGGCGGAAACCCACCCCTTGGACAACGCCCTGAACCGTGATTTTTCGCCGGTCCCGCACAGGGTCTTGCCTCGGTATTTCGACTCGCCGTTCCAGAGGGAGCCTGCGTTCAGCGTTCAGCAAGTGGGGGGAAATAGGCACGGACGAGGTCGATAGTGCAGGTCATCGAGCCGCAGCACCCCATGACTCCGTACTTCCAGCCCTGAACGTGGCTGTCTCACCATTGGCCTCCAAAGAGCCTCTGTCTAACACACTGTCTATTGCACTGTCAATGAAAAGCAGGATATCGGCGCTTTGGGCAGTTTACCCCACCCGCTATGGATGCAAAGTCTCCACAGATATATTTGACGTTTACAAGAACTCGCGACTGGTGTAGGCTGATGGCCAGTATCCACATCCGAGCGCGATCGTACTGGTCATTTCTCATGGCTTGACATGGCTGCATCAGAACCGGGGTTGAGGCATGGATTATCTGGCCTATCAAGCGCAAATTCGCCAACTTTTTATCGAGGCTGTGACTGGTCCTGAAAACCGCCTCGACCTCGCCCGGGCAGCCCTACTGATCGCCAGTGAAGCATACCCAGGCCTCGATATCCTGCGCTATGTAGCGAAGCTGGAGGTGATGGCAGCCGCCGTGCGACCCGCAGTCACGACGACAGATGACCCTACCCTAAAAATCGAGTGCCTCAATGCATACTTGTTCGAGGAACGGGGATTTCGTGGGAATGCCGAGGAGTATTACGACCCGCGGAACAGTTTTCTCAATGACGTCGTCGACCGAGGATTGGGTATCCCCATCACGCTGTCGATCATCTATATGGAGGTGGGACGACGCGTCGGCATGCCGCTGCAAGGTGTCGGCATGCCGGGTCACTTTATCATGAAGTATGCAGAGCCTGAGGAAGACATCTATATCGATCCCTTCAACAAGGGACGGATTCTATCGCGTCAGGCATGCGAAGAGTTGATTCAGCAGCTCTATGGTGAGCCGGTGCCATTTCAAGAGACCTTCTTAGCACCGGTGAGCAAGAAGCAGATCTTAGCTCGCATGTTGATGAACCTGAAAGCCATCTATACCCAAACCAAGGACTACTTGAAAGCCCTCTCCGTGGTCGAGCGTCTCCTCAGCATTCAGCCAGATGCGGAGCAAGAGATGAAAGATCGAGCCGCCCTGCGCAATCTGATCCGGATGCTCAACTGATCGCGCACCTTCACGGCCCGCCACTTACTGTAACAATACCTCAACCTTGGCCTTGCTGCGAAGTCCCGCCATGTATTGCTGATAACGTTCGTAGGTCTGTTGCTGTGTGAGGTCATCCTTTACCTGCGACTTCGCCTCGTCGAAGGCGAGCGCTCTGCCAGTCTTGCGGTCTTCGACTTTAATAATGTGATAGCCAAATTGGCTACGCACGACCTCACTCGTCTGGCCCGGCTGGAGGGTGAAGGCCACCTCTTCGAAGGCCGGCACCATGCGGCCGCGAGGAAAGAAGCCGAGATCTCCACCGTTTTCCTTCGAGCCATCGTCAGACAGCTCTGTGGCCAAGCCGGCGAAGTCTTCCCCCTGCTTCGCCCGTTTCAAGGCGTCATCAGCCTTTCCCTTGAGCTTGGCCTCATCTGTCGGGCTCACTTCTGGCGGCACTTTGATGAGAATATGACGGGCGTGGACCTGCTCCTCTTCCACATATTTATCTTTATTTTTGTCATAGAAGGTTTGGACATCGCCAGCGCTGACGTTCACTTTGTCGAGGATTTCCTTCTTCACTAACTGCTGCCGCAGCAGCTGACTTTCGACATCTTTCTTCACCGAGTCCAGGGTGAGATTTTGCGCTGTCAAGGCTTGGTCGAACGCCTCTTTGGAGGGAAACCGCTGCAGCAGTTGCTGCATCTGGGTGTCGACCTGTTGCGCGGGCACGGCCATCTTGAGCGATTTGGCCCGTTGGAGTAGTAATTCGCGATCGATGAGATTGTCGAGGATTTGGCGCAGGACTTCCTTGGCGCGCGGATCTTCCTGAACCATCGAGTAGGGAACTTGCACTTGGGCCTGGAACGATCGGTTCAGCTCCAGCGTGGTGATGGGCACACCATTCACCTTCGCGGCGACATCGGCACCGCTGCCCCCTGGCGGTTGCGATTGCACCGCCCAAGCCATGAGCACCAAGAGCGCCAGCATGAGCAAGATCATCAGGTCTCGCCGGCGTGACCGACTTCGCTCGTCATGCACTCCCCCACCTAGAAACATCTGCTGCTCCTTTTTCGCTTGGCGCGTGCCGGTCGGCATGGCAATCATCGACGATGGACGCGCACAAGGGTATCATTGGGCAATCGGCGCCAATCACTCGTCGCCCTGCGTCGCTGACGAAAATACTCTAAACGCATTTTGGCGGAAAAACAAGGTGGGGGAGGTTAGCGCTTCGACACCCCTGGGTGGCCGGCGATATAGAACCGCCAGGGCATATCTTTCCAGGGCCCAGCATAATCCACGCCGATGCGGCTAGTGGCGATAATATCAGCTGGGCTGACTCCAGGGCCTTCGACAAAAAGGACATTGCCACACAGATCGATGCCACTCAAGCCACGCTCAATTCCGAAGGCCTGGCACAGCCTGCCGGGACCACTGGCCAGCAGGCGGATATCCTGCTTCCGGCGTCGCGCCCGCATCAGTTCAAGCCCCGTACACGGCTGCACGGCGCGGATCAGGATAGCGGCCGGGTACGCTTCAGGCTCGGTGACGACGTTCAAGCAGTGGTGCATGCCATAGATCACATACACATAGGCAAATCCCGCCGGCCCGAACATTACCGAAGTGCGCGGTGTCTGCCCGCGCGACGCATGCGACGCCTTGTCTCCAAGACCGACATAGGCCTCGGTTTCAAGGATCATCCCGGTCGTGATGCCATCAGGGTGGACCCTTACCAGATACTTGCCCAGGAGCTTTTGCGCTGCCTGCACGGTCGGTTGTGCGTAGAAGTCGCGCGCCAGTTTCACGAATTCAGCTTTCTTGAATCTTGCCTCTTGCTCCGTCTCGGAGGGAGAACTCAGAGGGTGCTCAGAGCATCTTCATGATCGGTACCACCCCGAGCTGAATCGGCTGACCGGTGACAAACGCCGCATGGTCACCAATATACATGTCGACTTCGCTGCGCACGCCGAATTGCCCGGGCAAATAGACACCGGGCTCGATCGAAAAGCACGTGTGAGGCAGCAGGTGACGTTCATCCCTCGACTCAAAGTTGTCGATGTTTGCTCCGTTGCCATGCACTTCCTCGCCAATGGAATGGCCGGTGCGGTGGATGAAATATTCACCATAGCCGGCCTTGCGAATCGTGTCCCGGGCGACTTCATCGACTTCCCAGCCGCAGATGGCCCTGCCTGCATGGACAGCATCCTGGACAAACTCGATCGCAGCGTCCCGGCCGTGTTGCACGACACGAAAGATATGGCGGTGGGCATCAGGGACCGTGTCACCGACGTACCCGGTCCAGGTGATATCGGCATAGACGCTGCGGGGCTCCTTGCGTTTGGACCAGATGTCGAGAAGGACGAAATCGCCGCGGCGCATCAGCCCCGACGTGGGCGTCGGTTGAAAGTGTGGGTCGGCACTATGGGCATTCACGGCAACAATGGGAGCTTTGTCGGAGCGCATGCCATAATGGTCGAAACGCCCGAGGATGAACTGCTGCACCGTGTGCTCGCTGACCTCGCCGCGGTTTGTCACCGTCTCGCGGATATGGTCAAAGGCTTCGTCGATGATCGTACGCAGGGACCGCGCAGCGTATTGATGCGACTCCCGCTGCTCAGGGGTCCAGACCGCTTCAAAGCGTTGCACTAGGTCGGCCGAGGTGACGACCTCGATCCCAAAGCTGCGGACCAGTTCGATGGTGCCAGCATCGACGCGAGACACATAGGGAATAGCGTTATGCGGAGAATATTGCATGGCGACGCGACGACTGTCGCCCAGCATGTTCTTGAGCTGGGCATGCAGTTCAGGCCAGGAGGCATACTGCAACGGCCGGCCGGGGAGCAGATCGAGGCTATGCGATTCGATGCGGTGCACCACCTTACGGGGCTCGCCTGCCGCCGGCAGGTAATAGTACCAGCGTCGCGATAGCATGCTGGCATTACTCAGCTTGAGGACACGATAGGCCAGAGGATCGCTGCCACGAAAGTCGGCAAACAGCCAGCCGTCAACTCCTGCCTGCTGTAATGCACCTTGGATCGCCCGGATATGCTCATCCATGATCTAAGCCCTCGTTTGACAGGTAGTCATTGCATAGTCCCCGGGCAACTGTCCCCGGCTTGGCCTATAAGCGCCCTGTATCATACCATACCTCGGCTCCCTTGGTCTCCTGTTACTATGCTGCCCCTCTCCGACGACCGTTCGACCGTCAGGGCCGCGAGTTTCCGGTTGACAATCCCTGGCATAGGGCGATAATAGGCCGGAGAAAGGGGTAACCCAATGCCTAACTTCGCTGTCTCGACGATTTGGCAAGGGCGCCATTCGCTTTGTCGAATTTTCGCCATTCCTGCAACATTTTCGCGACCTGATCGCGCTGGAGACGCGCAGTCCGACTGATCCATACGGCGCCGTCTTGCGCAGTCGTGATGACATCGAAAAGCTCTGGAGATCCTGAGACGATGCCACGCAAAATCTTTATCATGCTGATCGATGGCGGTGATCCGCAATATTTTGCGCACGCCGAGGTGCCGAATTTCCGCCGTATCGGCGCCAGCGGCTTCTGGGTCACCGGGAGTTGTGTCCTCCCCTCGGTGACGAATGTCAACAACGCCTCGGTCATGACCGCCAGTTTCCCGTGTGAGCACGGCATCACTGGCAATTTTTGGTATAACCCCGCGACCGGTGATGGCACGTATATGGAATCAGCCGAATATTTGGAGCGGGAGACCCTGTTCCAGCGCGCCAAACGTTTGGGCATGAGCACCGCCCTGTTCACTTCCAAGGTGAAGCTAAAGAAGCTCTTGGAACGTCAGGCCGACATCGCGGTGGTCGGCGAGGACCCCCCGCCTGAGATGATTGCCAAAGTCGGTCCGAAGTGTGAAATTTACTCGCTTGAAGTCAACTTATGGGTCCTGGAGGCCGCTCGCATCGTCATGCGTGAGCAAGATCCGGACTTGGTGTACGTTTCCACCACCGATTATATCATGCACAAATTCCCGCCGGAGCACGAGATGGCTCAACGGCATCTGCAGGGGCTCGATCAGATCATCGGCCGTATCGCCGACGAGCAACCAGATCGTGAGATCTACATCACGGCGGACCATGGGATGTCGCCCAAACACCGGGCCATCAATCTTACCACTAAGCTGGCGAAGGCTGGGATTGAGACGGTGTTTGTCCCGGTCATCAAGGACAAATATGTCGTGCACCATGATAATCTGGGCGGCGTGGGCTACTTGTATCTCAAGGATTCTGGTAGTGTCGAAGAGGCGATAGGGGTGCTGAAGGAGATCCCGGGAGTCGAGCAGGTGTATCGTTGTGAGGAGGCGGCAGGGCAGTTTGGGCTGATGCCGGACCGCATCGGTGATATTTTCGTGCTGGGAGCTTCAGAGGTAGTGTTCGGGGATATCGAAGGCGAGGAGCAACAAATCAACATCCGCTCGCACGGGTCACATCATGAAACGGCCATCCCCATCATGGGCTCTGTCGCCAGAGCCCCAGCCCACGAATATCGCTATAATCTCGACATCGCCCGCCACCTGGAGTTGGCCTGATCGACTCGGCGCCCTCGGTACCTGATATACCAGCTGTTAGGCAGCCCAAGCAAGAACGTCACACAATGGCAAGTGAATCAATGGTTCGGCTTTGATTGACGTCAATCCACAGATCGAGGGACCAGAAAAACATCACATATCAAGCGGGCTTTTGGCCTCTTTCATGGTGACACGCTTCACCGTATGGGTATATATCATCGTCGTTCTAACATCGCTGTGTCCCAGTCACTCCTGAATCGTCCGGATATCATCATTTGCCTGGAGCAAGTGGCTCGCAAAACTGTGGCGAAACGTATGGGCTGACGCGCGCTTATAAATCCTGGCTTTCCCAACCGCCTGCTTCATCGCCTTTTGCAGATGCGTTGCATGCCAATGATACCGCCGGTATTCCCCGGTCTTCTGAAGAGAGGTGAGCTGTTTTGCCGGGAAAAACCATTGCCAGATAAACTCCTTTGCCGCATGCGTATATTTTCTCTCTCATGCGTTGACCAGAAACACTCCCGCATAGTCCCGTTCCAGGTCTCGTTGGTGCAGGTCTTTCAACGATGCAAGCTGTGCTCGGAGTTCAGGGAGAATCGTTTCAGGAAGCGGCACCGTGCGGTCTTTGCCTCCCTTGCCATCATGAATGGTGAAGACCCCCGCATCAACATTCAAACACTGCACCCGGAGCTCCAATCATTCCGAAAGCCGCAGCCCGCAGCCATACAACAGTTTTACCACCAGATCATACGGAGGCGGCAAATACTGAAGAATCGTCGCAATCTCCTCACGAGACAATACCACCGGAACGTAGGGTTTTCGCTTCGCCCTGACCACCCCTTCCACCGTCCCAAATTCCTGGTTCAGCACATGTCTATAACAAAATAACAGCGCATTGAATGCCAGGTTCTGGGTTGAGGCCGACACCTTTCGGTCCACCGCCAAACACGTCAGGAACTCCCTGACATCAGCCGAAGAGAGCGATTCGGGATCCTGGCTTCGAGTCAATGTTTGAAAGTGCCGCACCCACTGGGTATAGGCTTTCAAGGTTTTCGGAGAATAGTGCCGGACCTGGATGTCATTGGCCAACCTGGTGTAGCCTGCTATCCAGGAAACTCCCGTTGAAGTGTTCGCGTCGTTGGATGAAGAGACGGTCTTAGGAGACGGTTGACCGGGAGCCTTCCGCGGAGGATCGTCTTTTTTGAGCGAAGGGACATCGCTGTGGGAATCCCTGAAGCGCATAAGCTCGTCATACAGCGAGACCGCGTGGGACGCCTGCTGTTGTTGCGCCTTGGTTTGCTTCTTTTCCTGTCATGTGTGGAGAAACCGAGGAAGACTCTCTTTTTGCGCGTGAGGAACATGATACTTCTGACAAAAATCCAGATAATAGCGCAGCCATTTTGTATACGCAGCATGTGCAGATTTGGGAATCGCCGCGTTCCCTAGACACGTCTCAAATGCTGTCCGTAAGGCCGAAGGAAGATTGAGCATCGGGAGTTCTCCAGATCTATACTATCCTTCCGTATGACATGTTATACAGAAAGTAGAAAATAAGATGGCAGAAAAAATTTGTCAAGAAATTCTGCATAGGGGTATGATCAAACCCCCAATGTAACAGTTTCCGAGAAACTAGGGTTCGTGGCGCTAAATATTGATCGCGATCTACCTTCCCTATTTATTTGTTGGCTTTCTCCCCTGAAAGTATCGGAGAACCGTAAAATAAAAAATGAAGCACGATGTGGGAGGTCAGGGCGCCAGTGAGCGACCACAAGCCAGGGAGCCTGTTGCCGCGTAGAGACACTGAGAACCGTACAACGCCTTGGAGTTATCCAGAAACTGTAGAATAACTTGTTCGGCTTCCAGAAGTACCTTGCTTTCTCGCATGACTCTCGTACAATCAACCCCGAAAGGGGGCGTTATGTCACGTGAACGGATTACTGCAGTGGGCGAAACGGCCGCATTGCTCCTACCAAAGGAGGTGTTGGACAAGCTGGGTATCGCCATTGGGGATGAAGTAGAGCTGTCCCTCATCGACCGTACCCTCATGCTGCAACCACTTGACGAGGCCGCTCGTGGCCAGCAGCTGGCGGCAATCACCAAAACAGTGTTTGCACGGCGTCAGAGTGCCTATACCCAACTGGCGCAGGGGCCAGAATAGAGGAGGTCGCCCTGCTTTTCCTCCGTATACACGAAGTGCTCGCTCTGCATGCGCGGGCCATCGAGGAATTTGGGGGGTTGCATGGTGTGCGCGATGCCGGGGCACTGGAAGCCGCACTGACGGCTGTGGAGAACCGGGCGTATTACGAACAAGCAACTCTTACCACCTGCGCTGCGACGTATGCCTATCATCTGACACAAGCCCATGCATTCCTGGATGGTAACAAAC
>Ga0137403_10005548_pt1 | contig 14612 bp, 14 predicted proteins | sample CZOMad2_1_16fung_FD_122057 | JGI IMG/M metagenome (GOLD analysis project Ga0137403, IMG submission 122057) | Vadose zone soil fungal communities from Angelo Coast Range Reserve, California, USA - CZOMad2_1_16fungal (Hybrid Assembly) | ecosystem: Environmental > Terrestrial > Soil > Vadose zone... | reverse complement strand
ATTCCTCCGGTACCCGCGGCGATTGCGGAAAAAGCCAACCAGTATGGAGAGTTCCGCTCCGCAGGGTTGCAGGACTGGCACCCGTCGAAGCGAGAAATGCTTATCGGAACACGTTTTGCCGACGTGCCGCAGATTCATGTAGTCAAGATGCCAGGCGGCGATCGCACGCAGCTAACTTTTTTCCCTGACCGCACGGGCGGCGGACACTTTGGCCCCAAAGGCGATTACTTCACGTTCTCCAAGGACATCGGTGGTGGCGAGTGGTTCCAGATTTATCGCTATGACATCGCCAGCGGCACTGTGACGCTGTTGACGGATGGCAAGTCCCGCAACACCGGCCGCAGCTTTGCTCACAACGATAATCGAATCGCCTATTCGTCTACCCGGCGCACGGGGCAGGACAATGATATCTATGTAATGGATCCGACTGATCCCAAATCAGACAAGCTGCTCTTGCAGGTGGAAGGCGGCGGATGGGATGTGGCGAGTTGGTCTGATGACAACAAGAAGCTGCTGGTGGTCAATGGGATTTCCGCCAATGAGACGTATCTGTGGCTGGTGGATGTGGCCACGGGCGAGAAGAAAATGCTGACGCCCAAATCCGGCGACATACAAATTGCCTACAGCGGCGGTTCCTTCAGCAAAGACGGCAAAGGCTTCTATTCCACAACCGATCGCGATTCGGAATTCCAGCGTCTCGCGTATTTTGACCTGGCAACCATGAAGCCCACATATCTCACATCTGACATCAAGTGGGACGTAGATTCGGTTGATCTCAGTGAGGACGGAAAGACGTTGGCCTTCGTCACGAATGAAGATGGCATCAGCAAGCTTTATCTGATGAACACGGCAACGGGCAAATATCACCCGGTTGCGGGGATTCCCGCCGGCTTGGTTGGCGGCCTGGCGTTTCACCAGAACAGCCGTGACCTGGGATTTGTATTAACCAGTGCCAGGTCCACCTCCGACGTTTACTCAGTGGAGGTGGTGACAAACAAACTTGAACGTTGGACCTCCAGCGAAACCGGCGGACTGAACACTGCAACCTTCGCCGAACCGCAGCTCATCAAATGGCCGACCTTCGATGGCAAGACAATTTCCGGTTTCCTTTATATGCCGGACGCAACCAAGTTTCCCGGCAAGCGGCCGGTGATGGTGAATATTCATGGCGGTCCGGAAGGGCAGTACCGTCCGGGATTTCTAGGCAGAAACAATTTCTATTTGAACGAGCTCGGCGTGGCGCTGATCTTTCCCAACGTGCGCGGCTCCACAGGATATGGCAAGACTTTCCTAAAGCTCGATAACGGCGTCAATCGTGACCATACGCATAAAGACATCGGCGCGCTACTGGACTGGATTGGGAAAAATCCGGTGCTCGACGCCGGCAAGATCATGATTACAGGCGGCAGTTACGGCGGCTACATGACCTGGGCTGTCGCATATGAATACAACGACAAAATCTGTTGCAGCTTGCCGATTGTTGGCCCGTCTAACCTGGTAACGCTGCTGGAACATACCGAAGCTTACCGCCGAGATCTGCGTCGGGTAGAATACGGCGATGAGCGCGATCCCAAGATCCACGAGTACCTGGAGGAGACAGCGCCATTGAACAACTCAGAGAAGATCCGCAAGCCTGTTTTTGCCGCGGTAGGAAAAAACGATCCGCGTGTGCCCTGGACGGAGTCCAGGCAAATGCTGGACAAGCTGAAGAGCAATGGCATCCAGGCTTGGTTCTTGATGGCCAATGACGAAGGGCACGGATACGCCAAGAAGAAAAACCAGGATTTTCTTTTCTATTCAACCATTTTGTTTGTACAGCAGTTTCTGCTGGGCGAGAAAGGTGCGGCTGGAACGCAGTAGGCAAACACGGAGGAATGTGCCGCATTTCAGAAAGTCGTTTTTTTGCAGTGAAAATAATATGGGCCGCCTTGCAGCGGCCCATATTATTTTGCCGGCGCTCTCTTAGTGAATGGGAACTACCTGAAATTGGGTCCCGCATTTCTTCGGCTTATAGGGGCTGATATCGCCGGAGACAAGAGAACCGTTGTTGCAGTTGAGCGCCAGATTGCCGGTAGTGGCGGTAATTGTGTCAGGCAAAGCAAACTTAAGCACGGACAAGGTGTTCAACACAACGGCATCACCGGTATTGTTGGAGATAGTGTTGCCGCCCAGGCTGTTCAGCAATGAGCTCAGGTCGACCAGAATTCCAACGCCGGTATTACCGGAGATGGTAATCCCGCCATCAATGTAGCCATCCGAATGGTCTGTAATTTCGATTCCGCCACCCGTGTTGCTGTTGATCTGCGTAACGCCGGACCACTCGCAGTGGCTGCTCTCACCGCAATGAACACCGAGGCCGGTGTTGCTGTTGATGATTCCATCAGACATGAGCACTGTACTGGTATGGATAACCTCCAGGCCGAAAGGCCCGCCGTTGAAAGTGATTTGGTTGTCGCCATTGATATCGGCTTCACCAGTATTGAAAATTGCGACCCCCACTCCGCCGTTGTGGCTGATGACATTCGCGGTTCCAGGCGTGCCATCGCCACCGTTCAGCACCAAATGAGCCGTGCCGGCGCTTACACCGCTGCGCCCATTGTTGGAAACGTTCACGCCGGTATCAAGATAGAACGTGCCTCCGCTAACGCTGATGCCGGACCTCGCGTTGTTGGTGATCGAGCTGTTCGAAAGATGGACCAGAGAATCCGTGCTGGTGATGCCAATGCTTCCGCTGTTTAGAACTGTGATGGCATCAAAATCGGCACGCGGCGTGGTAGTGATAGCGATACCGCGGCCTCCATTGAATGTGATGTTGTTGCTGACGCCGACGCGAAGCGAATCGAAAATGCTCAGCACACGGCCATTCGGGTTCGCCGGCAGGATGGTTGCCGTGGGGTTACCAAAAATTCCAAGGTCTGTGCGGCCAACAATTACAACGTTCTCAGTACAGGTGCCGGAGACCGCGATGGAATTCGGTCCGGCGGCAGGCAGGGAAGCCAGCGCCGCGCCAATGGTTGTGAAAGCTCCAGGCGTAGCGCCGCTGCAATCGACGGTGACATCGGCGGCAAATGCCAGGCCCGACGATAGAAGAAGAACCAATACACAGGTAAGCAAAGGTTTGGGCCCGGAAGAACAGATTCTCGTCATCTCTTTCCCTCGCACTTCTAGATTTGAAATTGATCAGGGCAGAACTTCGCCTCGGCATGTTCGTGCTGCCGAGGGTATAGTGAGCTGAATTGGAAAAGTGTTTCAAATGGATAAGCAAAAAAAGGCGGAAATCTTTCAGCTTGCATATGCAAGAGATTGCAGGAACGCCACAGGCCGGATGAAATACTGGGATTCATGGACCAAAGCAAGCTGTCCAAACGGTATAAAGGCAGATATCTCCTGGGTATATCGCCCGAAACTACGCTGGAAAACTGGCAAGCTCTGCATTGGAACCGCAAAGCACCACCCCAACACGCTCTCCCGGATTAGGTTTATAACCGCCGGAGAGCAAGGCCGCGAAAGCGGTGGCACCGCCCGGTTCCGCGATCAACCGCAACTGTTGCCACAGGACGCGCTGGGCTTCGACGATGTGTTCGTCGCTGACCAGTAACGTTTGCGGCACAAATTTCTGCGCTATGGGAAACATCAGATCGCCAACGCGCCGGGCCCCAAGAGAGTCCGCGGCAACGCCTCCGGTCTCCACTTCCACCACCTGCCCCGCAGCCAGCGATTTGTGCAATGTGGGCGCGCGCTCGGGTTCAACGCCGATCACGCGTACTCGTTCCCGATACCAGCTGGCGACGCCGCCAATCAGTCCGCCACCACCCACGGCGATCAGTACAGAGTCGAGGCCCCGCACCTGCTCTTCGAATTCCATGCCCAGAGTGCCCTGGCCCGCGAGCACGCGTGCGTCATCATACGCGTGAATTGCCACCGCGCCGGATTGGGCTGCGCGTTCACGGCTGGCCGCAAGGGCTTCAGCGTAGTTGTTGCCAGTCACAGTGATCGAGGCGTCATACTGTCGCAGTCGGTCAACTTTGTTTTTTGGGGTGATTACAGGAACAAAAATTTCGGCGCTGTGACCGAGTTTGTGGGCAGCATATGCGACGGCTGCGCCGTGGTTTCCGCCGGAAGCAGCAATCACGCCAGCTTTCTCGATTTTAGAATTCAGAATGCAGTTGAATGCACCGCGCGGTTTAAATGAGCCCGTATGCTGAAGGCATTCCAGCTTGAGAAAGATTTTGGCGTCGATGCCGAAGGCTTTTTCTTCCAGGGCCATCACCGGCGTGCGACGGACATGCATGGCGATCCGCCGGCCTGCATCCTGGATTTCAGTGCGCGAGATCATTCAGTGTTTGACTTGGATTTTCCTGCCTAAAGTGGCGACGGGCGGTTTTGGCTGATCGTCTACGGTGAGGCGAAAAATGTCCGGCCGCGAGTAATGGCCTACAACGTCAAAATCAAATTTGGCCTTGGGCAGCAGACCGCGGTCGAGTTCGGCCACCAGGATCGTTTCCTCTTCAAAGTTCGGGCCTGCAAGGAATTCACCGAACGGGCTCACAATGCAACTTCCGCCGCGCGAAAACACCGTATCCGATTTTTCGCCGAATGCTGTCGTGTAATTTTTGGGGAAGTCGCTACGCCGGTTGAACTGGTTGCAGCCCAGCACAAAGCAGCGTCCCTCAGTGGCAATATGCTGCATCGTGGCAGACCACACGGGACGATGATCGGCCGTGGGCGCGCAATAAATTTCAATGCCCTGGGAATACATGAAGGTGCGTAACAGCGGCATGTAATTTTCCCAGCAGATTACCGCGCCCAGTTTGCCCAGAGGAGTATCAAAGACCGGCAGCGTCGATCCGTCACCATATCCCCAGATCAATCGTTCGGAGGCAGTGGGCATTACCTTGCGGTGCTTGCCGAGGAAGGTCCCGTCGGGCGCGAAGAAAAGCACGCAGCAATAAAGCGTTCCGCGTTCACGTTCGATCACTCCCATGACAAGATAGACGGAGTTAGCGCGGGCCGCTTTGCTCAGCGTATCGACCGTTGGGCCGGGAACTTCCACCGCGCTTTCAAAGTAACGCTTGAAGTCTTCGCGCCCGGCATCGGTGCGCCAGCCGACTACCGCGCCAAAGTCGAGCCCACGGGGATACCCGGAGATAAAGGCTTCTGGAAAAAGTACTAGTTTCGCACCCTGCCTGGCTGCATCGCGGATGAGATCAAGCGCCTTGATCAGCGTCTTCTTGTTATCAAAAGCAACCGACGCAGCCTGAACCACCGCGACGGTGATCGTGCTGCCAACCGGCTCTTTTTTTACGGTGCGCTTCATGAGAGACGGAAAACTATAACAGCAAACAAGGATTTACCGCAGCCCTGCTCCGGCCCCGCCTGCTAAGCTGCTCTTGCAACCTTTATATATTGTTGGAAAGTCTAATGAATGCACCATGGGTTAGGTCTAAAAACCTAAATTAATGAGGTACTTACGACAATTTTGTTCGACAAATGGGTGCCGCTGGATGAGAATAGCAAATTGTTGCTTCCGGAGTCCCCGTAAGTGTCTTTCAAGTTAGATCGGTTGGGCCGGCGTGTCTCAGCGTTCTGCGGCGCGATGGCAGTCTTATGTTTGTTACAAGGCTATAGTTTTGCCCAGACTGCACCAGCCGACACTTCACAGCCAATCGACGCTACCGGTGGATTTCTTCAAAGAGAAGGCGCGCAGCCAAGGTTCGAAGGCGCCAGCAAGCTTTCTCCAGACGCCCGCGCAGCGATGAAAGAAGGGCGCATCTTCAGCGTTCCCCATTTTTCCGGATCATTTGAGTCGCAGGGAAAGGCCTATCCATTCACCATGGTGGGCGCCAAGCCGCAATCGAACACCACGACAGAGGTCCCGGTACAGATCATTCCCATTTCGTTGTTCTTTGAAGAATTTGTGGATGAGACCGGAGCGCCAATCGTCCTTGACGCTGGTCCAGTCGTGACGCGGGTGCAGTCGTCTCCGAATTTCCGCAACGCGCAGTACGCTACAGGTACCACACAATTTGCTGATGCGGTCCAGCGTGCGCAGTTCTATGGCACATCCGGCAAAGAGTGGCACACGCTTCTTGGCACTCCCGAGATTCTGAAACCGCTCAGAATCGCCGTGCCGCGAGGCGATGCCAAGGTATACCGCAATCCCAGCACGGGCGTGCTGTATGCAATCGTGGATACAGATTTTTTCCTCTCACAACTGAATACGATGATCCAGATGGCAAATCTGGCCCCGGACGCGCTGGCAATCGCCCTGACGTCCAATGTCTTCCTCTCTCCGCAGAAAGACATCAAGAAGTGTTGCGTGCTCGGATTCCACACGTCTTTCGACGTAGGCGAGATGGCGCAAGTCAAGTTTGTTCAGACCTTCATCTGGGCGAGCTGGGTGGAACAGGGGATTCTGGGTCCCGGCCTGGCGGATGTCACGCCCATGAGTCACGAAATTTCCGAATGGATGAATAATCCATTTGGCAGCAATGCCGTGCCGGCGTGGCAGGTGCCGAACACGAGTGCATGCCAAAACAATCTTGAGACAGGCGATCCTCTGGCCCTGATGCCGAATGCCGGATACCCGGTGTTGATTGAGGGATTCACCTATCATCCGCAGAACCAGGTCTTAATGCAGTGGTTTAAGCGCGGGGCTGCATCCGATGCGTTCGAAGGAGCTTTCAGCTTCCCGGACCAGAGTCTGATGACAGGTGCTTCGCAGGCCTGCGCCGCACGTTAAGTTCTCGGATTCCCACAGGCCCGCATTCTATTTTATTTCCTGATGCATCTTCCTTTATTCATGAGAGAGGATTTCCCATGTCACAGTTGAAGATCGTTGCCGTTTCTATTCTGTTTATTTCGCTTCCGCTCCTGGCGGGCCCGCAGAACCAGCCGACAGGCCAGAGCCCACAGCAAAAAGGCATGATGATGCTGACCATCTTTCTGAAGCATGACCAGTCAAAAACGCTGGATGAAATCAATCAGCACCTGAAACAAACCGGCTTCACGGAGAAGTTTCCGCCTGCAGACGCGGAGGTGGTTTCCTGGTACGTGATGATGGGAATCGGCCAGGTGGTGACTCTTCGTTTTCCAGCGGAGAAGCTGCGCGACGTAAATCTCGCCATTGAACACGGCGCATGGGGCGCTTATCGAACTGAGTTCTACCCGACGTATGACTATATGCCGGTTTGGAAAGCATCCAAGCAGGCTGGGCACTAGAGAGCTGGATTCGGATAACTGATAGTGAGGAGGCGCGCGGTCCCGGGATGGTAACTTACTGCGCGTGCGCAGCACGCTACCATCCCGCGGGGAAGGACCGTCGCTTTCGAGCGTGGGGCTCTCCCTGTGGAGGAACGGGAGTACTTCTGCTCATAGAACGGCGACTGGCAGAAAGTTTGCAAAAATAATTTGCGGTGCTCTCCTTTATTTCGCGTAGAGATTTCAACCCAGCCACAGATCTGCGATCGCTGAGCTGCTTGTGTTCCAAATAATGACTTTACATTACAATCGCGGTGCAATTAAGGAGCTGCATTGACTGGTCTTAGCGCGTTCGGACTGTTTGCTGTTACGGCGATGCTGATCTTTTATGCGCTGGAAAAACGCAGCCCTTGGTTCATCTTTGCTTTCGCTCTTGCCTGCGCGCTGGGCTCGGTTTATGGCTTTCTGCAAGGCGCATGGCCCTTCGGCGTCGTAGAAGCTGTATGGTCAGTGGTGGCGCTAAGGCGCTGGTGGCTGGCGCGGCTCAGGCAATGACGCATTTCTGAAACCTCGACTTACGAGACAGTTTGGCCGTCTCCTATTAGAATGGTCAGCGACACAACGAGGTGAAAAGGATGCGGAAACAATTGGTGATCTTATTTGTGGCGGCGTGCCTGTGTGCAAGCTCGGTGAAGGCTTTTTCGCCGGCGCAATACCAGGTGAAACAGAAATACGTTCTGGGCGGTGATGGCGGCTGGGACTATCTCACGTTTGATGCGGCAGGGAAGCGGCTTTTTATTTCCCGCGGCACGCACGTGATGGTGGTGGATCCTTACAAAGGTTCAGTCGTCGGGGACATTCCTGATACAGCCGGGGTCCACGGGATTGCTATTGCCCAGGACCTGGGCAAGGGATTCACCAGCAATGGACGCGACAACAGCGTAACGGTCTTTGACTTGAAGACATTGAAGCAGACTGCCAAAATCAAGATCGACGGCGAAAATCCTGATGCCATTCTTTATGATCCATCGTCCAAGCGGGTTTTCACCTTCAACGGCCGCAGCAAAAATGCCACGGTAATCGATGCCACGAACGACAAGGTTGTCGGGAATATTCCACTCGACGGCAAACCGGAATTTGGCGTGGCTGACGGTAAAGGCGGAGTTTTTGTAAACATTGAAGACAAGAGTGAAGTAACCAGCATCGACGCTAAAAAGGCTGTCGTGGTAAAAAGCTGGCCGCTGGCCCCTTGCGAGGAACCGAGCGGGCTGGCCATGGACCAGAAGCATCGCAGGTTGTTTGCCGGCTGCAACAACAAGATGATGGCTGTGGTGGATGCCGATAGCGGCAAGGTGATTGCCACGCCAGCCATCGGCGAAGGCGTGGACGCGAACGCTTTTGATGTCGACAAACAACTCGCCTTCAGTTCCAACGGGCGTGACGGCAATCTGACGGTTGTTCATGAAGATTCACCAGACAAATTCAGCGTGGTTGAGAATGCTCCGACGCAGAAATTTGCCCGCACCATGGCTTTGGATACGACGAATCATGACGTGTACGTAGTCACTGCTGAAATAGAGGAATCGCCTCCGGCAAAAGAAGGCGAGCGTCCACGGCGAAGCATGAAGCCGGGAACGTTTACGCTGCTGGTGGTGGGAAAGAAGTAGCCGCCGGCTATTTCAAATACTTCTCCGGCAGCGGGTGAGTTGGGTCTTCACCTTCCCAATAAACGGTGAGGATCCACCATCTGCTGCCGTCGTTGAACAGCTGAAAGCTGTTGATGCCGCGCGCGAACGTCTTTTCTCCCCTGGCGTGCCGTGACTCATACGTGCTCCACACATGCGCAATGTGGTCCCAGGCCTCCACGCGGTTGGACACGGAATTTTCAAAAAAACCCTCTTTGCTAAAGAAGTCCTGCGCGCGGGTGGCGTATTCGTCAGGGGAGGAAACCCTCGCCGTTACAACGCCTTTATCATCGCGACGGCTGGGAATCATGCGCGCTCCGGAATAATAGAGGCTGCGGAAGCGGTCCCAATCGCGCGGGCCGGCTGGACCGGAGATCACGTCATAAACCGCGGCAATAATGTGCTCGACCGAATCGACGTCGCCCGATCGCGCAGTCGCACTGGGCGCAGCGGTGCCCGGCGTTGCTGTGGGCGCGCTGGCTGGCGGTTTGGTTGATGGTGCAGGTGAGGTCTGGGAGGCGGGGTTCTGGGCACACGCCTGCAAAGAAACCAGGCCAAGACAAAGTGTAAAAACGGCGGCGATGAGTGTTCTCATGGAAGACAATCTAACGCGGAGTCACGCTGTCCGCAAACAGGAGCAGAGATTCCCCTGCGATGCCCGCGCCTCAGTGCTCCCAGACGTCGGCGCTCATAGGCGCTTCGCCGTTCGGATGTTGCCGCTTCCACCATTGCACGTAGTGCAGGTTGCAGCAGAACCTAATGGGTGCACTCTCCACTGCGGCAATGGAAATCCCATCTTCGATGGATGCCCCGCACTCGCTGCACACGCCGCTCTGGACGAACTCCGGCGCAATCAATCCGTGCCAGGGAATGCGCCGGTATCCGTGTTCATAGACGCCGGAAGCATAGACAGGGCCAATGGGAATTCGGGTGCGGGAGTGCCAGTTCTGGCAGTAGGTCCAGTGGTCAGCCAGCATAGCAACGCCGCGGATCTCGCAAAACGAAGTTTGACTTTCATCCGGCTCGGTATTTCGCCAAATGCCGCGATTGCGGCGATTGAACCCGCAGGTTCCGCAATTGTCAGGGCCGCCGTTTGGCATTGGAGTCACTCCTTTTGCAAATGTGCGTCTGATGCGCCAGCACTCTACCAGAAATCTGATTGCGGCGGGAATAGTCTCCATGTAACCTGCTGCCAAGAGGACAAACTTGTTCTATCCCGGAGAGACAGTACGGCTTTTGCGCGAGTTGCGGGAGAGCGCCCTACCGCAATTTATTGAGGGCACGGTGGCCGCCGTCCCGTCGCCTGCCGAGGGCGCCGCCCGCGCACTCGACGTCCGCTTTTATCGCAACGGAGAGGCGGTCACCGTCCTCCTGCCGTTTGACGACGTCGAATTAGTGATCGAGCAATCTCTGCTTTTCAGGACCGCCGTTTTCTGGGCGCTGGAGGGACCGCGCGACAATCTGTTGGAGGCTTCCATCAATGCTGTGCTTGATAGCGGCTTCCTGATGCGTGATGGCCTGAATGTTGCCCGGCTGTATTATGATCGCGACGACCGCTGGTGGAAGTGGGGCGAGAAGATGATGGACCCGACTGGCGCTCTAGTCGTAACGTCGGCGCCAGCGTGGGATGGATGCGTAGTGGCCTTTTCAGGGCGGCAGCGCTTTCATCTGGAGTTTCGTCTGCGTGGTCGTGGCGACGCCGTGATTTTTCTCCATGAACATGAGACCGCCTACTCGGAGCAGGCCACGGCGACTGAATCAGCCATGTCCCTTGCCCGCGTGCTGATGAATCTGTCCGATGCGGTCAGTGCGCGTTACTGCGCTTTTCCTGTGGCCGATCCCTGGTTGCAGGATGAAGACTGGATGTCTCTTCTGCGCGCGCCGCTGTATCCGGACTTTTTCATGCTTCCAGGAACTGAATTGGCGGATGGAATTTCTGAACCGTTTCGCACGATACGGCTGACCGAAAATCGCGTGGTGAGGACGACCTTGCCGATGAAGGCTTCCCCCATGGAGACGGCATTCCATCGCAGTGATCTGGAGTTGAATCTGGATCGCCTGCGGAAATTGAAAGCGCTGGGCGAAAAATATTATGACCAAATGTATGAAAGTGGCCGCGGCGCCAATCGCTGTTATAGCAGCGCGAAGGACGCTTTCTACGATGTGATTGGGTTGGCCCACGAACTGGGGATGAAGGAGGAAGAGGAAGCGTTATCCAAGAGGCTGGAACACATCAAGGCAGTGTTCCGCAGCCAGTTTTCGTGAGCCTTGGTCGCCGGAAGTCTGGCTGCGAGACTAAGCCGGCTAGGGGGCGAGGCGCAGGTCGGGGGTAATGCGGCGGATCATCTCTTTCTGCTGCTCCGTGATGTGGACATACTTGAATCCATATTGGAAGCCCTGACGATAGCGCACCTCGGCTTTAACCTTCAGCAGTTCCTTAGATTCTGGCAGCTGCAACTCGAGCTCGACAATCGCTCCAATGTCGATGCTGCTGGGAATAGTTGCGCCCAATCCACCTTCGGCAATGTCTTTGGTCCGGCCGATCAGTGTTTCCTTTGTCCGGACAACGATACGTAAATCCAAAAGATATCGGGAATGCGCTCGCGGGAGAGTCCATGGGTGCTGTTTGTTCTGGGTCATAGCTCTTGAAAACCTTAACACAATGTTCCTTTTTCGGGATTTGCTAGTGCTCGTTGTCTGCAAGTTTCTTCAGAGCCCATTTTGCATGTTCTGTGATCACCGAATCTGTTTCGCCCGCCATCTTTTGTAAATCCGGCACGAAGTCACTATAGCCGCTATTGCCCATGGCGATGGCAACGTTCCGTTTCAGTCCAGCATATTTTGCTCGCTTCACCGGCGAGCCACGAAATACCCAGCGGTAAGCTTCCTCATCCATCTGCGCGAGCTGGCGCAATTCAGGATGAAAAAGCTGCTTCTGCGGCTGAAATTCGGGCAGGAAAGTTGGAGGAGCATTGCCAGTTTTGTTATTCCATGGGCAGACGTCCTGGCAGATATCGCAGCCGAAAATATGGTGCCCGATGTCAGATCGCAGTTCCTCAGGGATGGGGCCGCGTTTTTCAATGGTGAGATAGGCGATGCAGAGCCGCGCGTCCAGCTTGCCTGGCGACACAATGGCATGGGTCGGGCATGCGTCGATACAGCGGGTGCAGCTTCCGCAGCGGTCGGCGGCCGGGACATCTGCCGGAAGCTCAAGCGATGTAAGAATAACTCCCAGAAAGAGCCACGAGCCCATTTTCTGATGAATAATGCAGGTATTCTTGCCAATCCACCCAATCCCGGCATACTTGGCGTAAACGCGCTCAAGAATCGGACCGGTATCGACATAGCTGCGGGTTTCAAGTTCAGCGTTTTGAGAAGAGGCAACTTGTTTGATTGCGGCTTCCACCTGTCGTAGCCGAGGGAGGAGCGCATCGTGGTAGTCCTTTGTGCCCCAGGCGTAGCGCGAGATCCAGCCTCGTTCTGGATCGTTGGCGTCCACCGAATAAGGTTTGTCGGCGTTGTAGTTCAAGGCGCAGACCACCATCGAACGGACCCACGGAGCGGCGTTGGTTGCAGACGAACGGCGAAGGTCCCCAGATTCTGTGCGCGATTCCAGGTACTTCATCTCTCCGGCACGGCCCGCATCCACCCATTCAATGAAGGCCCCAAGCTCAGGCATATCTTCTTTGCGCACAGGCGCGATTCCGGCGAGATCGAAGCCGGCGTCAGCGGCGGCCCGTTTTGCCGCTTGGGCGATTTCCTCTGCAAATACCATTTTCAAGTTCGATTATCCCTCAACAGGCGGTGGAAGGCTGAATCTGTGTCATGAGGCCCCCGCAAACACACTCATAAAGTTGTGAAAGTACTAAGGCCCGATTTCTCTCTGCCCAACCTAAGAATAAAATCAGCTTGCAGCTTATCAGCGCCAAGCGTCATCCTAATTAATAACTGAGCTGCTGTTTGCGGGAGACGTGTGCAAACCGTAGTTCAAAGGAGTTAAGGGGCCCACATGCTTTGTACCTTCTGCGGGACTGAGAATCGGCCGGAATACAAATTTTGCGGCACCTGCGGTGTGCGCATGGAGAGACGGCAAGTGGAGCGGAGGACAAGCACGTCCGGTGTAAGCACAAAATGTGCAGGCTGCGGCCATGTCAATGAGCCGGGCATGAAGTTCTGTGGCATGTGTGGAACTCGTGTAGAGCGCCGCATGGAAGAGCGCCGAGGCACCGGTGACGAAGCGCGCGCGGCCGCCATCGCCAATGCCCAGTTACCCTCTCCAGATGTAAAAGGCCGGGCAACGACGCGTGTTGCCGCACCGCCGGAAGCAGCAGATGAAGCGCCGGTCTCACTGCGCCGAAGAGGCGAGGCCGCCATTTTTCGAAATGAACCCCAACGCAACGAATCCCTGCGCAATGAACCCTCGCCCAGGGAACTCCTTCGCAATGATTCCGGTAATGGCGGTCGCATCAGTGGTCCCTCTTTTCTGGGGTTAAATTCTCAACCGGACAACAATGGCGAAGTTGAATATCTGCTTGAAGACGAGCCCACGGGCGGCGGATTGCGCAAGCTGCTCCTGCTCGTAATACTTGCCGCGATCATAGGGCTTGTCTTTGTACAGTGGCGCTCCAGTTTCAAAGCCAACCCGAAGCCATCGGCGCCGACTAAATCAGATCCATCAACCCCCTCGAGTGCTCCGCAAGGAAACAACCAGCCGGCAGACCCTGCCGGACCTTCGTCTCTTGAGTCGCCAAAAGTTGCCGCGACCGGCATGAGCGCGATTACCAACGGCATGGCCAGTGAGTTGAAAGCACCAAGGGCCGAGCCTACCGCGCTGGAAACCACATCTCCTGCTCCAGCCACGCCTGGCACAGAAGAAGACGCTGGCATTCCCAAATCACCAACCGCGGACAAAGCACTGCCTGATTCCGACGGTAAAGAAGCCCGTATTCCTGACTACAAGCCGAGCGCAGCTCTGGTGCGTGCCCAACAATACATTCGCGGCACTGGCGGCGTCGCGCAGAATTGCGAGCAGGGTCTGCTCTATTTGAAGGCAGCTACCGACAAAAGTGATCCCGGCGCGGACATCCAGATGGCTGCTCTTTACTCGGGCGGTATCTGCGTGAAGCAGGACCGCGTTATGGCTTATCGCTGGTTCAACTCAGCGCATGAACTTCAGCCTGCGAACGTCTGGATACAGAGAAACATGGACCAACTATGGGCACAAATGTCTACCCAGGAACGCCGCCTGGCCGGTTACTGAACTCGAATTTTAAATTCCCAGCTTCTTGACTTCTTCGTTGTAATACTTGCGGTAAAGGATGTCCCATTCCTGGGTGCCTTCCGTGATCGTCCGCTTCTGGGTTTCAATCTTTGCGCGCGCGGCCAAATCAATCCTGGCTTCCGCTGTCAGCAGCTCTTCCAGAATTCGGCGCGCTTCCATGCGGATGGAATTGGGATCTTCAATGAACTCGACGTCGTCCAGCGTAGCCAGCGCATCAGCGACGCTATGGGCAAGTCTGTTGACTTTGTCGCGGGAAAGCCTCACAGCACCGCCTTGTATTTGCGCACCAGTTCGCCTTTTACTTTCTTGAACATCTCCTGGTAACTGGCGCCGGCTCGCTGCATTTCATCCTGGTATTGCTCAAGGATAAGACGAACCTCGTCGTTGATGCGATCTTCCAATTGCAGTTCTTCCAGCAGCGCGTTATTGAGCGCCGCCGAAACCGC
>Ga0137403_10005546_pt1 | contig 14619 bp, 16 predicted proteins | sample CZOMad2_1_16fung_FD_122057 | JGI IMG/M metagenome (GOLD analysis project Ga0137403, IMG submission 122057) | Vadose zone soil fungal communities from Angelo Coast Range Reserve, California, USA - CZOMad2_1_16fungal (Hybrid Assembly) | ecosystem: Environmental > Terrestrial > Soil > Vadose zone... | reverse complement strand
TGAAATCGGCGTAGTCTTCCGGCGTGCCCGGCGTGATCTCGGTGCCGTCCTGCGACAGTTGCTTCTTCACCTCGTCCGAGGCGAGCGCTGCCCGCAATTCCTTGTTGAGTTTGTCGATGACGGGTCGCGGCGTGCCGGCTGGCGCCACCAGGCCGTAATAAAGCGAGACGTCGAATCCCGGCAGGCCTGATTCGGAAATCGTCGGCACGTCCGGCAGCAGGCTGCTGCGGCTCGTGCTCGTCACCGCCAACGCACGCAACAGCCCAGCCGAGACGTTGGCATGGGAGGCGGGGATCGGCGCGAACGCCATCGGGATGTGCCCTCCAAGCAGATCGGTCAGCGCAGGCGCTGTTCCCTTGTAGGGAATATGCACGAGCTTGATACCGGCGACCCGGGCAAAATATTCGCCGGCGACGTGGCTGACCGTGCCCACGCCGGCGGAACCGAAATTCACCTTGCCGGGATTGGCCTTCGCATAGGCGATCAGCTCAGTGAGGGTCTTGGCAGGGAACGAAGGATGCACCAACAGCGAATTGGGCGCGTTGCCGATCATGCCGATTGGCGCAAAATCCTTGCGCGGCTCGTAGCCGGCGCTCTTGTAGAGCGCCGGTCCGATCGCAAGCGTGCCGGTGTAACCAAGCAAAAGGGTGTAGCCGTCGGGATCGCTCTTCGCCACCACCTTGGTGCCGACGGTACCGCCGGCGCCGGGACGGTTGTCGACGACGATACTTTCGCCCAGCAACTGGCTCATCTTGTCGGCGATCACCCGCCCGACGATCGAGGTGCTGCCGCCGGGCGCGAACGGAATCACCAGGGTGATGGTCCGGTTCGGAAAGGCTTGCGCCTTCGCGTCGCCAGATGCGCCGGCCGCGCCCAAAGCAAAGGCAAAGGCCACGGCCGCGCAACGCGATATTGTCCAGACGCGCATTTGAAGAGAGCCCCCCGCGAATTCTCGTTTTGTTTGGCCGCATCGTCGTTGAAACATTCGATGTCCGCAACCGCCTCGTCGGGCTTGACTTCGGCCTCGGCGACCGATGAAACCCAGGGCCGGAAACCCTGAACATGTCGGCGAAATTGAAAACCCCCGAAACGACCGATCCGGCCGCGGAGAAACTCAAAGCCTCCGGCTGGACCATCGTCGATACCACCGGCTTCCTCAGCCTGGTCGGGCCGCTGTGGCATCGCCTCGTCGATGGCGAGCATGAATACGCGATTGTGGCACAGGACAAGCATCACAACCGCCGCGGCTTGGTGCAGGGCGGGCTGTTGATGACGTTCGCGGACCGCAGCTGCGGCATGACCGCGAGATTCGTATCTAGCCGACCGACGCTCGCGACCGTCCAGATGGACACGCATTTTGTCGATAGCGGCAAAATCGGCGAGATTTTACGGTCCAAGCCGCGCGTGATCCGCGCCACCCGCAGCCTCATTTTCCTCACCACCGAGGTCACCGCGGAAAATCGCTGTATCGCCATCGCGAGCGGCGTGTTTAAGGTGCTGAAGGATGAGTGAGCACACTTTACTTTCCGTCATTGCGAGCGCAGCGAAGCAATCCATGGCCGCAAAGAAAGAATGGATTGCTTCGTCGCGGAGTTTATCGTCGGGCCGGCCGAAGGCCGGACCCGTTGGCTCCTTGCAATGGCGACCCTAACTGAGAGGATACCAATGGAATACCGTCAACTCGGCCGCAGCGGCCTCAAAATCTCGCCGATTTGTCTCGGCACCATGATGTTCGGCGGGCCGACCGATGAGGCAAGTTCGGGGCGGATCATCGCGAAGGCGCGCGAGGCCGGCGTCAACTTCATCGACACCGCGGACGCTTACTCGACCGGCGGCTCCGAGCAGGTGGTGGGACGCGCGATCTCCAACAGCCGGCACAATTGGGTGCTCGCCACCAAGCTCGCCAACCCGATGGGGGACGATCCCAATCGCGGCGGGCTGTCGCGGCGCTGGGTGCTGCAGGCCGTGGAGGAAAGCTTGAAGCGGCTCGGCACCGACTACATCGACATCTATTACCTGCACCGCGAAGACCATTCGACGCCGCTGGAAGAAACCGTGCGCGCGATGGGCGAACTGATCCGCCAGGGCAAGGTGCGCTATTTCGGCGTCTCGAATTACCGCGCCTGGCGCGTCGCGGAAATCTGCAACATCTGCGATCGCCTCGGCATCGACCGTCCGGTCGTCAGCCAACCTTATTACAATGCGATGAACCGCATGCCCGAGGTCGAGCACTTCCCGGCCTGCGGCTATTACGGGCTCGGCATCGTGCCTTACAGCCCGTTGGCGCGCGGCGTGTTGACCGGAAAATACCGACCCGATGCGGCGCCCGACAAGGACACCCGCGCGGGCCGCAACGACACCCGCATGATGCAGACCGAGTGGCGGCCGGAATCGTTGAAGCTCGCGCAGGAAATCCGCCAACATGCCGAGGTACGCGGAATCACCGCCGGGCAATTCGCGGTGTCGTGGGTGCTCAACAGCGCCTTCGTCAGCGCGGTGATCGCGGGCCCCCGCACCGAGGAACAATGGGACGATTATGTGCGCGCGCTCGACTATCGCTTCACGGCCGAGGACGAAGCTTTGATCGACCGGCTGGTCGCGAGCGGTCACCCCTCGACCCCGGGCTACAACGATCCCGCCTATCCGATCGAGGGCCGCAAGGTGCGCACAGTGGCTGTGTAAAGCAGCAACGCGAAGGGCGCACCGCACAAATCCGGTGCGCCTCAAGCGTCACGTGCAAATTAACCGCCTTACCTGCGCTTCCTTGCCGGCGGATCCGGAATCCCGACGCAGGTGGTGGTGCCGTCGGTTTCTCTGGCGGATGTGGTGCACGGGACTGCCTTGACGGTTTTTGTCGAGAAACCGTCCTCGGCGACCTTGTCCAGGCCGGTCTGCGTGCCCGGATGCAGAGGACTACCCGGTTGCGGTGTGGCCTCGGCGCGCGGGGGCGCTCCGACCCCCATTGCCGGCGGCGGCGCGATGTCGCCCGCAGGCGGGGGGCTGCTTCCGACCGTTCCGGGCGTTTGCTGAGCCCAAGCAGAGAACGGTAATAGGGTAAGAGAAGTCGCCACGAAAAGCGTGATCTTGCGCATTGAAGCCTCCTTGCGGATGCAACAATAGAATTGAGCGAGGCGGGTAAAAGTTCAACGCCGGGCTCAGATTTCTTCCGCAACCTCCGTCGCTTGCCGCGACGCCTTAAGCGCTGAGCCGATCCGGCACCGGCTGCCACCAATCGCGGATCAGCTTCTGGCGGCCCTTGAGTTGCGCCGCAAGATCGGCGAACGGCCGTTCCCTGGCAGGAATGGCGCTCTCGATTTTCCCGACCGCGATCGCGCCTTCCTGCGCATCGGTCTCGCCGCTAAATCGATGAATTTCGAAGCTGCGATAGTTCGGCATCATGTTTTGAAAGCCGAGATGCGCCAGCCAACTGAGCTGCAGCAGCTCGTTGAGCGAGAAGTCGATGCGAATCTTTCCTTCGGCGGGTGCCTTGCGCCGGATGCCGGCGGCATGTCCTTTCAGCCAACACGCTTCGCCGATCGCGTCACCGAGTATCCATAGTTGCGCGTGATGGGGATCGGTCGCCCCTGCCCTGAGCTTGAAGCGTTTGCCGGCAACGGCTTTGACGCCCTTGATGGCCTTGGCGACCTTCTCGGGCACCATTTGGCCCTCGGCTTCGTAGTGGGAGCTGATACCTCTGGCGATCTCGCGGGCGGCTTCCTCCATGCCGCGCAGACGCCCCTTCTCAAAGTACGATTTTGCGCACGACCAGCCGGCGGCGACGAACGCGACGAGCAGGCCACTCAAGATGAGAAGAATTTCCACGGCCCCAAACCTTATCTCTTTGTTTGAGCATGATCTGCGCGCAAACGCGTTTCGCGTTTGTCGCGTCGAAAACCGGCTTCCACCCTCGGATCAAGTCCGAGGGCATGCTTTTCCGGATCATGCTCTAGCCCGACCGGACGCGCGTTCGGACATATCCCCTATGCGAAATTTACGTGGATTTCGTTAATGCAATCGTAAGGAACCGTGGCGCAGCGCCGAGCGCGGTCAGAGCATGATCCGAGGGTGGAAACTCTAGTTGTATTCCAACGCCGCCGATTCGGTCGTGAAGGCGCGCTCGAAGGCGATAAGCTCGGCGTGGGGCAAGTCGGAAACGACCATGTAGGTGCATTCGGCATCGTCCCAGCTGCGGACGTTGTATCCGGCAATGGCGCGGTCCGAGACCGATTGACCGGGGGGCAGCGTCGTCAGGCTGATGGTATGGGCGGCGTGCTTGTAGACGATCGTTGCAACCGCATCGTGGCCAACGACGTCGACGCGGCCGCCGACCAGCATGAAGCCCTGCGGGGCAAGATCGAGGACTTGGGGCGCTTCATGCACGCGCGCGGTGAACCATGGCTTGACGGTACGGCTGTCGGAAGACGCAACGTCGAACGGCTGAGGGGCCATCAGGCTTCGGATGTGGCTTGCGACGACCTGGCTGGCGATCGCCTGGCGCAGATTGTATCGGTTGATCGTCACCATGACATAGCTTGAGATGACCGCGCCAAGCAGCGCTGCCGCGGCCAACGCGCGAAATGACCAGCTTCGTTGGCGCGACCGCCCTGCCCAACGCAGAGGATTTGCTCGAGCAACCGCTTGGATTGTCGCTTGGGCGGTCACTCCGGCCGGACGCGCCGCCTCACCCAAACTACTCGCGTCCAACGTCGATGCGATGCGGGCCAGCAGATCTGACGGCAAGTCGTATGGCGCGATCGAACGAACCGCGTGCCGCAACGAGAGGAACCGGGCATATTCGGCCTTCAGAAACGCGTCGTTCGCCAAGCGTCGTTCAAATACGCGCGCGGAAGCCGCGTCGAGTTCGCCGTCGAAATAGGCGTTCATCTGGAGTTCGGAGTTATCTGGTCTGGATGCGCTCATGACTTACCTTCGGTCTCCCAAAATCGCGATCAGGAGTTGCCTGCCACGCGACAGGCGGGACATTACCGTGCCGATCGGAACGTTGGTGATTTCCGAAATGTCGCGGTAGTTCAGTTGATTGATTTCCCGCAAGACAATGACCTCGCGGAATTGCTCCGGCAACTTTACCAAGGCGCGTTGAACCTCTTCGGCATCCGCCTTGAAAAGAGCGATCTCCTCGGGCGTCTCGACCCGCGTTCCTTGCGGGCCTTCCTGCTCAATTTGTTGTTGCTCGGTCACACTTAAATCGTCGGTGAAAACCACAGCCTTCGACCTGTTCTTCGTCATCCAGCTGTAAGCGGTGTTGCGGACGATCGTCAGGGACCAGGCCCGAGCGTTGACCGCGCCGAAGGTCTTAATGCCGCGGAACGCACGAAGTGCTGCATCCTGCACCACGTCTTCGGCGTCATAGGCGTTCCCGGTAAGCCAATGCGCCAGACGATAGGCCTCGGCCATATGCGGCAGAAAGACTTCATCGAACATCGCGCGATCGTCCTTGCTTTGCACGAGCGAACCCGACGCCTGTTGCGGGGCCGACGAAAAATCCAATCCTTCCAGCCGCGCTCTTAATACCGGTTTCATTGGACTGTTCGCCCCCATGGTGAGGAGACTAGCCCCGCGCGTGCTTTATTCCCAAACCGGTGAAAAATAAGTGATCGCATGCCGGGTGATGGGGGGATCGAGCCTGCCGCCGGCCTGCACCCACGCACGCATGACCGCCGCCCTCGCGACGAGTTGAAGGCTCTCACCATCGAAGTCCGGAATATCAGGATTCCCGCCCGAGTCTGACGATCAGACGCACCAACGCGCCGCAGGGATGCCTGCGTTAGGAAAGGAAACCCGATGACCGCTCCCACCAATCATTTCACCAAATATCCCCATTCCGCCAAATATCCGATCAACCGCTGGGCTTTGTTGCGACAAGACCTTCTCATGATCTCGGCGTTCGGCATCTGGACGACCGCTTTGGGCTTGCTGCCGGTTTTTGTGGTTCATGTCTTGGCCGTCCACTATCTTGCGATACCGGCTTAGAGCATGATCCGGAAAAGCATGCCCTCGGACTTGATCCGAGGGTGGAAACTGGTTTTCCACGCGACAAACGCGAAACGCGTTTGCGCGCAGATCATGCTCAAACAAAGAGATGATTCGGCACCACGGTGACGTACAAAAAGCTCACCTACCGCATCGCGCCCGGCGGCAGGCTGGTGCCCGGCGATGGCGCGAAGCCATCGATCGTTACGACGAACGATTTCGACCCGGCGGGCGCGGCTAAACAGCGATCGAGTTGAGTTCGTCGGAGTTTGCTGCGCTCGCACCCGCGCTGGGCGCGATCGACGGGCTTGCGACCATGCGCTCGTTGCGGCGCGCATCGTAGAACTCGAGCACACGTTTCGCCGCCTGAACCTCGAGGCGCTCGAAGTTTTCACGCGCTTGTTCGAGATCCGCCTCCGACATCCTGCGGTTCGCCACCGTCATCACCAAGAGAGCTTTGACCGTGATCCAGGAGCAGCCGGCGACCTTTGCAACAACTTGCACCACGCCGGGGTTTTCGTTGAGGATCGCCCGCTCGGCCATCTCGATGGGGCAGCAGGCGAGAGCCGACAGGGCCACCGCCGTTTGCTCGAAATTCTGCGAGCGCGCGGCCGCATGAACGTTGGTTTCGCCAAGCTCGTGCCAAAGCTGCAGCCGCTTGACCCTCGATTTGGCTTTCACGTGATCCGGCGTCTTCTTTCGGACTTCCAGATTTATGTCGTCGACCACCTCCGTCACCACGTCCTGAACGGCGTCGGTGAGTTGCGGGTTTGTCGCCGCGATCTTGCTGCGCACCGAAGCGGAGGCGATTTCAAGGAGTTTCAAAAGATGATGTCGCGGAATGTCGCGTCGCTTGCCCACATGCAGCGCAAGCTCGTCATCTTCGCCCGCGCGCAGGACGAGTTTGCCAAAACTGTCGTTCGAAATGCGGGCGCCTGCATTCTTTGCAACCGTATGGACGACCTTGGGTTCGCCGCGTTCGATCAGAATTTCGGTGATGACTTCGCTGATCGTTCGGCGAAGCGCGATGGCCTCAAGGTGATCCTGGCCTTTTGTACGCGCGCTGACGACAAGATCGGACTCGCACAGCGCCTCAGATTGACTGAGCACCGGCGCCGCCACCGCGATCGCGTCGTCGAATGCAAAGGCTCGAACCAGCGACGCCGGCGCGCTCGGAATGGTTGCGAGATAGCGCGCGAGCTTGACCCGGGTTTTCAGCTCGATCACGGCAACGAGGACCTTGAATACCTCGTCGAATAGGTCAATTTGTTTCTGCGAATGACGACCGGACCCGGCCATGAATAGATCGGTGATTCGCGTCAGCGCTTTGAGCTGTTTTTCGGTGAATGCGGATACCGTCGTGTCCTGGATTTCATTGAGCAGAGAAGAGAACGTTGCCATGGCTACCGTCTTGTCAGCAGGTGAAGCGGGAAGATGAGCGAGTGATACCCCCACGCTACGCGCCAAGCGTGAAAATACCTGGCTCGCGTTGCCTCGGAGATGATTAAAATTGCTGCGGATTCGAATACGTCCTGCCCACGATCTCGGTGGATGTGCGCCGCTGCCGGCCAAGTGCCCGGCGGTTCGCAAATTGATGCAGAAATGGTGCCCAGGGGCGGGTTGTCCCACGAGCCTTACAATAATAGCAAAATCAATGACTTACCATTACCCAAGATGAGCTACGTGTACCACGCGAATGTGCCGATGTCGATGGGGAGAACGGCATGGGGGCACGCCGAACCGCGCACACGATGAGTTGGATGCTAGCGAACACCTGGTCTGTCGCGATCCAGGCCCTTGGCAGCGAGATCATCCAGATATGACTGGAACTGCCGTTCGGCGTTTCGCCCCAGCTTATGCAAAAACTCCCATGAAAAGATGCCGGTGCTGTGCAGGTCATCGAAGCCGAGACGTATCGCGTAATTTCCGACGGGGTCGACCGAGATGATCGTGACATTGCGTTTTCCCCCGACCGTCTTGCGCTCTGCTTCGGAATGGCCCCGGACTTCGGCGGAGGGGCTGGTCACTCGAAGCAATTCTGCGGAAAGTTCGAAACATGCACCATCGTCGAACACAACGATCAGTGCCCGACCGTCCTTTGCGAGCCGGATTTCAACTGGCCAGGGCTGCGGCATGGTCGGCTATCACATCTCCCGATTCCGTTCGCCCCCTCGATATAAGCACGTAACCATCCCATGACTGCACGCGACGCACCGTGGGCGGGAGGCACAACGAAACTTCACTTGCATCGGATCCTGCCAACTTTACACTGCGGGATACATGACCTTCGAGAGGTAACACCATGAAGGCATTTATTGCAGCAGTGATCTGCGCGGCAGTGATCGGATTCGGGGCATCATACATCCTGCTTACCCAGCAGCAGACGGCAGATGTCGCATTTTCAACACAAGGCGCGCGGGTCGGCGATCCGGGACACAATCTTGTCGGAATGAATTAAAGTCATTCAATCGCGACCAAGCAGCACCTGCGTGCCCAACGGCTTTTCGCAGGCCAGTAAAGACCATTTCGATGATGGCCGAGGCCGCAACGAACGTCATTTGCGATCTTTCCTCGTGAGGCCAACGAGGTCGATCTGTTCAAAAGCCTCACCCTCGACCTCATGGAAGGTGAAAGCGCGCGCGTGCCTGTGCAATCCATCCGCACCGGGTACTGAATCCCGCGGCTTCAACGTACGAAACCGCTCGCGGATTTCGCTATCCTCGATACTGCGCTGCACAGCAAGCAACGTCTGGAGCGGGTGATCGCAAAGGGACGTCGCAAAGGCGAGTTCTTCTTCCGCCGCATGGCGCGCGGTCTGAAGATCGGGTGCACCGAAGTGCACCAAGAGGTGCGTCGCGAGGCGCTCAACTGCCTCTTGCCTGTCCGCTTCGGTCGCCTCGGTTACAATGGCAAGCGTCGACCAACCGAGACTGTCGATTCCCAGAAAGCCTGAACGCAGGGCGACGCGCTGTTTTTGCCCCAGAGCAGCAGCGTCGTCACAACCGCAGAATACGAAACTTCCGGAAACAGCCCATTCACCCGGTTCGGCCGCGCGCTCGAACACGAACGAATCTGAGGCATCGAGTCTGATGGTGCGCGGCAGCTTGATCATGTCTGTTTCATCGCAGCCTGGGACCGCGGAGGCTTGGATCATACCACGCCGCCCGCGCCAACGCCTCAACGAGACCAGCCCGAAGCGGCGGCCGTTTATCGAGCGGAGCACTCACGAGAAGATCGCCGTTGCGATCGATGCCACGCCGCTCGCCGGCCTTGTGCCTGAGCAGCCGTGCGAGGTAGTTAAAGGCGATGGGACCGAACCCTTGTTCGGTCCACCGGTCGAAGCCGGCCATGAGGTGCCGGGCGAAGCTTGCAACGATTGCCTCGGTTTCAACCATCTCGAAGCCCACGCCCGTCAGCGATACGGCTCCTGGTATCGCACCGGTCTCGATATGCGCCAAGTCTGCCGCGCGCAGCATGATGCCCAGCACCAACCACGCCGGCACATCGCTTTCGGCGCAATCCGGTGGCCAACCAAGGCGCGCGCCACCGAGCAGCCCCTGATCAAAAAGAATGGTATCGGGCCATGCGAAGCTGACCTCACGTTCGGGCGGGCAATGAGCAGCGATCGCATCGCCGATGGCATTCATGCCAGCAAAGAACGCGCGCCGCGCCGACACCAGCGGCTCGTCGGGCTCCAGGATGACCGCGAATTCGACGAGATCGTAGCGTCCGACCCGGATCAGGGTACCGGCGCCGGCCTCAGCCGCGATCGCGAGGCCGTGAGCGAAAGCATCACCGCTTTCACGCAACGATACCAGCCTGTAGCCAGGAGGCAGATCGAGCGCCGGCTCAGCCGCTCCTCGACGAGACATCATGAGATGCTTCGTCCTCCTTGCGCATTCCGCAAAAACAGCATCGCTGCTTCGGAAAATGCCCCATATGGGGTATATTTGGGCGGGCGATGATACTTGGTCAAGCCGACGGCGACGTTGTTTTCGACCTCATTGGAATCGCGGAAATCGAAAGATCATGGCGATGTGAGGATCGAGGTTGCGGCGGCGGGAGAGATCGATGGGAGACGCAACGCCTCATCTGATGATCTGCACCTGCGAGAAGACCATGCCGCTGGACGCACGGGCGATAGGTCATGTTTGTACGGGCCGCATCACCCAAGCCAACCAGCTCTGCGGGCTTGATCTCGATCGGTACAGGGCGGCACTTGCCGATGGCGGCCCGATCACCGTGGCCTGCACCCAGGAAGCGCCGCGGTTCAATGACGTGGCGCGCGACCTCGCGCCGTCTTCTGCACTCACCTTCGTCAATATCCGCGAGACCGGGGGATGGTCGAAGGATGCAGCGGCGGCCGGTCCGAAGGCGGCTGCGCTCATCGCGGCGACAACAGAGGAGATGCCGCCAATCCCGCTGGTAACGCTCGAAAGCGATGGCGTCGCGCTGATCTATGGCCGCGACGAGGTCGCAATCGAAGTCGGCCAGCGCCTTGCCAACCACCTCGACATCACAGTCCTTTTGACCAAACCGGGCGACGTGGTTCCGCCCCGTTCGAACGAATTTCCCGTCCTGAAGGGCAGCGTGCGCAACGCTCGCGGCTATCTCGGTCAATTCGAGCTCACGATCGACGATTTTGCATTGCCCGTGCCTTCGTCGCGCAGCCGGCTCATATTCGGAACCCCGCGCGACGGCGCGGTGTCAACCTGCGATATCGTCCTGGATCTGAGCGGCGGACAGCCGTTGTTTCCCGCGCATGACCTGCGACACGGCTATCTGCGCGCCGACCCACGCGATCGCGCCGCGATCGAAAGAATCATCGGGGACGCCAGCCACCTGGTCGGCACCTTCGACAAGCCGCGCTTTATCGCGTTCGATGCCGCGCTCTGCGCGCACTCGCGCTCGGGCATCATCGGCTGCACGCGCTGCCTCGATCTCTGTCCGACCGGCGCCATCACGCCGAATGGCGACGCGGTGGCGATCGATCCGAATATTTGCGCCGGCTGCGGCTCCTGCGCCGCCGCCTGCCCGACCGGTGCTGCATCCTATGCACTGCCGAGCGCAGATGCGCTCATGCGGCGGCTACGCACCCTGATACAGGCCTACCGCAAGGCCGGCGGCACCAACGCGATCGTGCTGTTTCACGATGCCGATCATGGTGAGCCGCTGATCGACGCACTGGCGCGATTTGGTGATGGCCTGCCGGCAAACGTGCTTCCGGTTCGCGTCAACGAAGTGACACAACTGGGACCGGAATCAGTTGCCGCCCTGTTCGCATATGGCGCGACCGGTGCAGCGCTGCTGACGCGCGCACGACCCAGACATGACGTTTCGGGCTTGCACCGGGTGGTCGAAACCTCGGAGACCATCGTCGCCGCACTCGGCTTCGGCGCCGGGCTGGTTCGTGTCATCGAGACCGACGACCCCGATCAACTGCGCGCCATGCTCGATGCGGCGCCGGTGGGGACCGCGACCGAAAAGCCCGCAACGTTCATGCCGCGCGGCGCCAAACGTGGCCTGCTCGAAACAACTTTTCGCGAGTTGCACCTTGCCGCACCGGCGCCGGTCGATGTGGTGGCGCTCGCACCCGGTGCACCTTTTGGCAGCGTGACGCTCGACCTTGAGCGCTGCACGCTCTGCCACGCGTGCGTGACGGCCTGTCCAACCGGGGCACTCTCGGACAATCCCGAGCGCGCGATGCTGCGCTTCACCGAAAGCATATGTGTCCAATGCGGGCTGTGCGAAGCGACCTGCCCTGAGGATGCCATCACCCTCGTTCCACAGCTCGATTTCCAGGCATGGAACGCGCCGCCGCGCATATTGAAGGAAGAAGACCCCTTCGAATGTATCGTCTGCGGCAAACCATTCGGCACGAAAAGCACGATCGAGCGCGTGGTCGCAAGCCTCGAGGGAAAACACTGGATGTTCCAGGGCGACAATGCCCGGCGGATCGACGTCGTGAAAATGTGCGAAAATTGCCGTGTCGCAGCCGTCGTCAACGAGCGTTTCGATCCGCACACCGCAGAGCGTCCCGCACCGGTGACCACGGACGACTATTTGCGGGCGCGTGAAGCAACAAAAAACAACCCCACCAGATCGTAAGAAGCGAGCTCGATTGAGGCTTGCCGCGATGGGTCGGGGCCGCGGGGAGAGTATATGTGTCCGCCAAATGAGGTAAAAGCGCAGGCGCGCGCAACATCGAAACCCGCGGGCATTTCCGGCGTCAAGCATGTCATCGCGGTCGCGTCTGCCAAGGGTGGCGTCGGCAAATCCACGACATCGTGCAATCTGGCGCTCGGCTTTGCGGCCCTGGGGCTGAGGGTCGGCATTCTGGACGCCGACGTTTATGGCCCTTCGCAGCAGAAGCTCTTCGGACTACGCGGCAAGCCACGCCTGATCGGTTCGCGCCTGCTCGAGCCGATGGAGCGTTTCGGCGTGAAAGTCATGTCGATCGGCTTACTGGTCGAGGAAGATCTGGCGATGATCTGGCGCGGACCGATGGTGATCTCGGCAATCACCCAGATGTTGCGCGAGGTCGCATGGGGCGATCTCGATGTGCTCGTCGTCGACCTGCCGCCGGGCACAGGTGACGCACAACTCACCATGGCACAACAGATGCCCCTCGCGGGCGCAGTGATTGTATCGACGCCACAAGACATCGCCCTGATCGACGCAAGACGCGGGATAGCAATGTTTCAGCGCGTCAATGTACCTCTGCTCGGGGTGATCGAGAATATGTCAGGCTTCTGCTGCCCTGGTTGCAATCGCGTCACTTGGATCTTCGGTCACGGCGGCGCACGGAAAGAGGCCGAGAAGATCGGCGCACCGTTCCTCGGTGAAATACCGCTCGACATGAATATCCGCGCATCTTCGGACGAGGGTCGCCCGATCGTCGCCATCGAACCCGATAGCGCTCTTGCCAAGCTCTATGTCCGCATCGCGCGCGATCTGTGGTCGGCGGTGTCTACCGGTGAAGTGAGCAAACCCGCACCGCGCATTGTCATCGAATGAGTTATTGCGCTCATCCGGATCATCAAGAGCCTATCCGGGGAAGCGCACCGCCGTGCCTACGACGTGAAGACCGCGGAAGATTTGGGTCTTGCGCAGATCGCCCCGTCGGGATTGCCGCGCCGTCGGCGCGAGCAACTTGCACGGAATCAGCGTGCCGTTGCGCAAGATCAGATGGCCGTTTCTCTTGACTGTCCGACTTGGTTTGCAATTGCTCCAGGCCTGGTGTGCATTCCGCCGTCTGCGCCTTGGATTCGTTCGATGACGTCGTCGCTGCAGACATCGGCACAGCTTCCCCCGTCGCTCCCGCGTCCTCGAAGGCGCGCGCCAGCCGCTGGATATCCTCGGGAGTCAACGAACCGAACCCGGATATTCCTTCGGGCGCATTGAAGTCCCACGAATTCTCGGACAGCCCGATAAAATCGCGAATGGCGGGGTCGCTCGACCAGCCTCGCCGCAGCGCCGCACGCATCAGTTCAGCCGGCACCCCCCGGGCGAGAAAGACCCGGAGGTCCGTTTTGCCATCAATGGTCTCGATCGGCGGCAAACTTGTCGGATCGAACGGATGTTGATCATTCCCCGGTGCGGAAGCATTGGACCCCGCAGCGACGGGTTCGTTGCCGGGGGGGGATTCACCCGGTTGACCTGCGCGCGCATCGCTCTTGCGCCGGAACCATCGTGCCAAAGGGCTCTCAGGACTTGGATTCTTAGGACTTGGATTCTCAGGATCGCCCATCATCGCTCTTGTCCACAGGAGCGTGCCGCGCCAGCGCTTCGGGATCTGCCCGATCCCTTTCGCGTTTGCTGAATACGTTCTCAACGTAGTGCTGCTTCACGAACGCGGCAACGGTTTCGCGCAGAGATTCCGGCATCGCCACAGCTTCAACGATCGCGTCGCCCGGTTCAGTCCAGCACTCGCCTTCAGCCGGATCTGCGGTGATACTCGCGATCTCGCAAGGCGGTTCGCCGATCCTTGGGCGAAGGGCAATCCAAATGGACGGTGCGCCTGAAGCCAGATTATCGCGATAATTGACGGTTTCTGATCGGTGGAGGTCGAGGTCGGCCTGACCGGCATAGAACAATGCGGCCTCTCCATCATTGGCCAGTTCCGTCCAGGGGTCAGCGTCGGGTGACCCGTCGAGCACCGCGGCCGGCCGCCAGATCACATCGATCCAAGGCGATTTGGCCTTGCGACGTTCAACGACGACGCCGACAGAAATGCGGACAACAGGAACCGAGGTCAATTTATCGCCTCCAACTGTCGGATCGGCAGGCTGGTAAGAAGATTCTGGGGCTTCATATGCAGCAGCTTGTCGGGCGTCATGGCCAGGATCAGATAGACCGGCTGTCCTCTCATCCCGACATCAATCACGTCGGGGTCCTTGAAGTTCAGTTGATAGAGCCCGACGACGCTGGACAGGCTCTGTTCGTCGAGATCGTGACTATGCCACAAGGCGTCGCCGATCCGGGTACCGGCAGCATCCAGACCCAAATACCAGTTGAAACTGACATCGCGCATCTCGTTGAGGGGTCCGATCTCGGCGTCTCTTCCGAGCATATGCCTGATCCAAAGCGTCATCACCTCGCCCAGCTTCGCCAGGCCGTTGCGGCCCG
>Ga0137403_10005545_pt1 | contig 14619 bp, 7 predicted proteins | sample CZOMad2_1_16fung_FD_122057 | JGI IMG/M metagenome (GOLD analysis project Ga0137403, IMG submission 122057) | Vadose zone soil fungal communities from Angelo Coast Range Reserve, California, USA - CZOMad2_1_16fungal (Hybrid Assembly) | ecosystem: Environmental > Terrestrial > Soil > Vadose zone... | reverse complement strand
ACCGGCGTCGTGACTGCATCGGCACTCCTCCATTTCTACTACGACGGATTCATTTGGAAAGTTCGCGAGAAGTCGACACGGCAATCGCTCGGTATCGCCGGTGGTACAACAGATGTTTCGTTGGGTGGTTTTCTGCCCGGCTGGGCTTTACACGGCGCAAAATGGGTCGCTATTTTTGTCATTCCTCTCGGGATACTCTGGTTCGCCGAAATGCGAAGTGACCGTGGCAAGCTCGAACGTTTGGGCGCGATTGTTGCCGACCTTCCGACGAGCGCGCGGGCCCGTGTTAACTACGCTACGGAACTGCAGGAGGCCGGGCGAGCCGATGAAGCAGCGAAGGAATTCGCTGAGGCGATACGTTTAAATCCCGGCTCTGCGAAGGCGCACCTCAACCTTGGATCACTGTTGACGACGAAGGGAGAGCCCGACCAGGCAGAAAGTCATTTTGAGCAAGCGTTACGAATCGAGCCGAAGAACGCTGAATATCATTCCGGCTACGCCTATCTTTTGGACCAACTTGGTCGCAAGGATCAAGCGGCTTCTGAATGTGAAACGGCCATTCGTCTGGCGCCGAAATCGGCGCAAGCGCACTATGGCTATGGCGCGTTCCTGGAAAAACATGGACAGCCAGAAGAGGCAATCGCGAAATATCGCCAGACTCTGCAGTTGGATCCTGCCCACGTCGACGCCCATATCGATTTGGGTAGTTTGCTTTTGGAAAAAGCCGAGCTGACGGAAGCCCGAGAGCATTTTGAGAAGGCGTCCGAAATCAACCCGAAACTGGCCCAACCGCACAATTATCTTGGAAAAGTTCTAATGCGTGAAGGCAACATTTCCCAAGCGATTGCACAATTCGAAGAAGCGCTACGCCTCCACCCTGATTTTCCAGAGGCGGAGCAAAACCTGCGCATTGCCAAAGGGACCAGCGCCCAGTCTCCTTGACGCGAATTGCACGAATTGCCACCAATTCGGTGAGGTTGAGGCTAAGTCTTGGATCAATTCGTGCCACTTCGTGAAATTCGTGTCTCATTCTGGAGACGAGACTGGTTTCGGGCGCTACTTCTACTTGCTCTCGTTTTCATCGCGTACACCCAGGTATTCCGGGCGGGCTTTATCTGGGATGATGAATCGCATCTGACGCGGAATCCCTGCGTGATTGGCCCGTTGGGCCTGAAAGAAATCTGGACCACAACACAAGCGGTCTACTATCCGCTTGTTCTGACTACTTTTTGGGAACTCCACAAGTTCGTAGGCCTAAACCCACTGTCATACCACGTTCTCAATGTTTTGTTGCACGCCGTCTCGGCGATCCTGCTCTGGCGTGTGCTGCGACTACTCGAATTACGCGGCGCATGGCTCGGCGCTGCACTCTGGGCTTTGCATCCGGTTACGGTGCAATCCGTGGCGTGGGTCACGGAGCTGAAGAACACGCAGTCCTGCGTATTTTATCTGCTCTCGATCCTGTTCTTTTTGAAATGGGAGGATCAAGGAAGGGCGGTCTCTAGACTGCCCCAGCCGCGCAGTAAAGACCGCCGCTCATTGGTTTTCGCTTTATCTCTGCTTTTCTTTCTTCTGGCGACGCTAAGCAAACCTTCAGTGGTGATGCTGCCTTTTGTGCTCGCGCTCTGCATCTGGTGGATGCGAGGAAAAATCCGTTGGCGCGATACGCTGGCGCTCGGCCCATTTGCTCTGATTTCGGTCGTCGCGAGCGCGTGGACGATTTGGGAACAGAGATTTCATGCCCGCGCGGTCGGTCCGGATTGGGAGCAAACATTCCCGGAACGTCTGATCATCGCTGGTAAAGCCATTTGGTTCTATCTCGGCAAACTGGTGTGGCCGCATCCTCTGATCTTCATCTATCCACGGTGGGACGTTGATTCGTCGAAAGTCGTTGCATATCTCCCGTTGCTGGCAGCAATAGCCGGGCTGGTTGCCTTGTGGTTTATCCACGCAAAATGGGGCCGTGCTCTGTTCTTTGCCGCCGCTTACTATGTCGTCTCGCTGTTTCCCGTGCTCGGCTTTTTCAGCGTGTTTTTCTTTCGTTACTCATTTGTAAGCGATCATTTTCAGTATCTAGCCAGCATGGGGCCGCTCGCGTTAGCCGGAGCAGGGATCGCAACCCTTCTCGGCGGTTTTTGTGAAACGCCGGCCGACTTCGTGTCTCACCCGGACGCTGTACCGCGATCGGGCAGCACCATCGCTAGTCCCCGATGGCGATTGGTTTTGAGCGGTGGCCTCTGCGGAATCCTTCTGGTGTCGATCGGCTTTTTGACGTGGCGGCAGACCGCGGAATATCACAATCTCTTCGCCTTATACACAGCGACGTTGCAAAAGAATCCGGGTTGCTGGATGGCGCACTACAATCTCGGCATCGTTCTCAGCGAGCAGGGAGAAGCGGATCAGGCTATCGATCATTATCGGCGAGCCGTTGACCTGCGGCCTGGTTACGCGGAGGCGCATTACAACTTGGGGCGGCTTTTGGTTGAGCACGGTCAGCCTGCCGACGCAATTGCCCATTATGAAAGAGCCGCTGCGATTAATCCCGCTGATGCAGAAGCACAAAACAATCTTGGTGTTACGCTTTTCGGGATTGGGCGCGCTGATGACGCGATTGCCCATTATCAGAAGGCGCTCGAAATCTGGCCCGACTACGCTGAGGCCTCATGCAACCTTGCGAACGCGCTCATAGCCAAAGGCGATTTCGATGGCGCCATCGCCCGGTACACGGCCTGCCTGGCGGTCATACCCGACCAGGAAGAAGCGCGATACAATCTCGCGAGCGCTCTTCTGCGCAGGGGCCGCACGGATGAAGCCATTATCCAATATCAAAACGTCCTCCAAATGCAGCCCGAGAGCGCAGACGCTCACGCCAACCTGGGCAGCGCTTGGCTTGCAAAGGGACGCGTTCGAGATGCAATGGAGGAGTACACAAAGGCACTGCAAATTTCCCCCGAAAATTTAGCTGCGCTAAGCAACCTGGCATGGTTATTGGCGACATCTGCCGATTCGTCTCTGCGAAACGGATTCGAGGCCGTGCGTTTGGCTGAGCGCGCCGACTCCGCAAGTTCCAGGAGCGACAAGCACCCGACCGTTCTCCGGATTTTGGCCGCAGCCTACGCCGAAGCCGGCCAGTTTGCCGAGGCTAAAGAGACTGCCCAGCATGCGTTGGAGGCAGCGAACATCCAAGGCAACAGCACTTTGGCTGAGGCGCTGCAAGGGGAGCTTGCTCTTTACGACTTGGGTTTGCCATACCATAAGTAAACGAGATACATCCCGTTCGAGGACGGATGCGTTTCCGTCATTCTCGAAGCGCGATGCGCGCGCGGTAGAGAGTAATTTCTTCTTCCAATCTGCTTGTTAGCTCCGGCTTATCCTGTGTGCTGGCTAGTGCCTTTGCTGCCTCTGCTGTCGCGACGGCTTCGGCGAATTGTCCAGCCTCTGCACGCGCAGCAGCAAGCGTACGAAGGAAGTTTGGATCTCTGCCCCCTGAGGCCTGCACCGCTTTCACCGCCAAGGTGACTGCTCGTGCGCCGTCGCGCATTGAAGCGTTGGAAGAAGTCGCCAAAATCCACGCCAGGTTGTTTAGCGCCACACTGTCTTCTGGCACTACATTCAGCGCTTGTTCATACTCCGCGATTGCTTCCTTCAATTTTCCTTCTTTGCGGAGCGCGCTGGCCAGACTCCTGTGAGCTTCTGCGTCGGTTGGACGTATCGCGAGCGCCTTCTGCCATTGGGCGATCGCTTGATCAATTCGGCCCTGTTGAAATAGCACACTTCCAAGATTGAAGTAGGCATCCGCGTAATCAGGACGCAGCCTGACGGCTTCCTGAAGGTGGTCGATTGCTTCATCCCATAGCTGCTTCCTGGCAAGAGCGTTACCAAGGTTGCTTTGGATGAGTGCCGCACCAAGACTGTAATGGGTCTCAGTGTTCCTGGATCGTATATTTAGCGCTGCCTGAAACTGTGAAATAGCTTTGTCTAATTCTCCTCTGCGCAGAAAGAGAAAGCCCAGGTTATTATGCGCGACGTCGTTTTCGCCAGTAACGGTGAGCGTGTGGTTCCACAGCGTCTCACTGTTTTTCCAATATGAGGCTTGGCCAAAAGCGAGCACGCCCAGGCTTACGATTGCTAGTGCGGTGGCAACGCCGACTAGTGCACGACGGGCACGCGGCGTTGGTTCCGAGAGCAGATTGCCAACGGTCCACGCTACCATGATGTACAGGCCGATCTGCGGCAGGTACGTATAACGATCCGCATGCGCTTGCTCGCCGACCTGAACCAGTCCAATTACTGGGACGAGCATTCCCAAATACCAAAACCAGCCGGTAACAAGGTAAGGCTTTGTCCGTCGCAGATAAATCACTAGCATGCTGACCCCAACAAGGAACGCGATCCCCACTGTAACTTGTACAAGTGGAAAACGATTGTTCGGATGCGGATAGAACACCGCAAGCCGCGCGGGCCATAACATCTGCCAGATGTAGGTAACATAACTCACAAACGTATTGTTCAGCCTCCATAGAAACGGCAGTTGATCGATCGCGCTCGGACCTTGCGCAAACAAAGTCGCGATGCACGAAAGCGCAGACAGCGCGAACAACATAATTTTTTCCGTGATCAATCTTCGCAGTCGACTTCCGACTTCTGATTTCTGACCTCCAAGTCTACCGAGAGGCCAATAATCCAACAGCAACAGCACGAACGGCAGCGTTACAAGCATGGGTTTCGACATCAGCCCAAAAGCGAAAAGCAGCGCTACGAGCAGATATCGAGGCGCGGAGGGCGCCCGTGCATAGCGAGCATACGCGGCCAGCGTCAGCATGAAAAACACCGCACTCAGAACATCCTTTCGCTCAGCTATCCACGCGACCGATTCAACGTGCAACGGGTGAATGGCAAAGAGCGCCGCCACAAAGGCGCTTTGCCAAAACGCACCGGTCATTTGCTTGAGCACCAGAAAGAGCAACAGCACCGAGATTGTATGAAGAATGACGTTGGTGAGGTGATGGCAGCCGGCGTTTAGTCCATACAGCTGGCAATCGAGCATGTGGGAAATCGTGGTAAGCGGATGCCAGTTCCGCGCATGAGTATGCGTGAATGCGCCGATTATCCCATCAGTGGAAAGTCCTCTTATGACCAGCGGATTTTCATAGACGTAAACGTGATCATCAAAATTGACGAAATCGTGAGTCAACGTTTGACCGAATACGGCCCAGGTGACTGCCACCAGACCAAGGCAGACGAGGAGGTCTGTGACCCGTGATTTCGCACGCTGGCCACGGGCACACGAGCCCAAGCCAGAGACACCAGACGAATGCTTTCGGCGGTTCGAAACCTGCCGCTCCTTCATGGTGGGCGTGCTAAGGCGACGAGCTGCCATTTGTTATGCTTGAATCACGCAGCGGTCTGCCGGATTGGTAGAGAGCAATATTGCTTTCCAGTTCGGCGGCCAAACCAGGGTTGCCCTGGGTAGTTGCTAATTCAGCGCCGCGTTGCGCGGTTTCAACGGCGTCAGCAAAGCGTCCATTCTCTGCGTACGCGGCGGCAAGCACTTTATAAATCATTGCAATCTTACCTCCTGAGATACGAAGGGCTCTCTCGCCCAGTTCGGCCGCACGTGTTCCATCCCGGATTGAGTCTTGGGGACAAGTTGCGAATACCCAGGCAAGATTACTCGCAGCGTTTCCGTTGTCCGGTTGTATTGCCAGCGACTCCTGCCACTGGTCGATAGCTTCTCTTACATGTCCTTGTTGAATCAACGCTGTTCCCAGAGTGTTACGCACCTCCACGCTCGCAGGTTCTAACTCGAAGAATTTGCGATAATGAACCATCGCTTCGGCAACTTGTCCTTTTTTCAGCAAAGCCTTCGCGAGATTGTCATGAGCCGGCGCGTTGTCAGGACGCAGATCTATGGCTGCTTGCAGCTTGGAAATGGCGTCGTCCAGTTGTCCTTTGTCCAGGAAAATGATGCCGAGGTTATTCAGGGCGACATCGTTGTTGCTGGTTACAGCGAGCGCATGGGTAAACAGCGTTTCGCTATCGCGCCAGTAAGACGTCTGGAGCCACGCGCGGCAACTTAACGCACCGACTATCAAAAGCGCAGCGGCGCCCAAAGCCATGCGTTGAAAACGCCGTGAGCGAGTCAAATCAGTTACCGCCCAGGTCAACGCGATATAAAGACCGATTTGCGGCAAATATGTGTAGCGATCTGCGTGTCCCTGCCATCCTACTTGCAGCAATCCAATCACTGGCACAAGCATGCCTAGATACCACAACCAACCGGTCACGAAATAAGGCGCTTTCTTTCGTAAGACAAATGCTGCCGCCGTGATTCCGCCAAGAACGATCAAGGCTAGACTGATTTCCCATATCGGCAGCCTGTTTTCCGGGTGCGGGTAGAAAACAGCGAGCCCTGCCGGCCAGAACATTTGCCGGATGTAAACAACGTAGGCGACGATGGCGTTACTTATTCGTTCAGACACTGGCAACTGCTCAGTCCAACCGATTGCTCCTCGTTGAGCCAGAAACGTTACGATGCTTGAAACGGCAGAAAGCAAGATCAGCGGAATCTTTTCGAGAACGGCTTGTAACACCTGACGTCCGGTATTTGATCTGTGGGCTTCAAATCTCCCGAGCGGCCAATAATCGAGAAGTAAAAGAACAAACGGCAGTGTAACCAGCATCGGTTTGGACATCAGCCCGAGCACGACCGCGAGTGCCACCGTCAAGTACCGGCCAATCGATGGTGCGCGCGTGTAATTCAAATATGCGAGCAGAATAACCATGAAGAAAACCGCGCTCATCACGTCTTTGCGCTCCGCAATCCACGCGACCGACTCCACATGCAACGGATGCACGGCGAAAATCGCGGACACAAACGCGCTGCGCCACAATGCGCCTGTCATTTGCTGCAGCGCAACAAAGAGAAGGACGACGGCGATAGCGTGGAGCAGCACATTGGTAAAGTGGTGCCAACCTGCGTTTAATCCGTGCAGCTGGCAGTCGAGCATGTGTGTGATTGTCGTCAGCGGATGCCAGTTTTCGGAATGGATATGAGTGAATGCCCAGGCGACGTTCGCGAGGTTGATACCGCTGGTGATCCTAGTGTTCTGATAGACGTAACTCGGATCGTCGTAGTTAACGAAATTGTACCAGAGCGTTTGAATAAAGACAGCCCACGTTAGGATGACGAGACCTACGCAAATCCAAGCGGTAACCCAACGTATGTTTCGCCTGTGGAGAGCGGTTGATTGGCTGGTTCTGTGCACCTGCGGCCTACGTTTTTAACAAGCGGCTAAAGGTTTCGTCTGTAAATCAGGATGTAATCCTTCAGAGTTTCCACTGTGTGCGGAACGTCGCCGAAGAAGTAATCGGTCTCCATCGGCTTAATGTTCACGAAACCGGCTGGAACATAATTCTTCGCGATATACTCACTTGCCCAAGTGAAGATTAGCGGGTCCGATCCGGGCCGCTGTAACCAGGAATCGTTCATTACAACTGACACTAGGTACTTGGGATTCCACCGTTCAATCTCACGGATCATTTCCTCCTGCATTCGTCGCGCATACTTTTGCGGTTCCATTAGAGGGTAGGTATAGATGTAACCGGTTGCAGAATGTCGCCGGGAATAGAAATAGATCTCCGGCTCTGATCCTAATACCGCAATTTTGTCGTCTGGACTTGTGTGTTCGCGCAGATAATCCGCAATTCTGAACGACTCTGGAAAGGGACTCTCCCCATAAACCATCCGACTGACTTGAACCGGAGAGACCTCAAAGAACAGTTTTTCGTACCGCATGATTGGTAATGCCAGTGCTGCTGCAATCACAATAACCGATACCAATTTAGACGCCGTTGCGCGGCTAGGGACAGCGGTGGAGAGCGCACTTATTCCAGTCCCTGCAAGCAGCGCCACTGCTGGAAGAACGAAGATGAAATAATGGTGTCGGAAATAAAGGCCCGGGCAAACAGCCAATGCGGAGAAGAAGAGGAAGGCGAGGCAAAACAACGTGCCGGCACGCAGCCGCTCATTCCACACACCTGCAACTGTCCCGCCTGCAGCGAGTGTCCATAATGGCCAGTTCGCTCCTATCACTTCACTCGTACGCCCCAACAAAAAGTGGGGTACGTCGCCAAGGCGAACTAAAGTGCCATACTGTTGCGCGTAATCGACGGTCCAGAACCAGAACTCTCTGAAAACACCGGCGAAGAACAAGAGCAGACACATCATTCCAAATGGTAGAATCACGCCACCTCCAAAGACCAGAATTCGCGCAAGCCATTCCTTTCGGCCCGGCCCGCTGCGAATTTCTTCCGTTATGAGGTAGATCACGGCGAAGAGGACGAAGAAAAACCCGGGCTGCTTCATGACTCCCGCTAAGCCAAAAAGCACCGCGCTGGCGAACAATCGGCCGAAGGGTGCGCGAGTAGGTTGGTCCAACAGAAGAAGCACTCCACCCAGCACCGGCAACATCACGAAATGTGTCGCGTGTGCAGCGAATCCGAGGACTGTCGGGCTGAGGGAGAGAACCGCGTAACTTGCAGCCGCTACCAAACCCGCCATTTCGTTTATGAGTCGACGACCGAGCAAGAAAACGAGCGCTATGGTCGCAGCATTGACGAGGAGGAAACCAACGTGAATCCCGGAAATTGTTTGTCCAAACATCGACATGATGAGTGCGTACGCTGCATACGTTCCAGGAAATTTCATATTGTAAGCGAGTTTGTATGGAGGGATGCCTTGCAACATGAGCTGTCCAGCATAAGCGTACTCGCCCTCATCGCGTTCGAGCGGAATTCCCAAGAGACGAATCCTGATTGCAATGACGAGAGTAAAAGCGATTATCGCCAGGGCCCACCATGCAAGCTTCACGAGCTTTCCGTTGATGTCGGTCTTGCTCACGACGAAAGCTCCTATTTCGATGAGAAACGAAACGTTGCAACTGAAGGTGGCGCCCGAAATTTCGGGTGAACGGCTTTGGAGTGTGATCGCCTGCGTCTAGTGTATGCACGAAATCGCGAGGCGCATTTTATCTTCGCGCGGTCGCGCGTTCATTTTCGCTGTCGTCCTGGCGGCAGTGACGATCTTTGTATACCGGCCTGCCTGGCACGGGGGATTTCTGTGGGACGACGACGCCTATATCATCAACAACGAATTATTAACTGCGCCGCACGGTTGGCAGCGGATTTGGTTTTCTCTCGATTCCCCGTCGCAGTATTTCCCGCTCACTTACAGCACATTTCGCATCGAGCACACGCTGTGGGGCCTAAACACAACTGGTTATCACTGGGTGAACCTTCTGCTTCATGTTGGCAATGCTCTTCTGGTATGGGCGGTGCTGGCGCGGTTAGGAGTACCCGGCTCGTGGTTAGCTGCGGCAATCTTTGCGCTACATCCGGTGCAGGTTGAGTCGGTGGCATGGATCACCGAGCGGAAAAACGTGCTGATGGGCTTTTTCTTTTTGCTGACGCTGCTTGCCTGGATTGCGTTTGTTAACGAACGAACCCGGCGCCAATGGATCTTCTACTGCCTCGCGCTGATTTTTTATATGCTGGCGCTCTCGGCGAAAGCAACCGCCTGCACGCTCCCGGCTGCATTGTTCTTGATTCTTTGGTTGCAGAAAAAGCCGATCACGATGCGCCGTGTGATCCAAGTCGTTCCTTTTGTCGTCCTCGGCATTGGGATGGGGTTAGTCGCGGTTTGGTGGGAACGCTACCATCAGGGAACGAACCGTGGCGTGTTTCCGTTCCTCAGCCCGATTGAGCGAATCCTCGTCGCGAGCCGGGCTGTTTGGTTTTACCTGAGCAAAATCTTTTGGCCTTCCAATCTGACCTTTATTTATCCGAGATGGAACATTTCACCGGCGGATTTGCTCGACTATATCCCGTTGCTCGCGTGCATCGCGGCGTGCGTGGCCATCTACTTCCTCAGGCGATACGTCGGGCGCAGTGTCGAAGTCGCGACTGCATTTTTCGTCGCCACACTCAGCCCGGTGCTGGGATTCATCATGTTGTTCACGTTTCGCTACACGTTTGCAGCAGACCATTATCAATATCTGGCCTGCATCGGACCAATCGCCCTTGCGAGCGCGGGCATAGTCACTTTGTCGGACAGATTTACGCACTACCGTGCCGTAATTGTGAGCGCTGCGTTGTTAGTCGTTGCAGGCTTCGGAACATTAACGTGGCGACAAGCTGCAACGTACAGCGACATTGAAACGCTTTGGCGCACCACCCTCGCAAGAAACCCCGAATGCTGGATGGCGCACACGAATATCGGTATTGTCTTTCTCCAACAAGGCAAGATCGACGACGCCATCGCTCATTATCGATTAGCCTTGCAAATGCAGGCAGACTCGTGGGATGCCGAGTACAATCTAGGTACCGCGCTTGTGGCAAAAGGTCAGGTGGATGAGGCGATCCTCCACTGTGAAAGGGCGGTCGGCATGCGACCAACGGATCCGGATGCTCAGGTCTCGTTAGGCGATGCGTTGCTTCGAAAAGGCCGAATAGACGACGCAATCGATCATTACCAAAAGGCAATGATGGCGCGCGCCGATCACTTTCTCGCCCGTTACGGACTTTGCCAAGCGTTACTGGAGAAAGGCGAACTCGACAGCGCCATCCAGGTTTGCCGGAGTGCACTGGTGCTCTGGCCTTTGGATGCAGATTGTCACACGGCGCTGGCCATCGCGCTCGAGGAAAAAGGCGAGCCCGCGGAAGCAATCGAGCATTACGAAAAAGCGTTGGAGGTTGCTCCGCGATCCATTTCCACGCTTACAAATCTCGCGTGGCTGCTGGCCACCTCTCCAGACGCCTCATTGCGCAATGGTCCGAAGGCCCTTGACCTTGCCAGCCAAGCCGAGCGACTGGTTGGAGGCACGAACACTCTTGTGTTGCGCACCCTGGCAGCCGCGTATGCGGAGAACGGCCAGTTCGCGAACGCAATTAGAACCGCCCGCTCTGCGATGGAACTGGCGCGGATGCACGGCGAGAATTCTCTCGCGACCGATCTCGATCAACAGATCGCGTTGTATCAACTCCGGATGCCGTACCGGCACACGGCGAAATAGCGAGGGACTTGCGGGTGGTTAAAAGTGTTAGATCGGCTTACGCTTTAACTGTGCGACGATTTACGACGTAACGGGGGGAAGCGCAGCTATCACAACTCGTCACGCAGGATTCTGAAAACGGCTGTGCTCTCGACAACACCTTGCAGCGCATCTGTTCCGGGGCCGCTGCCGAATGCAACGACATCTTCAACCGTGACCAGCGCCGATTTTGTGTAAATCGCCGCCGGTTCGGGTTGTTCCTGTGTAGGTTCTTTGGTTTCGGCGGGGTCCTGGTTCATGGGTAGTTTCGCCGCCCCGTATGACTTCATTCCGTGCGGCCCAGTTGCCCAGGTTATCCATGGTTGACCAGCTGAGTTGAAACCCAATAGCGCGATTCCACTGTCTTTCCGAAAAGGAAACCCATTCAAGTTCATCCCGCCAATGGCCGCATCACCGCAGACAATGATTGTAGATTTTGGACCGCCGTAACTTCGCGCGACGCCGACCGCGCGGTCTAGTTCGAGCGTTTGCGCCAGAGTTCGCTCCCCATTGTTTTCCTCAGCCGCCTTCCGCATCAGGCCTGCGTCTACCACGAGTAAATAGCCACCGGCGTTGTACTGCAGCAACTGGATGGCTCGCCTCACCATGTCCGAAAGACTGGGCTGCTGACCTCGTTCTTCCACCTGATTTGCGAACGCGAGATCGTTGTTACTGAAGATGCCGAAAAGTTTCGGCCTGCGCCACGCTGGAACCGCATCCAAATCCGTGCGTGTGCGGACGATGTCGAAGCCGTTGCCACGAAGCTCGAGCAACAGATCGCGCGTGTCTTGTCTCTCGCCGCCTTTTGTGGTGGGAATAAACTGCGCCGCGCCGCCGCCCATGGCGATGTCAATGTTTCCGCGATCCACAAACTCGGCTGCGATCTTCTCCGGGTCGTTGGGGTCTCCCGTGTGCGCGTAGAACGCTGCGTTTGTGGCGTCGGTGAGCTTTGCGTCCGTGACTAAGCCTGTGGCTCGTCCGTATTCGCGCGCCAGCTCAATGATGCTCTTGATCGCTTTGCCCTCGCCGTTGATCGCGATCGCGCGATTGATTACACGCTCACCCGTGGCGATCGCGGTTGCGGCAGACGCCTGATCGGGTGCAGCGAAATCCTTCGAGTAATTCATCACCAGCGCGGAGTACGGCATAGAGTCCATATTTAAACGCGTGCCCGCTCCGGCGGCATAGGTGCGAGTAGGCGCCAGCCTTGCAGGCGCCAGCCCCTCTCCGACAAATAAGATAATGCCGAAGGGCTTTCGGATGACCCAGTGTTGAAAATAAATGACGCCCACTCCCCCGAAGGCGAGGAGACACACGAACGCTAGCAACTGATTGCGCCACTTCATTTTCCCCTTTGTAACGGCGGTCTTTGACGGCTGCAAATGTTCTGAAATTCGACAGAAACAAAGAACTGCTTGTCCACGTTCTCGTTCATCGGCAAAGTGCGGGATACATGGCTGGCCCGGTGATGCTCATCATTCGCGACGGGTGGGGCATCAATCCCGGCGGCCCCGAGAAGCGCAAAGAGAACGGCAACGCAACCCTGCTCGCATCCACGCCGTTTCACGATGATCTATATCGCAATTATCGCTGGTCGCGATTGAGCGCCAGCGGCATGGACGTTGGGTTACCAGAGGGACAGATGGGGAACTCCGAGGTAGGCCACCTTAACCTCGGAGCTGGCAGGATCGTTTATCAGGACCTGACCCGGATTAATAAGGCCGTCGCCGATGGTGAACTGGAACGCAATCGTGTCTTGCAGGACGCCCTTGCCGGTGCGCGCGGACATCGATTGCATCTCCTCGGGTTGGTGTCCGACGGCGGCGTGCACAGCCATTACTCGCACATGATCGCGCTGGCGAACGCCGCACATACAGCAGGAGTTACAGAAATTTTCGTGCACGCGTTCACCGATGGACGAGACACGTCGCCCACTGGGGGCGCGGGTTTTTTAAGAACGTGCGAAAACGAACTTAAGAACAGCGGCGCCAGGATCATCACCGTGGTCGGCCGCTATTACGCTATGGATCGGGACCGCCGCTGGGACCGCACAAAAAAAGCATGGGACGCAATCGTTCTTGGTCGCGGTGAATTCTGCGAATCATCACCGGCTGCCGCTGTGGAGCGACAATACTCGCTTGGCAAGACCGACGAATTCATGCCTCCGCTCGTTTTCGATTTCCCGAACGAACAGCGTATCCGCGACGGCGACACGGTTTTGTTTTTTAACTTTCGCGCCGACCGTGCGCGCCAGCTCTCACAAGCGTTTTTGCTAAAAGACTTCGACGGGTTCGATCGCGAAGTGTGGCCGCAAGTTCATTTCGTCTCGCTCACTCAGTATGATGTTCGGTATTCTTCGCCGTTCATCTTTGCGCCCGAAGAACTCAAACATATTTTAGGCGAGATTGTTAGCGCTGCCGGCAAACGGCAATTGCGCATCGCCGAGACGGAGAAGTACGCGCATGTGACTTACTTTTTTAACGGCGGAATTGAAAAGGCGTTTCCCGGTGAAGACCGCAAACTCATTCCTTCGCCCAAAGTCGCCACGTACGATTTGAAACCGGAGATGAGCGCGTTCGAAGTCACCGACGAACTGCTTGCGCGCTTAGCCGACTACGATTTGATCATTCTAAACTTCGCCAATCCCGACATGGTCGGTCACACCGGCGTTGTCGAGGCCGGGATCAAAGCGGTCGAGACGGTGGACGCATGCTGCGCCCGCATCATTCCAAAACTTCTAGAACTCGACGGGAAAGCGTTGGTTACCGCGGACCACGGCAACTGCGAGCAAATGCGCAACCCTGACGGCTCGCCACACACCTCGCATACCAGCTACCTTGTGCACTTCATTTATGTTGCCAACGATGCGGCGAAGTTCCGCTGCGAAGACGGCATTCTGGCGGATGTGGCGCCGACTCTTTTATTTCTGCTCGGCTTGCCGCAACCGAACGAAATGACCGGGCACAATTTGCTCGTTCCAGTCTAGCGAGAGTTCTCGACTTAAGTTCCGTGTTCCCGCCACCGCGATCCGGTGCAAAACGTGAATGCGACTAGCCGCTGTGGCGTCGTGCCAGATTGGTTTGCGGACGAGTGTAAGTGTGTCGTTTGATTCGACCAAAGCGCCCCAGCCGACAGGCACTTCCGATTCGCGGAATAATTGCTCGGGCAGCACGATGAAAAACAAATTTGCGCAGCGGTAGCGAATTAGCTTTTCGAACTTTGTGCAATCGTAGAGCCGATTTTGTAGCGTCTGCAACTCACGAACGAGGCGCGCGTAACCGCGGTGGCCGATCGCGCTGAAGTTCTCGGAATCAAACTCCGGAAAAAGTGAATCACCGTTGTGCAGGTTTGGATAATGCGTGCGGAGGCGCGCTTCAAGAATCTGGCGACGATTACAGATCGCTTCGAGTCGCCGGCGCGCGGCCTCGCTGTGACAATTGTCCCGTCGCAAATCGCACAGCGCTTGTTTGCATTCGAACACCGCTGTTGATCCAATTTGCTTCGGGACAGACCGATAGCCGGCCACGTC